>MDTB01019902.1_pt1 | contig 38961 bp, 30 predicted proteins | sample 811161 | NCBI WGS metagenome assembly MDTB01 (sample SAMN05326650, study PRJNA326480) | marine metagenome | isolation source: seawater | place: Mediterranean Sea | collected 2009 | reverse complement strand
TGGCGGTCAAAAAACATTAGCTGCCGTAGGTGTTACTGATTACAACAGTGGTATGCCAGGCTACGAAGATGTGCTTTCAGATTCGCAAATCTGGGAGGTTTTAGCTTTCATAAGGTCGACCTGGCCTAAAGAGATACAAGATCTACATGCCACACGGCATTAATGACTAAAGGCCTTGCCAGATGAAAAGCACGAGCAGCTGTAATGCAGTCTTATCTAGCTCAGTATGGCTGGAGGCAGAAGAACACACCCTGAGACTCAATAATGTTCTCTCTTTTTGGGGTTGGCAGGCCTGCCCCTTCGCAAGTGACGGATATAGATACTTGTAGGCTTGCACAGATAGGGTGCTGTGCAGCTCACTAATGCAAAGCAATTAAATATTAGCAGGATGTCTGTATATCGCAGTTTGCAGGTTTAGTTAGAACAACAGATAGTATGGCTAGTAGTTTTTTCATTTAGAAGCCTTATTGTTTAGCTTCTCGAGAAGCTCTCTTATTGACTTCAGCTCTTGCATTATTTCGCTACTCTTTTTGCTCTCTAGTCTAAATGCAAGGTAAACAACGACTGTTGCAAAACATAATACTAATATTCCAATTATAATCTCAGCATTCATCCTACCAATAAACCTCTACATCTTCATGGCTATCTTTATTTACAGCACTTCCTTTCTGCGCAAAAGAATTTTTGTCGGTACACACGCCTTATGGTGCTCGTGGTAGTATAGTTATCATTAAAATTTTGCGAAGCTGGTGGGGGTAGGCCACTATCTTTCCCTGTTGGCTACAATAAAAAGCAGTCCTAGCGAGCTCCTGTCGCTATCGAACCTGCCCCCTTTGCCTTCTTATAGGTAAAGTTGATTCAGAGCAAGGCGACCAATTGAGCTTGCACGCTAAATTATTTCTTACGATGGGTTATTACGTGTTACATTCCTCGCAAATAAAGAGGGGCGCAGACTTGGGAGATGCCTGTGCCCCCTTTAATTTGAAATATTGGGAGATGTTAACTGACCCTGATTAACACGCACTAATTATGTCGTGACACATAGTATTTACGCACCGATATTATGATTGGATCATAACCGAACCTTTTTAAGAAAAAATGTGAGAGTAAGATACTTACCCATATAAAAGCCCCGACTTTTGACCCCCCCTACCTCTCAGGATGGTCCACATAGTCCACTCGTCCACAGGTAACCCTAGCCTAACTCACAATACCCCTGCTCACTCACAAAGGCGTTTATTTGGATCAGTTCATTTGCTACGTGTGTAGCGACAAAGATGATCATGCTATTGCACTATAACGCTACTTCACAATTGATTTTGCCGGTTGGTCATTTGTATGGCAATGAACCCCACCACCAGTGTCGAACAGGTTCATAGCTAACATCCACGCCACGCTCATGAAGCAGGTCTTCTACGTTCCTCAGTGAGAGTGGAAATCTCACATACAGCATCACCGCAAGCTGGATGATCTCTGGACCGGTTTTGAAGTAGCGGAAGGATACAGGATTGGGCATGTCACAGAAGTTAATTTCCCAGATTCTTTTAGGCTAGGTAGTTTATTCTGACAAAGCCATCACCTGAAGTATAAGCATCTCAACCCTTATCAAAGTCCTGTGCCAACGGAGATACAGCGAAGACGGAAAACAGTATAGTCATCAAAAAAATACACCGTTTTGCAAGCTACTGCCCTCAATGCTAAATAACAAGCCAATGCTGATCAATGCTTTTCATTACTCTGATAATTCCAAGACTAGCTCAACTCTGCTTTGATAAAAGAAACCATAGCCATACCTGAAGCAAAGTAGGCAAATCTGAAAAGTAACCGAAGAATTTCGCTAGAAAAGTCTTCCAAACTTCCTAAAAAAAGAATTGTTATTTTGACTTTTAAGCAAAATATTTGGAAATATTTTTTATATTGGTATTGGGTATGTCTTCCAAACTCACATTGCTTAGATAACTTTCAGAGAAGAAGTTTGTCATTCGATTTGCCATTTCAGAAAATGGCCGCAGCGTCATTAGGTGCTTAGGCATCACCAATACCGCCTTTCGCAAGTATATGTCTGCTCGATAACATTTAATTTTATTTAGTACCTCTGTGGGTAGGTTGGGCAACAAAGAAACAGGCGCGTGGCAAGTAGCTTTTCCTCCCGCCACGATATCAACGGCAGCCTGATGGGTCATACATGAGAAATAGGGGGAAGAATGGGGGAGTTCCGCTCTAAACCAATTTAATGAAAAAGAGTGCCAAGGAATACCTGAGGACACATCTACATAGCGGTTCAGTGCTTCGCATCCCACTTCAGCTTTTGTTTTGCTTTTAAGTGCGTGCTCAATTACCTTGTCTGAGATATTTCGTGGAACAACCCATACGACTGGGTCATCAAAGAGTTTTTGCATATGTAACGAAGATCTAAATGGCGCTGCACTTGCTTCACTCACTATCCCGAAATTTATAATGTGATTATTCATCATTTCAACTACTTCGTCCGAAGTTAATGCGCTGATAAATTCGACATTAGAGAACTGCTCAATCCCTATAGCGACTTCTGAAACCTCTTGCAAAAAATGTCCCCTTAAAGTTGGTGTGGTTCCAAACCTCAAATCCATTTTCAATTTGCCAAAATTGGAGGCATGAGTTGCTTCAGCGGCCTCTATCGATTGAAGAACAGTCGTTGCAGTTCGAAACCAGAATTCTCCGGCTAGAGTTAACTCTATACTCTTCGTTCGCTCGCGACGAATTAACAGCGCTCCTAAGGCCTCCTCCATCTTCGCCAACTGCTGGGAGATTGTAGGTTGAGCAAGGCCCAAAGGGCTGCAAGCATTGCTTATATTGCCCGAAAGAACAACCGCTTGAAAAATATGTAACTGCTTCAGAGTAATTTTCATTTTGCTTTGTCCTCGGCCAATAATGTATTAATTCATATTTATAATAATCCGCATAGCTTTTTTCAATAACGATAAGCAATATCTTACATTCAAATAGCCAATCAAGCTAGACCTAGATCAACTTCGTCTGATACGTCGGATTGCACTATGGTTGGGATCGTAACCACGTGCACAAGCAAAAAAGCAATTATTGAACAACTGACCACAACTGTGGCAGAAATAGTATTAAACTGTCCATAGGCGCAAAAACGTATAAATTCTACAACGTGAGTGAACGGGTTCAACGTTGCGATCCAGTATATAAATTGCGCACCAGACTCCCGCAATTTCCAAAGTGGATAAATCGCTGATGACAAAAAGAACATTGGGAAAATCACAAAATTCATCATCCCTGATAAATTTTCAATTTGTCGCGTGTAGACATTAATTAAAGGTACGATCGAGCCTAACATGATACCAGAAATGAAGATAGCAGGAAGGATAATGAGCAGGCCTGAAAAAGGCATAGAGTAACCAAAAATTGTTGCAAGACCGAGAAATACATAGATCTGTATTCCTGCAAGAATGGCAGCACCCAATATATTGGAAAATAGCAAGAAACTCCGCAGCAATGGTGACACCAACATTACGCGCTGCCTAGTCCCATCTGATTGGTCAAAGACGATTGTAAGTGCATGATTGGCCTTTGGTCCATCGGTATGATGGTTTCGGGTGCTTGTGGACGATAGCCCAATGCACTGTGTGGTCTCTCAGTATTGTAGTGACATGTTCATTGTTCGATGATGATTTGTGCTTCCCTTAAGGTGTAGAAGCTCTCTGCGTTAAACAGTTCATCTCTGAACCTGCCATTGAAGCTTTCACAATATCCATTCTCCCAAGGGTAGCCCAGATAGATTTGCAGCGGTTGGACGCCTAGCCTTTTCGGCCAGTCTTGCAAGTGTGTCGCAATGAAATCAGACCCGTTGTCAGAACGGATAAACTCTGGCTTGCCATGTTTCATCAGCAGCGGGCGCAGTGCGTCCAAAACATCGTTCGCATTCATCTTGGGGCCGTACCGCTACGCACAGTGCCTCACGGGTATATTCATCTAGAACCGTGAGCATTTTATAGCTGCGCCCGTTGCTAAGCTTTTCATGAACGAAGTCGAGGGCCCAGATGTGGTTAGAGTGTGCAAGCCGTAGCCTTATGACTGAAAGGCTCTCAATTGCCTGTCACTATTTTGATTTTGGGAAAAGCGGCGATTATTGTCGTTCATATTCAATCATTTCCCTTAGATCTCAATCGAATTAGTTCGGCCTGTTCGGCTTGCGCTTTTCTCCAAATTGCGCTCGTGCTGGCGTCTGGCCCGAAGGCACTTGGGGGCATCAGCATATTTATTTGATTTTCAGTAAGCCCCTCATAGTGGTCAGAATTATAATAACAAGGACTCCACGCAACTGCATGCGGACAATATTTATAAAACAAAGTCCTACGCTCTCTCTTGCTATTTACATTCCAAGGTAAAGTGCCATGCTGACAAGCCTCGGTAAAGATTATAGCATCACCGGATGAAGCAGAAATGCGATCAACAAAATCTGGTATTTCAGATGATTTCAGCCCAGGAGCTCGATTGGAATAAGGGTCTTTGAGGCTGGGCGCTTGGACTGAGCTATTTTTGACAATTGGCGCACATGACTCTGGTAATGCAAAATTTGACTTGTGGCTCCCCGCGATACATGCAAAACCGCCATCATCTGGCAAGACCGTGTTTAACTCAAATGCTACTACAATTAAACCATTGAAAAATCGACCATTCTTGTACCGGTAGTAGCATTGGCCACCGTCAGTTGGGCCTACGATGTCATTTATTCCGCCGGCACCCTGCCCTCCACCATGCAAAAATAAAGGACGGCTGGTCTCTTTATTTGCAATCAGCAAATAGTCGTGGTCCAGACGATAATTTATTCCAAGTAGGGTCTCCAAATATGGAGTAATAGTAGGAATGTCGATTAAGTCGATAAATGGACCTCCCCATTCCAGTAATGAAGGGGAGGTCCAGGCAATATCATCTTCGCTTACCAGCGAAGTACGATCAGAACCTGCCTTTAATTTACGCTCTTCTTTGGGGATACAACTCTTTTCAGCTGAACTTTTGATTTTGTTATCAATAATTTGCGACAAGCTTTCGACTTGTTCTTTATTCAAAGCATTTTTGACAACAAGGTAGCCCCGCAAATCAAAAAGGTATTTTTCCTCTTCATCCATATCATATATTCCACAAATCAACTCAGATTAAAAATTAGGTGCTACAAAAATAATACACAAACCCGTTTTCAAAAAAGCAATATCAAGTATTGGTACACTTTACTCACTTTTGATTTGCAACCAGTTCTAAAATCGAATGATGTATTTTTTCAATGATCAATATTCGTAAGAAAAAAAAATGATTTTCACAAAATTTAGTTTAAAGAGGTAGCCTGGTCTTCTATGAACCTCGCCATTACTCATATAAGTCTATTAAATTTTTTAATAATTTGTATTTAATCAATTTTGCTGATGTTTAGATTATTTGCTGACTGAGAGGCTTGATTGAAAAGAATGGCTAAATTTTTGAATGAAGAAAAATTTCAACCTGACGTAAAGGTGCCATTGGAAGGCATCAAGGTGCTTGATTTATCTCGTTTAGTGTCCGGAAATATGGTTACACACGTATTGGCAGATTTCGGGGCTGAAATTGTTAAAGTCGAGAAACCTGGCTCAGGAGATGATCTTAGAAACTGGACTAAAGACGAAGTAAGTGCACACTGGAAAGTCTATTGTCGCAATAAAAAAAGTATAAGCTTGGATATTCAAAAAACGAAGGGCCGTGAAATACTTTTGAAGCTTGCTGAAAAATTTGATGTTTTGGTAGAAAACTTCAAGCCCGGAACATTAGAAAAATGGGGACTTGGAACCGATATATTGCATCAACGAAACCCTAAACTTATCATTCTAAGAATTTCTGGCTGGGGGCAGACTGGACCTTGGAAACATAAACCAGGGTTTGGTAGCCTAGTTGAGGCAATGTCCGGTTTTGCCGCAATGAATGGCTTTAAAGACCGTCCACCTGTACTACCTCCACTCGCAATGGCCGATATGATAGCAGGACTTTATGGTTCTTTTTCTATTATGGTTGCTATAAGAGAGATAGAACAAAAAGACGGGAATGGTCAAGTAATAGACCTATCTCTATTTGAACCCATTCTGTCAATTTTAGGACCTATTCCAGCAATATATTCAATTACAGGAGAAGTTCCACCTCGAACAGGTAGCCTATCAAATACTTCAGCCCCAAGAAATGTATATCAGTGTAAAGATGGGAAATTTGTAGCTTTATCTGCATCTATGCAAGGTATGTTTGAAAGATTGATGCAAACAATAGGAAGAGTAGATTTAGTTAACGATCCTAGTTTTAAAACAAATTCCGATAGAGTGCAAAATAACCACCGTCTTGATACGATAGTAGGCGACTTCATGTTGGCCAGAACACAGGAAGAATGCTTAGAGATATTTGAACAAGCAGATGTCACAGTTGGAGCCGTCGCAGATGTGGCTCAATTGATGGAAAGTAAATATGTAAAGGAAAGGGGTTCTCTTGTAGACGTGCCAGATAAGCACACTAAAAGTGGTAGTATAACTATGCATGCCGCGGTGCCAAGAATGTCGGAAACACCAGCCCAAATTAGAAGTGAAGCGCCTGATATTGGTGAGCACAATACCTTAATTTACAGAAAAATTGGCTTATCAAAATCAGAATTGTCGGCCTTAAAAGCGGATGGTGTTATATGATCGAAAAAGAGAAACCCCTCCCTCTTGTTTGGCGCTCACTGCTGTACGTACCGGCGACAAATGAAAAGTTTATTAAATCAGCGCATGAAAGAGGAGCTGATGCAATAAAAATTGATTTAGAAGATTCCGTTGCAATGGCTGAGAAACAGCGAGCAAGAACTCTTGTTAGGAGCGCTGCAAAGTCGGTAGCAAAAGGCGGTGCGGATGTTCTAGTCCGAATTAACCGCCCACTAAGGATGGCAGTTAGGGATATAGAGGCTTCAGTCTGGCCTGAAGTAAAGGGACTTGTTATCCCTAAAGTTCAGTCCTCTGAGCATATTGAGTTTCTGGACGAGATTATCTCTGAGTTGGAAAATGAGAGAGATATGCAAAAAGGAGGTATAAAGCTAGTAGCTTTGATAGAGACTCCTCAAGGCTATTTTAATGTACGAAGCATAGCTCGCTCTTCTCATAGACTATCTGCTATAACATTGGGACAAGAGGATTTTTCCGCGGAAATGGGAATGGTCGATCCAGAGGACATGTCATTATTGAGCTATTGTCAAACGGTTCAATTAGCGGCGAAAGAAGCTGGTATACTTGCGCTTGGTTATCCAGGATCTATCTCTGAATTTACTGATTTGGAGTTATTTAAATCAAACGTTTTATTGGCACGTAAATTGGGGTTTGATGGCGGTGCTTGTATTCATCCAAACCAGGTTCCAATACTAAACGAGGCTTTTACTCCAACAAAAGCAGAGATAGAGAAAGCTAAGAAAATAGCAGATAGGTATTCCGCCGCACTGGAGTCTGGTGACGGTGCAGTTGCTTTTGAAGGCAAAATGATTGATTTACCAGTTGTTGCAAGAGCAAAACGAGTTTTGACTATTCGAGATAGAATCCAATCGAAACAAAACAGACAGTTTTAAGTGTTCCATTTTGTAATCAACCCTTAATCAAACTCTTGTTTCGATCCAATATGGAGCTTTTTGAGATTGCAACATTATTTGCCGGTATGAATTTCGAAATATACTAGAAGCCCTGTCACGTAGTGTACTGCTTGGATTTTTTCAGCCTTTGCTATCATCTGGGTTCTTAACCATCTCAGTTTTAAATTTGAGTGTCAGCATGCTTCCCTTACTCCAGAATAAAGAGGCCTATAGTAAAAAATTGAAGAAAAAGTAATTGAAGGGCGTTCTTTTGAACTTTGACCCAATTTAGTTGGCAGTTTGGGCTTTATGCCTGCCCGAACCTAGACCTTTCGGGTTGGCGATTGAAACCATATTTTTGCGCAGTTCCCGTGTAGTTCGGGATCAATAGTTTAATCTTTTCTAGTGCGTCCATCGGCCATTCTCCATGATCTTTGTGAAACTCTTGATGAACCCAGCTTTGTGTTGTTTTCTGTAAACCCTCGAATAGCGGGAACAACCAGACCGTAATCACAGTCCTATATTGGTCGGTTGAATTTGCATGGGTGGCATGGAACATTCTGGCGTCGCCAATGACTAAATCTCCTGCCTTGATCGGCACATCCATTTCGTCAGGGAAATCAAGGAAGCGCGGATCGTTCTCATTTTCCATCCTATTAATTTCCTTTGTATGTGCCTCACCCAATGTATGAAGATCGTGCCATTGGCGATGGGTACCGGGCAGTACCCGCAGACAACCGTTTTCTCTGCTTGTGTCGTCAAGATAATACATCAAGAATATTTGGGGAGAGCTGTCGCTGTAAGCTCTGGGATCGTCCCAGAATATTAAGTCCTGATGCCAGTACAAACGAGGGCTGGGCCCAGGCTTGCTGATAATCACGGCCTTCCAGAATTTGCTACTTCCAAATCCCATCGCTCCGAGTGCAGCAAGAGCCTTTGGGTTTCCTATACAATCCGCCAATCCCGGCTCTGCTTTGGAGTTGATAAGTGTACCCGGTGCACGGTGAGCAGCTAACTGCTCATCAGAAAGCTTATGAACTGCATTAAAGGCGACTTTTCGAGTTTTTTGAAGTGTCTCTGAGCCAAGCATGTCCTCCAAGACGCAATAGCCCTGCTCAATGAGTTGAAGTCTCTTAGACTGAAAATCAACAATGGTGGTTTCGTTTCCATTTTTCACGAAGGCCTCTCTTTTCTCCAACACGCTGTTAACCAATAATTCTAAATCTGTCCCCCAATTTTGCCAAAATTATACAAGTTGCTCTGCAACGGTTGTCTTTATTTCTGGAATGGGATTATTAAAATGATTTCGTAAAGCTACTCCTCCAAGAGTAACCATAACACTAAATTAAAAAGTGCAATAAGACATATCCACTTATGCAATATCCTAAGCTCTGGTCATTAATTCTAACTTCTTTAAAACGTTAAACAATAGGGAATTAAAATCTCAGTTAATTATTGGAACCAATAAGAGTATGACCAAAAACTCTAACTCTTTTCCCAGTGAAGACTCGGATCGTATCTATCGACGCACTGCCTCTGTAGATCCGTATTCAGGAGTAAATGCTATTGCCCGAATTACAAGAATGGCTTTTGGTTATCCCATATACGTGGGCTTGGCATTCACAGCAACCTTGGCCGTGGTTTTTGTACAATTGTCGATCCCAGTCATACTTGGAAGTTCCGTGGATCAGACGCAAGCGGTGGTTGCTTCAAAAGCTAAACCCGAAACGCTTTATCCTGTGGCTCTGCTTTTGTTCACACTAAGCGTGTTAAGAGGAGTACTAACACTTATTCAGAACTTTTATGCGGAGGCCGTGGGCCATTTGATAGCTCGGGATCTCCGAAATGCTGTTTATGCAAGAATTCAAACTCTACCCTTTTCGTTTCATGACCGCACCCATTCAGGAGACATAATCACAGTTGGTATGCTGGATGTCGAAGGTGTACGGTTGTTTTTTTCGACTGCATTGATACGCACCGTTCTTCTAGGACTACTGATAGGACTTGGAGCGGCGCTAATGCTTAAAACCAATTTAACTCTTGGCCTTATGGCACTTTCATTCGCACCCTTCGCGGCATGGCGAAGTACAGCGATGAATCTGGCTCTTCGCCGAACCTGGCTTGTTTTGCAAGAAAGGTTAGGCATGCTTAGTCAGGTGATGGAAGAAAACCTTGCTGGGATTCACGTAGTTAAAGCTTTTGCATCCTCTGGACATGAGTTGGAAAAGTTTAATATCGCCTCAAAATCAGCACTCAATCTCAGCCACGAAAGGATCCAAATCCGCGTTAAGAATACATCATCTATGACACTGGTATTCTTTATTTCGATGGGTTTAGTTTTGTATTTTGGAGGGCAGAAAGTTGTATCAGGGGAAATAACACTGGGTGCTCTCGCCACGGTCTTAGCATTTATGACCATGCTGCAAATGCCGGTACGCCAGCTGGGAATGATGATAAATGGTTATGCTAGAGCATCAACTTGTGGTGCACGCCTGTTCGGGCTGATTGATCACAAATCTGAAATAGAGAACGCCTTGGGTGCTCCAAAATTAGAAATTACAAACGGTGATCTTAAAGTTGAAAATGTAAGCTTTTCATATTTGGAAAGCGGAGCTCGACATGTAGTTTCAAATATCAGCTTTGAAGCTCACAGGGGCGAAACTATCGGTATTATAGGTCAACCCGGTTCTGGAAAGACAACCTTAATGCACCTGCTTCCGCGTTTTTATGATCCATCAAGTGGATCAATAAGTATTGATGGTCAGGATATTCGCAGTGTAACACTTTCGTCACTGCGTAAGGCAGTGTCTATTGTACAACAAGACAGCTTCTTTTTCACAACATCAATTGAAAATAACTTAGCCTACGCCGCTCCTTTCGCAAAATGGCGGCAAATCCAAGGTGCAGCGGAGTCAGCTCAGTTGAGTGAATTCATTATTGGGTTACCTAGAAAATACGAAACTATAGTCGGTGAGCGTGGTGTATCCTTGTCTGGTGGTCAAAGGCAAAGACTATCGATTGCGCGCGCATTAATAAGTAAGCCAGCAATATTGATTTTTGACGATTCGACGGCAGCTATTGATGCCGCTACAGAAAACCGCATCCGCGAAACCCTTAAGGAATTTTCAAAGGATTGCGTGACCTTGATAGTGGCCCACCGTTTGGCCAGCCTTATGCACGCTGATAGGATCTTGGTCTTAAACCAAGGTCGCATAATTGAACAAGGTTCCCATAAAGACTTGATAAAGCTCGGAGGCGCTTATTCCAAACTACACAAAATACAGTTGAATTCAAATATCCTTATCGCAGGTGAAAAATGAAGCCTAATAGCTTTGTCAGACGACCGGAACATAAGGAAGGTAAAGGTCGAAATATGCGCGCATCTGTGGGATCAGACCGTATTGAAGAAGAGATTTTTGGGCGGATTTTCGACGGAAAAGTTACAAAGAGGATATGGCAATTTGTTCGCATTTATAAAAAAGACCTATTCATTTCAGTTTTTTCCGTAGTTATATTTACCGGATGCCAACTATCTATCCCGTTCCTTATCGGATATGGGATCGACAACGGAATGGCGCCCGACGCGAAACCATTTATATTGCTCGGAGTTATTATAATATTTGGTGTCGTTATAGCCATTAATTTTATGGCCTCATGGATGCAAGAGCTTGTGACTGGCCGAATGGCAGAGAACGTACTGTTTGATATTCGGAGCGCCATGTTCAGCCACCTACAAAGCGTGTCTTTATCATTTATGGATAAAACCGAAGTAGGCCGACTTATGTCCCGCTTGCAAGGCGATGTTAATTCAATGCAAGATTTTCTTGAGACCTCAGTGCTCGCTTTAGGCGATTTACTGCTCTTGTTCGGGATCATAGTTGTTATGCTTTGGCTTGACTGGCAACTAGCTTTGATGGTCCTTACGGTGGTTCCAATTCTATTTGGGGTTCGTTTTTTATGGCTTACACGAGCACGCAGCGCTTTTATGGCGGCCCATGAGGCAAACTCAATGACTAATGGCGCTTTGGCCGAAGCGATCCACGGCGTTCGCGCAGTGCAGGCCATGGATCGAGATAAGTTAAATGCAGAACTCTATAGTGAACTAGTCGATAAAACTTATAAAGCACAATTGCGAGCATCAAAACTGGCCCAAATTATGGTTCCAATTGTGGACACTCTAACAGGAGCCGCAATGGCAATAGTGGTCTTGGTCGGCGGCCTAATGGTTGTGTCAAACAAAATTGAGGTTGGCGTGATGATAGCTTTTCTGTTCTACATTCAGAGATTTTTTGATCCAATCCGTTCGCTAACAATGCAATATTCGGTCATGCAGCGTGCGATGGCTTCTGGTCACCGTTTGACGGAGGTTTTAGATGTAGATATAGATATCCAAGATTCTGAAAATGCTTTTCCTCTCGGAAAAAACAACGATGGCTCAGTCGAGTTTCGTAATGTTAATTTTGGCTATGATCCACTATATCCTGTGTTAAAAGGTGTAAGTTTTCGTATAAATCCTGGTGAAACTGTGGCGATAGTCGGCCCGACCGGTTGTGGAAAATCGACCACAATGGCACTGTTACGACGGCTTTACGATGTGACGGATGGCTCAGTTTTAGTTGCTGGGCACGATGTGCGAAATGTAACGCAGGCTAGTCTAGGACGCCATATTGCTATGGTATTGCAAGAGCCTTACCTTTTTACTGGCACTATACGGGATAACATCCGCTACTCGTCTGATTGGGCCGATGATGAAAAAGTAATTGAAGCAGCGATAGCAGTTGGCGCCCATGATTTTATTGGCTCTCTGCCAAATGGTTACGACACGATGCTGGTAGAACGCGGCAGCAATCTGAGCCTGGGTCAACGCCAGCTTCTTAGCTTTGCACGCGCGCTTGTTACCGATGCAAAAATTTTGATAATGGACGAAGCCACCGCCAATATTGATAGCTATACGGAAATGCGAATTCAAAAAGCAATGCAGCGGCTGCTACAAGGACGCACGGGATTGGTTATTGCACATCGTCTTGCCACTGTACGGAATGCCGACAGAATTATTGTACTGCAACAGGGTCAATTGATTGAGCAGGGTAATCACAACTCATTGATGCAGAGAGGAGGCCTATACGCTCGGCTATGTAAGCTCAATTACTCGAGTTTTGATGATATAACCGACACGATCTCAGATCAGGATCAATCACTAACGACCTGATTAGTGGAGCCGTTTGCAGTCAGTGCGGACGGGATACTCACAAATGCTTGAGTGAAATAAATTATGAAAGGGGTTAGTTTACCGGAATGCAGATATACCCTAGAACAAAAACCAACGTAACAATCAAAAAGTAGATGGAAATTAAGCCGATCATCTGCAAAGCAATTATTTCCTTCAATCTTTAGGATTAGGACTAGGGTCATAAATATTTATAAATCTTTTATTTTATTTCCCCCAAAAAGGCCAGTTCACACAAAAATTTTCTCAATAATAAATCGGATGATCAATTTAAACTTTACAATGAAACTTTGATATCTCTGGACGGAAACGAATAACTTAAGTTTTTTGGCTTTTTGTTTATATTTTGTATTTAACTGCAAAATTCTCCAGTTTTTGAAAAAAGTCTTGCAAAATTGCATCTCGATTAATTTGATTTACATACCTTATTAAGTGCCGAGAGTGGTCAAAGCTCCAAGTTGCTTGGTCACTAACAATTGGAGATGCTATCAAGTGACTGGGAGCCCATTCATGATTTAAAACCCAGGCGACCGCAGCCATATCCCATATTTCCTTGGACCAGCCTTTTTGTATTTCACTATACTCTTTGAATCTCTTTGCTAAAAAAGCGCCAATGTCTCCATGCGGTTCTACATACCTTTCAATCTCTGGGACGGTACTGTGCAAATGGGAGGTAACTCCCATACATGGTACCAATACAACTGGTGCACCACTATCGAATAATACCTGTGCTCCTCCAATGTCCTGCTTTAGGTTAAACTCATTTGTATCTGGCCAGTTGAATACATGTCCTCCCAGCCAAACCACAATAATGCGGTCAATAATATCCGGAGCTTTTAAGATTGCTGAAGCGACGTTGCTAATTGCGGCTATAGCGATAACATAGAGAGGGTCTTCGGGTTTACCACTTCTTGCTCGGGAAATGAGATCATCTACTGCTGGCGCATCAGCTGCTATTTTTCGTGGTCCCACGTACTGACCCACGCCTTTGAAAACAAAACCCTTAGAATTAACATTTAAACGCTCCAAAAGACGAAGGATCTCATCATAGCTTTGTTCCATGCCATTCAGCGGAGAGGTTGACCGATGATTATGAAAAGGCGCTGCATAGATTGCTTCGACGGATAAGCGGTCTTGTGACAGCATCATTTGCACGACTGCAAATTGATCATCAATTTCATTATACGTGTCTGTATCCAAGACGGCGCGCAATTTGCCCGACTTGGGTTCCAGCAATTTCAACCGTTCGTCAATTGAAAGCTCGATGGGAGCACCTCGATTAGTTACCGACAAGATTAATTTTGGCAATTCAAGTACAAATGTAATGCAAAGTTGTCTTTTGGTCTATGTTTACAAGAATGATTAACTTTTGAGAATAAGACATACAGAATAATTTTAGAAATAGCTCTTAAAAATTTCATTTAGCGAAAATTAAAGCCTATTTGCCGTAGCTACAATATTTAAACAGAATTCTGCAATTACAAGAGAATAAACTAGCTGAATGGTCAAATCTGTGTAAATTTTTCTGGCCTAACTCGTCACAACTGGCTTGCTTCATAAAAGTTGGATGCACAAATTTTTTCATATCTGTGTGGGCAGAGGTATTAACCCACTATATGACACCACACGACCAATTTGAATTTCTGTTCCAGTCGCAGCGGAATTCTTTAAGCCTGTAACAACGACCCGTAACGTATGTCGGTCATCGCTCAACCCGGTGATCCAGACCGCCGTTGCCTGACGATGGCCATTCCATACTTTGCGAATATACATATCTCTCGTCTGCATTAGCTTGCCGTCTACGTATGCTTCCAATATACCGGAATTTTCTCGTAAATTACCTTGTACATATATACAACTTCCAACGAAACTGGTCTCCAGATAATCACCAGCGTTTTCAGAACTAAGGAACTCATTATCAATTTTCTTCCTCTTTTCTGTCTCAATTGTCGCTGTCGCCTTGCTGAACAAAATTGGATGCTTCCAATCTCCGAACCATTTAAGTTCAGGTGCAACTTGGGGTGCTACTGTATATATGTCTACAAATGAAAAACCTGGGAAAGATACCTCGCAGGGTCCGATATGTTTAACTTTTTGCACTGACAACGTTATGTCTTTATCCGTAATTTTTCCATTATTTGAGCTAATATTTTCAAGAGCCAAGCTGTAACTTAGTTCAGTAGCGCCGTTGATTGATAGGGTGGTAAAGTGAAAATTTCTATCCATGTAGGGGGCTAACTCCGCATGCACTATTTCTGGTAAATTATCATTGCCTAAAATGACGCCCAAAATACCGCCACAATTGGCCACATTGGAATCGGTATCTTGACCGCAGCGAGTACAGATCCTTATGGATTTCAAAAAATCTCCTTTTCCATAGAGAAGGCCGAGCAAGATATAAGCACCATTGAAGTGACCTTGAATATTGAATTTGCTACTGACAGTATCTTTTTGCAGCGGAAGCCTGTCTGATTTTGCCCAAGGACAAAGATCACTGTTCCATTTATCCTCTAGCTTTTGCCAGGTTACCCGCCAGTTTTCAGAATCTTCAGCATACCAATTCAAAATATCTTTTATGATTTTAGCGTAATTGCTTTCGGAGGGAATCCCCTCTAAAGCCATTTGGATTAACTTCACTCTGTCGGATTCAAAGTAAGCATAGGTATAAAGCACTGTTAAAAAAGCACCCGCATAGTATCCATCTCCGTAATTCATCAAGTGCCCAACTTTATTGGCTATCTCTAGCGCCACTTTTGGTAAACCCGGCGAAATAATTCCGATGAAATCGCATTCAATTTGAAAGTCGATGTCATCTGCATGAGGATTATAGTAGGGATGACCAGAGTGCCCTGGGGGTATGCCTTCCAGCAGGTTCTGGCGAGCTTGCCCATTTGCATGCCATAACATAAAATTACTTTTCAAAAACACCTGTGCAAAATCATGTTGGCTTGCCTTTAAGCCCTTGTCTCGCATTATTTCCAGAAAAGCCATGTTTGTATAGAGGTCATCTTCGTAATATAACCAAGTTGTTGGCGCCTCTGGTTGAATGTCGAGTGAGCCTTCGAAAATCTCGCCTTGTGCATGAAACTCCATTGGTTCACCCATCATCGCGCCATAAGACTTTCCAACCCACGCTCCTAAAATTTTATTTCGGAGTTCTTTTTTAGAAAGTTTTAAAGCCATCTTGATACCCTCAGTTTACAGTTAACGGCTAGACACGAGTAAATAAATCTAAGCGAAAAACTTTATTTGATTTTCGACCCTTACAAACTTATTATATCTAATTTTATATCTGCGGCAAACAGGCGTTCCAGGCATTATTCTTATTCGAAGGACTTGGCATAGTTGCGGTTAAAAACTCTTTTGGGATATTCATTTTTCTATTCTTGCTAAAATGTAAATTAGAACCAAGATGAATTGAGTTTGGAGATTTGGATTTTTTTAAAAGTTACTTTTCCTCGTCGACTGTATAGCGAGCAACCCAAATCACTCTGCGCCGGAACGACACTGATCGGAATATAAACTAATCCATAATTTGCATAAATCTCGATCGAAGCTCTATCCAAAAGCACTCTCAAATAAATTTTCCTAGCATCAGGTTTCAATTTACTAGACCGTTCACAGCAAGTTAGTTTCTGCTTTTCTGAATCGTAATTCAACAAGACACCTCTTAGGCTAAGTTCAAATTCACTTATTGCACCCAATTCAATCTCGAACGTCATATCCAGTAAATCGTGTTGGTGTGTTGGTAGGATGGTGGGGTTCTGTGTAGCTTCAATATTATGAAGAACACGAGTTTCTTGATAAAGCAGTTCTATTTCTTGAATTGGCCAGCTATGTATTCTTGGCCCAAGATCTGTACTGCGCAGTGTTAATTCTACAGGAAAAGTCATTTGTTGATTGAAAGGCATTTCGGGAATGTCTCCAGCAAGCCAGGCTATTTGGATACAACGTCCATCCTCAGGTGGAATTTCGCTCCAAGTTTGTGCTGCATACCCACCATTAAAACTAGCGCCATTTGGTTTATCATAATAAACAGCGGAGTATGTTGATTTGAGCATTTCCGTTTGCGGTATAAATTCATTTCCATCGAAATGACCAATTAAGTGGTTTCCGTCAGCCGTCCAAAATATCCATCTAACTTGCTCGAGGTCTTCGTCGAGAGTTAGTGGGAAGAACTCTCCACATTCACCCATGCCGGGGAAAAACAAGTCCTGTAGATGTTCCCATTCTTTCAAATTTTTTGAACTAAAAAGGGCAAAGTGTTGATTATTCTCAACGCTTTTTTTCCCTAGATTTTTTTTTCCTATATAAAGTGCCATGATCCATTTCTGGGAGCCAGGATGCCAGATTACAGCAGGATCCCGACTTGATTGTGCAATTGGTGGGATGACAGGGTTATTTTCATATTTTTGCCAGCTTTGAGCGCCATCTTGGCTAAACATAAGACATTGGGTAAATGGTGCTTTAGGATCAACGTAAGGACCAGCGGCAGTGTACAAACATACTATTGGTTCGTTTGAATCCTGTTTTAAATCAGAGCTGTTGTGCCAGTCAACAACCCCACTACCCGAAAACATTGTCCCCATCTGGTCTGGGTAAAGAACGGTGGGTAACTCTTGCCATTGGACTAAATTCGTACTCGTTGCGTGTCCCCAGTGCATATTTCCCCATTCACGACCATAGGGGTTATGTTGGTAAAAAAGATGATAAATCCCTTTATAGAACAACAAGCCATTTGGATCGTTAAGCCAGCCGCGTTTAGAGGTAAAGTGGAACTGCGGTCGGTGTATCTCCTTATACAAATCGTCCACACCCATAACCTCGTCGCTTTGTGCAATGGCCATCAGATTTCCCAACATTTCAGTCGATGATCTGCTGATTTCTAAAGTTGACTTTTCATCCGCTTCCGTAATTTCTATCGTAAGTTTCTGATCCATGAATTTCGTTACATCTGTAAAAACCCAGAAATCGACCTGATCTTCTGCCCATTCAATGTTAAATTGCCGAATGGCTTTATCGCCAGAAAGAATTCTGACCCTCAGTTTTGAGGCATTATTTTTCACTGGGAAATTAAGGAAACGATTATTAATGCTTAAGTCATATTTTTTTAACATGAAGTAAATCTTTCCTTCACTTATCTGCCATTATGCCCAAAACGCAGAGCTCTGATTTTCTTTTGATGTAAAAATATTTGTAGTGTCGTTTAAATTTGCATGAAATCTATTTCGGCAGCATCGCGTAGCACAAAATAATTTTAACATCATTGACTATCCTGATGTGTAGTTTGGTTCTGTTCTCCAAGTTCGTAATTGAGGTCAATGTCTATGTTGTAAAAAGCAAGTATCTCCGATGCGTCGGAACTTTGCCAACGTTCCTTCAGATTATCGATTTGGTATATAAGCATTCCTCGAGCTTCCTCACTCTCAACAAATCGACACGTCTCGAAGAATTTACGTAGCTCAGTTATTTTTTTTAGAAGGAAGGCCTTTGCCTGTTCACTCCTCGGCAGGTGTAATGATCTTTGCCTCGTTTTAGCTAATTTCTCAAGGTTTTTAACCCATTCCTCTGGGAGTTTATTTTGTGCAAAAAGCGCTTCTACTGAACGAAAATACCGTGTCAAAATGCGTTCTGAGACACGCCCTGTCAAAGACACAATAAACTTAATTAAAAACATAAAAAACGTAACAATAATTACGAGAATGATAAATAAGTTCATGATCTATCTTCTGGTTTGTGATCTTCTATTATTGGTTGCGAGGTGCCCTCAAGTTGAATTAAATCTCTATTGGCTGCTTGATAATCAACCCCTCGAAGTGACAACTCTTCGGCGAAATGACAAAGTGTAAAATGTCCTACCTCAACTTCTTGCCAGTCAGGTTCCTGCACTTTGCAAATATCCTTCGCATACTTACATCTTGGATGAAAGTAACAACCAGAAGGGGGTGCAGAAGGGCTCGCAATTTCACCGGGTAAAATAATGCGTTCCATGGTAACTTCTGGATTAGCTTTTGGGATGGCTGAAAGAAGAGCTTCTGTGTAAGGGTGCTTAGGACTTTTGAAAAGCGCCTCAGTCTCGGCTAATTCTACCACTTTGCCCACGTACATAACCGAAACACGGTCAGATATATGCTCTATAACACTCAAGTCATGCGAAACAAAAAGGAACGTTAAATTAAACTCTTCTTGTAAATCGCGCAATAAATTTAGGATCTGAGCCTGAACAGACACGTCTAGAGCCGATACCGCTTCATCCGCAACAATAAACTTTGGGTTAGATGCAAGCGCTCGAGCAATGCCTAACCTCTGACGCTGTCCACCACTGAAAGCATGTGGATAGCGTTTTAAGTATTTGGGATCAAGGCCAACCACCTCCATTAAGTAAGAAACACGGTCATTCAGTTCTCTGCCTGCCATTAGGTTGTTCGCTGTTAGTGGTTCACCCACTATTTCCAAAACGGTCATTCGCGGATTTAAACTTGAAAAAGGGTCTTGAAAAATCATTTGCATGTGTCTTCTCATGGCACGAAGTTCGTGACGAGTCAGAGAAGTTATGTCTATCATCTCACCATCGTGCCGCAACTTAATCTTACCTGATGTCGGCTCCATGCCGCGCAAGATACATTTTCCTAGTGTAGATTTACCACAGCCAGATTCGCCTACAAGACCAAGCGTCTCACCCTCGCGGATATAAAAATCGACGCCATCAACAGCTTTAACATGACCTACTATCTTACGAAGAAAGCCTTCTTCGATCGGGAAGTGTTTCTTTAAACCCTTAACCTCAAGTAAGACATCTCTTTCTTGAACGCCGCTTTTGTTTATAATTTGGTTCATGCACTTACCGCTTCGTCATTAGCGTGATGCAAGTAGCATCTAACTGTATGATTTTCCGCCACTTGCTCCAGGGTGGGAATAGCTTTATCACAAGTTCCCGGTATAGCTTGTTCGCAGCGGGGCATAAAGGGACAGCTGTTTGGCAGATTAATTGGAATAGGAACCGTGCCTTCAATGGTTTTAAGTCTTTTATTACGACCTCTACCAAGACTGGGCATGGATTTAAGAAGGTTAATTGTATACGGATGTAAAGGATTGCGAAAGAGCTCTTTGACCGGAGCAGATTCAACCACGCGACCTAAATACATTACCGCAACCCTATCTGAGACTTCAGCAATAACGCCTAGATCATGCGTAATAAACATTATGGACATGCCGGATTCCTGCTGAAGCTCTTTCATAAGCTCGAGTATTTGCGCTTGAACCGTGACGTCGAGCGCGGTGGTGGGCTCATCGGCAAACAACAGCTTCGGATTACATGAAAGAGCCATTGCAATCATGACTCGTTGACGCATCCCGCCAGAAAGTTGAAAAGGGTATGCTTTAATACGCTCTGTAGGATTTGGTATCCCGACACGATCAAGCATATGCAACGCAAATTGTTGGGCTTCCTTTTTGTTTTCTGTCTTGTGGGTAAGAATTGCCTCTACAAGTTGATTGCCAACTGTATGCACAGGTGACAGACTGGTCATTGGCTCTTGAAAAATCATAGAGATCTCTTTACCGCGTATAGCTCGTATCTCCTCACCATTTGGTTTAAATTCAAGCAAGTCTCTGGAGTCACTACCGTCACTAAAAAGTTTAACAGTGCCTCCAATAGTCTTTCCCTCTGGAGGCAAAATACGCAAAATCGATCTCGCCGTAATACTTTTGCCACAGCCACTTTCACCAATTACACCGAGGGTTTCTTGTTTTCCAATATAGAAGCTTACGCCATCAAGCGCTTTTAAGACCCCTTCATCAAGAAAGAAATGCGTCTTTAAATTATCTACTTCTAGTACGGTTTCCATGGTCTATGATTCCTTTTCAAAGTGTCACAATCCAATACCACTTGGGCCTTTTTACTTTTGGCTCTCTGGGAGGCTACGACTTATAGGGATCTGCGGCGTCACGCAGCCCATCTCCCACAAAATTAAAACAAAGCACCACGATCACAACGCAGAGACCGGGAATTAGAAGCCAGGGCTGCATGGAGACCGTCCTCACATTCTGAGCTTGCTGCAACATGACGCCCCAACTGACCGTGGGTGAACTCAAGCCAATTCCGAGAAAGCTCAAGGCCGTTTCGCCGAGGATCATAAAGGGAATAGCCAACGTCAGGTGAACGATCAAGTAGCTCATGAAACCTGGCAAAAGGTGAGTTGTTATAATGCGCCAGTCAGTAGATCCGGCAAGTTTAGCTGCCATAATGTAGTCCTCTTCGCGCAACTGAAGAAGCTTACCACGAATGACGCGCGCGAGTCCTGTCCAGCCCAAGATGGAAAGAATAACTGTAATCATCAGATATGTTGTAGTTTGCGGCCAAGTAATAGGAACTGCTGCTGCTAAACCCATCCAAAGGGGAATGGTGGGTAGAGACTGCAAAAACTCTATGCTGCGCTGAATAACATTATCCACCCAGCCACCCACATATCCAGAGACCCCGCCAAGCAGGCACCCTAAAATAAAGCTTATGGCTACGCCCACTAGACCGATAGACAGGGATATTCGCGCACCGTGAAGGACTCGAGAAAACATATCTCTTCCTAGGCTTTCGGTACCGAATAATAGTAAAACCCCTGGCTTATCCACTCCCATGAAGTGTAAACGACTGGGAAATAGCCCAAGTACGCGGTATTCATATCCTTTCACAAAAAACCGAATAGGGTATACCTTCTCGAAGTCTGGTACAAAAACTTTAGCTCGTGTTGTGGGATGCCTTGCTGACTTCAAACCATATACAAAGGGCCTATGCAATTTTCCCTCATGGAAGACATGTATAGGTGTGGGTGGCGCAAATGTGTATTTTTTATGACGTTCATAGGGCTCTGATACAGAAAAAAAGTTAGCAAAAATTGCTAAGATGTAGAATAATGCTAAAATGATACCGCCTACCAGTGCCAGTTTATTCTTTACAAAACGTCGGCGCATAAGCGTCCAACTAGACGCCAAGTAGTACCGCTCTTCAGCAGCACTTAACGACACATTTGAAGTTTTGCTATCCATTTCACGCTGCCCTTGCTTCAAAACGAATGCGGGGATCTACCGCTACGAGTAAAAGGTCAGAAATGAGTGTTCCAATCAGCCCTAACGCACTTAGCAGCATAATTATGCTCCCAGCGAGATACATGTCTTGGCTTTGCAAGGCTTGAAGCAGTATGGGGCCAATTGTGGGGATACTCATAACAATGGATGTAAGTGTTGCACCAGAAATGATTGCAGGCAATAGGTAGCCAATTGAACTTACGATGGGGTTAAGTGCGATACGTACTGGATATTTGATGAGTAGTTTTCTTTCGGTTACCCCTTTAGTGCGCGCCGTAATTACATATTGTTTACCAAGCTCATCAAGCAACGAACCACGAAGAATTCGAATGATTTCAGCAGTCCCCGCTGTTGCAATTACAACAATTGGGACAAGTAGGTGTTTTAGTAAGTCTATGAACTTACCAAAACTCCAATCCTCTGCAACATATTCTCTAGAAAATAATCCGCCAGGGCTCCACCCTAAATAAGTAAAGGTTAAATACATTAGAATTAGTGCAAGTAGAAAATTCGGCGTTGCTAAGCCTAAAAACCCAAAGATTGTGGCGATATAATCGCCTAATGAATTTTGATGAGTAGCTGAGTAGATACCTATAGGAATGGCTATGCTGTAAACTAACAATAGAGTTATAAGTGACAAAATTACGGTAACCCCCAACCGGCTGCCAATCACCTCGTTTACAGGTCGATTGAGCATAAAGGAGTCTCCCATATCCCCCTGTAATAAATTACCCATCCAGGTAAAATACTGAACAAAAAATGGCTGACCAAGGCCATAACGTTCTCTTATTTGCTCTATGATTTCTTCGTTGACAGGGATATTGCGCGATTCAAGATTTGCAACATAGGTATTCAGGTAATCCCCGGGCGGAAGTTGAATAATAGCAAAAGAAGCAAGTGAGAGAACAAACAGCAGCAAAATCATGTAGATAATGCGCTGAAAGATGTAACTAGCCATGAAATGCTCCTGCAAATATATAGCGCGGCTGCAGTTAAAGCGACCACCGAACGGTGGTCGCTTTTTTCTCTATTTGTATCTAATTATTTGAAGTAAAGCTGTTCGGCCGTGATTAACAAATCTCCGAACCAAATAGCGCTTCCATAGTAACCTGTTGGCACATTCCCAAGATTGCTTTTGGCTATTGCTAATGAAGGCATACCACCGACTACTCCTTGCATAAGCAGGTTATCGAAATGAAAATTAAAGATTTTCTGTGATAACTCCACGTATTCAGGTGAACCAAGGACCGATCTTGAACGCGCCTCATTCAACTCGAACAGATCTTTATACATCTGAGGTGGTTCTTCACCAGGAAGCACGCCATCCGCAAAATCTTCTATGGTTTTAGTGCCATCTGCGATTTCAGCTGAAGCTAACAGCCAATCACCCCAGTGCGGCGCCCAGCTCAAATCTTGCGAGCCTTGTGCCCAAAACTCTCGATCAATCATATACTGCCGTGCTTCGGAACCTAGCATGAAGGGACCAGTATTGATCTCGATTAGATTACCGTCCCGCCGCTCAATGTGTAAAGACCGCTCTGAAATCTTGATTTCAGTTTTGAGACCAACCTCTTGCCAGTATTCCTTAATGAGCTCAAGTGACTCTATTGGTACGCTAACTTCTCCTCCTTGTCTGCCCTCAATTGTAACAGTGAATATTTCACCATCACTGCCAAGGCGCCAGCCGTCGCCACTCCGAGATGCCAAGCCAACGGCGTCAAGAAGTTGGTTTGCCTGATCAGCATCGAAGGCGTCAGCAGGATTGTTATCCCACTTAGGAATATGAAAACTCGTACCAACAACAGGAAAAGCCATTGGTCTCCCAAGCCCAAAGAACACCGTCTCATTTACCTCGTCAGCATCTATTGCTAAAGAAAGCGCCTGCCGAAATCGTAGGTCCTGAAAAACGGGACGTTTAATCGGGTCATCGATGGTCTGGTTAACTGCAAATGCTACTTTTGACTCCCCCTGAAGATCTAACTCTTTTGTAACGTAACCACCGGCTGTTTCGTTTTCTTTGTAAAGCGCGTAATTGTTTACGTTTACAACTCCGTAATCTAGATCGACTTCTCCTGCAACAATCTTGAGATTGATTGTCTCCGGATCAGCAATACCAGTAACTATGCGATCGATATAAGGAAGTTGCCGACCCTCTGGATCCACTTTCCAGAAATATGGGTTACGTTCGTGTATTTTGCTTGTGTCAGTTACTTCGGTGAGCATCCACGGCTGCATGGTAGGTCGCACGAAACCATCATTGATAACGTGCCTGTATCCATTTTCGAATTCCCAGTCATGGGCATTAAACATTAGCTCCCAAGTTTCATAGCCCAGTTCCTCAGCAAGTGCAGCGGCATCTGGATTATAGTCAATATGGAATTGTTTCATATAGTGCATAGGGTAATACGCATGCCAATCGCCACCAGCGGGCTCACCCATTTTTGCAAGCATCACCGGATATGGTTCGTCGGTTTCTAACCGTATGGTGTAGTCATCGATTTTTATTGCGCGGCGCACTTTGTTCATCCAGAACGGTTGGCTTCCATCACCAACTCTACTATCGAAATGAACAGCGTTAAATGCAAACTCTATATCGTCAGCTGTGAAAGGATGTCCGTCTGACCATTTTGCACCTTCACGCAAGTGGATTGTGAGGCTTTTAAAGTCATCAGACAGCTCAAAGCTTTCAGCTAAGTTTGCAATAATTGAGGTGTCCTTGCGGATATATCCCAAGTAACTTCCTCGCTCGGTTTCCTCTTGCAAAGTATTCCATGGGGTATTGTCGGCTGTGAAAACATAAATATTTTCACTGTAATCACCGATAGACTCCAAGGGTTCCATAACCGCCGGGTTCACCGGCAACCTTTCCTCTACAGAAGGTAAAGCACCACTGCTGACTTGAGCAGCAAGGCTCGGCGACTCAGAATAATTTTGAGCATTAGCGCTCCCAAGAGACAAGCAAAGGCTTGCGGCTGCAATTACCACATACCGTGATGCCATTAAACCTGTCCCGGTTAGTCTATTTGATTGATTAAACATCATACAATTTGAAGAAATCATTGCCCTCTCCCATTTTTTAAATGTTAAGTTTAGTTAATCGCAAAATCCAAATAGAAATTCCATTTAGGGAAACTACTTAAAAGCGACTTTTTTATTAACCGTCCTCACAGTGTCTGGCGATATTTTGAAAATTACAATTTAATTTTGGCAATATGTGATATAGTATTTAACAATACACAGTCTCTAAAACGCTTTATTTTATTGAGTTTTAGGCTCCCAAGCTGGATTACTCTGTGCCTCCAGAAAACCTTCATTTGTTGCTTTTAACTTCCAAATATCTAGTTGTTGTATTTTTAAGGAATCCCCGTAAGCATACAAGTATAGGCCATTTGCAATCCTATAATCCATGTAGGCGGTCAGCAATGCTTGGCGACCATTTATAAAAACTTCAACAAGAAATTTATCAATAAAAATTCTTATCTCTAAGTCCTCGCCAAAGGGCAAATCAGATACGGCAAAGGGTGCCTCAGTTTTACCGACAAGAATTGTCGATGTTTCAGGGCGAATCATAATAGGCAAACCTTTATGAACTCCACTGGCAAAAAGCTGGATACTAAACCGCCGGCGGAGTATATTCTTACTTTCAATCTTAAACTTAAGTTCGAATGAATCTCCATCTAAATCTGTAATGTGTTTGATGGACATTCCACTATGCCCAGGTTTGAGCACAGAAATGTTGATATTATTGAAAGCGCAGTGGTCATTCCGTAAAGCCTCAAGTTCTCGCAAAGGCTGAATAATTAGGCTTCCATCCTCTGCAAGGCTTAATTCCCGCGGCAGAGATTGAATACTTTTTTGCTCTAATTCTTCGTGTATTGTCCAAAGCCACGCCCACATGACTCGTCGGCCGTCAGGAGTAAGCACCGTTTCAGGCGCAAAAAAATCTCGGGATGCCGTATCAAAAATGTCTTGGTTGGATCTTCGCCAATTCATTCGAGCATGAAACTCAGGCGCAAACTGTTCATTTTCTTCATCCCAATCTCCAACATAATACCGGCAACCAAAAGAGTGGCTAATACATAACAACATCCATTTATTTCCAATGGGAAAAAAATTTGCACAGGATATATCTTCACCAATAATTGTCCCCGGCAATTCATGTTTTAAAAAATCACCTACATATGTCCAATTAATCAAATCTTTTGATTTTATGAGGTGTTGTTTTCCACCCCCTGAAATAGCGTAGTAAGTATCGTTTATCAGGAAACAGTCAGGGTCCCAATGGCGCATCTCCACTTCATCACCTAGTGCTGTTTTTGGGTTTACAGGATATGGCTCTTCCCAAGCCAAGAGCTTTTTATCTTTTGCAACCACAATGTAATTTCGCCCAGAAGCTTCACCGTGATAAATGATAGCGGCTTTACCTTCTTTAGTAATAAAACCTGTACCACTGAACATGCCATGTCCAGTAAAGTAAGGTTGTAATTTTGTAGGGTGCCATGTCCAATGAAGCATATCTTTGCTCGAAATATGCACAAACGAGTACGAATGTTTACCTTTCCATGCATGTCGCAAAATATAATGTAGGTGATAAACACCGTCTAAGTAGAAAGCCGCATTAGGGTCGCCGGGAATACTGTCGCCACCTGGGTGCTGAATGTGATAATTTAATATTGTTTCTTCATATATTTGCATCACTGCTAACGGGGCCTGAAACGGGACATCTGATCTTCCGCAAACCTTTGGTTCGCGTGTAGAGTTCTGCCTCCGTTGTGAGGTGTGTGAACTACGTTGTGGCGACCAATCAACGGAGAGCCGAGGTCTAGAGGTTCTTCAACGAAAACATCTGCCGCCAGTGATAGTTCATCATTTAGTACTCGTTTATATAGGGCCTCCGTGTCACAGACTTTCGCTCTCGTCACCTGAACTACGAGACTGCCATTAGGCAAGGCATTAATTAAATCAGCAGTCACTAATCCTCGCGTGCTATCCGTATGAGGTATCATTGGCACAAAGATTTCAGAGTCTTTAACCAACTCAGATAGGTGGAAACAGCGCTTAGCGCCCGAAACCGCAAAGGCCGCGTCAGGTGCAAACGGATCCCATATGGCTACATCTGCGCCTATAGTGGCGCAAAAAGATGCGTAACGCGCACCTATATTTCCTGCTCCAATTATGCGTACGCGCTTTCCTGCAAGTGTGCCGCTAGTAAAATTACTGTCATCGCCATACTGCACTCCGCGCTGCCCTGGTTTGCCTATTGGAGGCAAATATTTCCAACAGTCATGACTGCTCATCATAGCTTTGTATGTCTGAGGAATGCGCCGAAGTGCGCTTATGGTTAAGCCAAGAGCAAACTCAGCGACAGATTGGCCCCAATATACATCTACCCTGTGAGGTATAAAGATAACTCCACGAGCTTGTGCTGCTTCAAAATTCGACCCCGAGTCGGAGTATTCTCGCGGCATGTGGAAGCATTCCTCAAGGTTTGAAAAAAGCTCTAGATCTTGCTCATCTGTAGGGAAACCAAGCAGCACAAGGCGATTTACCGATCCTGGATTAACGACAAGCTGAGAGGCTAGAACGCCGGCCTTCTGAGTTCGATAAAGCTCACACCCTCCCTTTTCTTCCCATCTTGCGTGCCAGTAGTCCGCAACGAAAGGCCAGTGTGCATCAAAGCGTTCGTGCACGCAAATAACAGATCTCATATTTTATACTCCTTTTGGTTCGCATTCCCTTTAGAGTAGGTCAGCCAAAGACTATTTATTTGCTCATAAGTCAGCTTATTTTCGTGCAAAACCAGTCGGTAGCGGTGACGCAAAACATCCCCTGGCGGCAGGTCTATAGCGCCCGAAATACAGGGCGAAGGATTAATACCTCGCTGATGGTCCACACGCCACTTTGCTGGGTGAAGTGGGTTCTCTGGATGATCAAAAACAGTAATTCCTCCCCCTGAATCATTGTTTTCTAAAGGCATGTGCAATGACAACCACTCTGCGGCTTGTTGCTCGGTGGCAGAATCCTTCAAGCGCGTGCTACTTAAAACCGTCGTATTTGCACTTGAGCGAAAGGGCATGCGAATAAACAAACCGCCGTATTCATCTGCAACGATATGGATTCTTGGGATAGCTCGCAAAGCCCACTCTAAATCTAAGTACAAATAATCATTATCCTCTTTCAAAGACCATATTTGCTCTTCTGCTAAAAGCTCGTCGCCGTTTGCATGACGCCATGTGGCCTCAATAGACCATTTTGGTTCGTCCATATTTAAGATCTGTGGAGGTTTTGGGTCAATCTTTCCGATAATCATGCTCGGGTGTTGTCCAGGATCAAGCCAAAAGTCACAGTTATTTACGCCGTGAAAACCAGTTGAAATGCCATGTTGCCAAGGATGGTGCCAGGGGCTATCTTCAGTTAAGCAACTTCTTCCATCCTTCAGACGCAGAGGATGGATATATGGTCTTAGACCCGGACGGGCGTTGTGTTGCAATACCACTTTTGAGAGCAATAAATCATCTATAAACAAGCAATCATTAGTTACACGAAGGTACCATCGTGGGGATGTTTGCATAAATTAGTCTCCAGTTATCTTTTAAAAGTAATGGCCTTAAATTTTTGTGTTTGTGCCATAATGGCATGCTCGACAGGCAAACGCTCCATACTACTTGCCCCATAAAAGCCCTGAATATTTTGACAAGTATTCAAAATAAATTTGGCATCATCTGGCGTGGATATCGGTCCACCGTGACAAAGAATAATTATGTCATCACGAATACAACGTGCAGCTTCCGCCCATTCATTAATAATGGGGACGCAGTCTTTTAAATTTAAAGCTGTTTCTGCACCAATACTGCCCCCCGTCGTCAAACCCATATGACAGACAATGATATCTGCACCGATTCTGGTCATATCTTCTGCATTTTTTTTAGAAAAGATGTAAGGAGTGGTCAGCATATCATACGCATTGGCTCGTCCAATCATTTCAACTTCGAGATCATAACTCATTCCAGTTTCTTCAAGATTTTCTCTAAAAACACCGTCAATCAGTCCGACAGTTGGAAAGTTCTGCACTCCTGAGAAACCAATTTTCTTTAACTCTGGTAAAAAGAAATCAAAGTCGATGAAGGGGTCGGTTCCATTCACGCCTGCCAAAACAGGAGTTGTTTTAGTTACTGGCAAAACCTCTTTAGCCATATCCATCACGATTTCATTAGCGTTTCCATAGGCCATAATGCCGGCCAAAGATCCCCGTCCAGCCATTCGGTAGCGCCCTGAATTATAAATAACTATCAGATCAATGCCTCCCGCCTCTTCCCATTTAGCTGATAGACCTGTCCCTGCACCGCCACCAATAATTGGCTGCCGCTTTACAATCATTTTTCTAAACTTCGCGAGTATCTCAGATCGTTGAATTCTTGCCATAGTTTAACTTTACATTATTATTCTGAATTGATTTACCAATTCCATTGAAAACTCTCTGTCATTGATATTGTGATTCATTTTGATAAGTCTTCGCTTTTCTGTTTGAACTACGTTTTTTTCTAAAGCATCAAACAGAGAAGCGTTTGCTTCCGGATTATGAAAGGTTTGCCCCTCAGCATCTAGTAAGGATACTCCCTTTAGCGGCAACAGGAAACGAACCTCACCTTGCATCTGATTAAGCTTATCTGCTAACCACTCCCCTATATTTTTGTTTTCTGCTGCTGAAGTGCGCATAAGCGTCACATTTGCATTGTGGACGTGAAGCTGTCTTTTTTTATAGATTTCAGGAACTTTTTTTATTGCACCAAAGTTGACCATATCCAAAGCACCACAAGACCCCACGTAAGGCAGTTTGGTGCGAATAATACTACCTAGACGATCTTCGCCTGCACTGAAGACGCCACCCATAAGGAAATCACATATCTCTGTTGTAGTGGCATCGATAAGGCCTTTAACCAGGCGAGACTCAACAAGTTTCTCCATAGATTGACCACCTGTACCGGTGGCATGAAAAACAAGGCACTCGAACTCAGCCTCTAGCGCTTTCACTACGCCTTCGATACATGGGGTAGTAACTCCAAACATACTTAGACCTATTGAAGGTTTACTTGCCACTTCTGGAACAGTAGCTTTGACCATCCCCACGACTGCATGAGCTGCGTTTCCTAAAACTTTTCTTGAAATTGTGTTCAACCCTTGAATATCTGTAACCGAATACATCATGCAAATGTCAGAGGGTCCCACATAAGGCCCAACATTTCCCGAGGCTACGGTCGAAACCATTAACTTAGGTATTCCAATGGGCAAAATGCGCATCGCTGGAGTTACCAGCGCTGTTCCACCAGAACCACCTGCGCTAATGATGCCTTCGACGTCAGATTGTGAAATAATGAAATTCTCGAGAGCAATACTCATTTGAGTGACCGCTTCACCTCTTTCCTCACAAAAAACTACTGTTTTTCCTTTAGGATGGTGCTCCGCAACTCTCTGCGGTTTAATATCTACCTTACCGTCATGAAGCTTCGTGCTTACGTCAACAAGAAGAGCTTTCTTGCCAGCTCTCTTTATAAGATCACAAATGTAACGTAATTCAGCCCCCTTGGTGTCACATGTGCCAACCACATAAATTGGCATGGCTTAAGTCCTTTCGGGCAGACCACCAGCGGGTAAAATCTGGTCTGCCATTTCACGCAATAATTCTTCAGGACCAGACGGCGCGTAGATCGCTATAAGTTTAAGACTTTCCCATGAGGTATTTATTGTTTCATGAAATACATCTGCAGGGATATGAATAAGCATACCTGACTTGATAGGCCGACGCTCTTCTTTCATCCCACTATTGCCATCAGGAACTTCGACCATTTGCTCACCTTCACCAGATACGACGTATAAGATTTCTTCAACGCCAGGGTGATTATGGCGAGTGTGGCCTTTGCCTGGCTCAAGCAAAACTACTCCCGTGGTAAACCTTTCAGCCTCGTTATGTTTGGGAGTGCTCATCCACTTTATTGTACCCCAATCAAAGACTTGTGTCTCGACATCTTCCGGCTCAATAAATCTTTTATTCGACATACCTTTTACTTTCTTAGCTTGAAACACCCATGGGAGCAGAAATTAAAAATGAAAAACACACTCTGGATTTTGCCTGCGTTATTTTCCGAATTTTACAAATTATAAGAAATTCATTAGAAAAAATCACCAATAGTTAATATAGGGAAATCCAACTATATCAAATTTAATTTGTACAAAGTTAAAATCTCAAAAAAGATAAACTTTTTTATTCCTTTTTTTAGTTTAATCAAAATTCATCTACATAATAGGTCTTACTTCGACATTATCGCACCCAATACGCCCCACTTCACTAATCAGTGCTACACCGCCGCCCATAAGTCTATTTGCCTCATCAACAGCCTGAAGTACAATTTCTCCATTTAGGGATGCGGTTAGCGTATTTCCTTCCACCTTCAAATTTAGATTATATGGTTCACCAAAGGTCCAACCAGAGGTAGTTTCTGCTAAAACTTTATCTTCATCGAAAGTTCGAACTATTTTCATACTTTTCAAATCACACATAAATGCATAATAACGCCGCATACCTTGCACCCTTACGGCAATACCTCCTGCTTTACACAAATGCGGTGTCAGGCGCGCTGAAATTTGATAATCAGTCCAATCTTTACTGCCTTGGCTAATTAGGCCACGACCAGAGTTTTGGATAAGTCTGTATGTCTCTGGCCAAAAGTCCGCAGTTTCAATTCTAAGCGCATGATCCAGGCCGTTAATCCAAGCGCGTTTCCACATCATTCCATTATCGCCAAGTTTTCTAAAATCACGTTCTTTATATGAAGGCCGGCCAAGCGATAAATCGGGTGCTCCTTCCCAACTCAAGTAATCAAGATAAACACTACCTGCAACGCCATTCTTTCCAGATAACTCGACTCCAACAAAAGCTATGGGCGATGAGTCTGTGTCTGGCACTATCCATTCCAGTTCCTTTGTATTCCCGGCGCCTAGCTCTAAAGTTTCGCTTCTAGTAATTATTAGCTCGTCCTCTTCTGCATAAGACCGGATGTAAAGGCAGCAATTCACTACTTCGGAATTGTCACTATTCGCTGTTATTCGAGCCATTATTTTTTGTCCCGAATATAGCGTCGGCGAAGCCAGTAATTTATAACCGCGGCCCTCAAAATATTTTGCGACCTCTAATGAAGGAATAAATGTTGGAGTTGCGGCCCTTGCTACGCGCCCAACCGATAAACCATTGTAGTGCATAGCCAGGGAACGCTTGCCATACAGACTGTGTCCAGCAACATTCTCTAGTTCTAAAGTTCCCCTCACCTCTATTCTGTCTTCCGGTTCGAAACCTTGTACTGACCCGGGCATTTCGAAGTGAAAGCGGGCACCATTTTTTGGTTTAATCGCCGTTTTGCCAACGAGTGCACGGCCCATATTAATAATATGAAATGCCTCAGTTACAGCATCCGTAATAGAACGGCCACCATCTGCAGTGGGAATATAAAGTTTATCTGCAACCGGTCCTCTGAAATCTGGTCCTGCTTCAAGTCCAGAAAGCCCATTCTTAATACCCATTAAACAGCCAATGTTTCCTGCATTGCAATCAGTGTCCCAACCTGACGTATTGAGTATCATTTGGGTTTTCTGGAAGTTATCATCACCATAAAGCAAGGCGAAAATCATAAGGCCATGATTTGGTACGATATGACAGTTGCCACCGTATTTCTCATATCCATAATTTGCTACGATTTTTTCTCTTGTTTTACGCCAATCTGTTTCTTGTTTATGCCACTGCCGAATATCTGCAATCATTTGATAGATAGTAGAGCTCTCAGGGATATACTTAACCGCAGCATCAAGCAATTTATTAGTATCTGCCTCGACAAAGGCAAGAGATTCCATAGCTGCAAGCACTTGAGCACCATAAATTGCTTCCCCATCGTGGCTAACACTCGCGGCACGCTTGGCCAATTCAACTGCTAAGTCGGGATTATTTGGGGCAACCATTGCCCAACCATCAATGAATATTTGAGATCCAATTTGCTCTGCAACTACTTTGCCATTTAGTTCCATAGAACCACTTTGGGGCGCGGGAATACCATCCTTGAGGCGCATATATGCTGTGTGCTCGGTTGAGTTTCCCATTCCGCCCCACCAAAGGATAGTGTCATTTTCAATCAAGTAATTAAGCCAGCCTTTACCGATTTGCTCGGCTGTGACATTTGCGCTGTTGCCATAATCTTCTAAGGCGCGTAGAAAAGTGAAAGTTCCTGAAATGTCATCGTCAGTTACAACTAAGGGTACACCAAGCTGTTCATGCACATAATAATTAATTTCGCCGAGTTGCTCCATTATCCGATCATAAGTCCATTGTTCAAAAGGTCTGCCTAAATAGACGCCAATAAGCTTTCCCAACACTCCCGCATATACGCGCTCAGCATAGTCTGATTTTAAGGTCACTCGCTTATCCTCCAAATAAAATACCCGATGGTCGCTAATGCTAAATAAATATCAAAAAATATTACAAATAAAGGGCAAAAGTAAAATCTTGTGTATTCAAGAACCTTAATTAGCTTTTCTTAATTAGATCACTTTGTACCTTTAAATCTCAAAATTACCTAACTATTTATAATCGAGGAAGAGCCTATACCGATGTTTGAGAGTGTGTAGCTTTATTTAGCAAGCATTGATAAAATTTACCTATCGAGAATTGGTTTTGGCGCAACAATGTGAACACATCAAGGTGGTTGAAAATTTCGGTAAGAAAACAACATTTAGTAACAAAGATGCCGACGCTTTAAGCTTTCAAAAAAAACTAGTCACGTTCAATTCCTTCATGAAGTACCTGATATTCTTCCTTATGCTGACCCGCATCGGCGAAAGGTACCAATAAGAACTTCTTTTCTTTACCATTTTGTTGAGCACAAGTTGTATAAATGCTGTCCCCAATCCAAGCTTTTTTTGGAATTCCCTTTTCTCTTTCAACTAGCGTGTCTTCAGCTAAAACCTGCGGCCCCCTAACAAAAGCGGTAAAGTTTGTCGTTTTGTCACCATCTGAAATACTTCTAATCAATAAAGGAATTTTTACAGTTATAATATCTCCAGATTTCCATTGACGATTAATTTCTATAAAACGATTGCCATTCGCTTCATACTTACTGTTATCAATAGTAGCCACGAAATACTCCGCCCATTCAGGGACACGTAAAACTAGTGAAAACTTCGAAGTCTTTTGTAGCTTTAGTGCAATTTCGAAATTACCAGATTTGGGATAATTTCCTGATATACTGAGCAGAATTTCATTTTGCTCGTTGTTAATTAGGCAATTAATTACATGCGACCCAGGTAAGTACTGAAGCAATGTTGGTTTCTCATTTAGCAGTCCAGAAACGAAAGTAGGTATCATCGCAATGCCCCTAGGAATACTGCTTGAACAACATGAAATAGCTGGATCCATTTTTAAATCGTGTTCATTATAACCTTTTTTGCCCATGAGTGGTGAAAAGTAAGAAACTTCGCCATTTATTGGTGATTGTGCTGCAAGAAGAGCATTGTACATCGTGCGTTCCAATTCGTCAGCATATTTAACTTCTCCAGTCAGTTCTAAGAGGTGATGATTAAATTGTAGCCAAGTCACGGTTACGCAGCCTTCCCCGACAGCCTTGCCGGGCGGGAGTCTATTATCTGGTGTGAATTGCTCAAAATAGCTTGTTGTTCCTGTTATATATAGTCTTTTAGTGGTAATATCGGTCCATGCATTTACACAAGCTATGTAATAACGCTCGTCTGGTACAACGCGATAGAACTCTAAAAGACCCACTAAATTAGATAGCATCTCATATGCTTTTCTATTGGCAGTTTTATACACACTGCCGTGTTCAAGAAGACTGTTTAGAAGACGGCATCCATCTTCATACATCCATGTTTCAGGATCAGCCTCGTCCTCCCAAGCATCTATAATTCGATTGCAAAAGTCTAAATAATGCCTTTCGCCCGTTAGACGATAAAGAACCGCAATTGGCTCTAATATGCTGGTCGCAGCCATACCCATGTGTGCGCTAGCTAGTCGCAGGCTTCTATTTTGAACCACAAAGAGGTTATGCATTAAGTCTGCCGCCCTTTTGGCTGCATTAAGAGCTGGTTCATACTTTGTTGCTTCGAAATAAGTTAACAACCCAATGAGATTATATTTATGCGTCCAAACATCCCAGACGGGCGCGTCCCACCCGAGCCCGTCTCCTTGTGCAAATTGATCTTTTTCAAGATATGTTCCTAAGTAACCATTGGGTAACTGCGTATCGATAAGGTTATTTGCAACCGAAACCATTCGAGCTAAAATCCGTTCGTCGTTATTGTAACGCCATGAGAATGTAGCCGCATGCAAAAATTTACCAACATGCTCCCCAGCCCACCATTGTTTTCCTGGTCTACTTTTAAAGGGTTCTAGGATCATATCTAGATCTAATTCCAGTAACCTTTTATCTGCATTTATTTTCATACGATCGGCCAACCAGCCAGTATATTCTGATTTCGAAAGATTATTTGGTTGGAAAGCTAGTTTAACTTTTGACTGAACAGGGCATTCCACTTAAACACTCTCCTTAAGCTTGTTTCGGTCATAGAAAATACTAACTTCAACACTTAATATTAACTACTTTAGTCTTCTTTCATAGTGAATTTGCGGTCAATAGGTTTTTTACCACCACTTAAAGATGGATAAATAGACCCTAATATTGGCAGATTTTTGATAATTTATAGCTACCTTATGATTGTTGCAGTGTCTGCTGTGCATATTAGATCTTGCTCATCTATTTTAATTTCTAAATTCAGCCTTGCTGGGATAGCTTTAGAGTTTCCACCGTAAATTTGATCTAATCATTGCAAGTAAAATTTTAGAAAAGCTCTATATTTTTGTACTTTTAATGAGACTAAAGTATAAATTTTTTGCATATTTGATTATATACAAAATAACTACTTGGCTACACCTAGAAATGGCTAGATTCTCACATTGTAGTTGAGGCAAACTCTACCTTTATGCCTCTTTGTTTATTAATTATTGATTTTTCCAATACGGGTTGATGGGATCGGGAAAATTCCACCGCACCCATTCCCATTGAAACATATCTTTGGTTTCGTCATTCCAGCCAAGTAGACGTGCCTTCATTTCGTCTAAAATTTCTGCATAAATTTGATCATTCACTAAATTATGCATCTCGGCAGGATCCGTTTTCAAATCATATAGCTCATCTAAATCATTGGGTTGATAAACATATTTCCAACGTTCTGTGCGCACCATTCGCTGGCTAGTGTAACCCCAGACTTCCCCGTGACTTTCACAATATACACTATCGGGCCAGTCCTTCGGTGTTTGACCATTGAATAATGGCACCAAGCTCTTTGCATCAATTTTGTCCGGTATGTAAGCTCCACCCCAATCAATGAAGGTTGGCATGAGATCCATAAGGCGCACAAATTCCTGGATTTGCCTTCCATCAGTACCAGGCACTTTTGCTAACAGTGGAATACGAAAAATCTCATCATACATGGTGCCAGATTTTTCAAAGTGCTTATGACTTCCTATTGCATCACCATGGTCCGTGGAAAATACAAAAATAGTCTCTTCCTCTAAACCACACTCCTTGATTGCTTTTAGGACCCGGCCAACACAGTTATCAATTAGGGAAATATCCCCGTAGTACTTGGCTATAACTTTCTGCCACCAAGACCAGTCTTTGTCTTGCAAATGCCATTCTTGATGTTTTCTCAAATGCGACGCAGGTTTGTTTTCAAAAGTCTCATCGAAGTTCTTCCAGGGTGGAATTGAATTTGGCTCATACATAGAACCATAAGGTTCTGGTACGCAGTTAGCAAAATGTGGTGCAACAACGTCAATTCTTATGAAAAATGGCTCGTCGCCCACCGCGCGTTCGCGCAACATTGCAATCCCTTCTTCTGTTACCTTGCTAGTAGGGTGATCTTCTACAGATCCCTTACTTGTACCAGCAACAATTATGCTACCATTTGCAAAATCTATTTTTGAAGTTGTATTTGCTTTATACAACTTGGATTGATCCGACTTATATTTTGGTGTTTCAGCTTTATTTGAGCGTTTTGAAGTTGGAATATGACGATCAAAGCCAAATTGCTCTGGGGCAAAGTCCTCGTTCACATGCCACTTACCAGCATAGTCTAGAGCATATCCGACTTCCTTTAACTGTTTGCTAAAGGTTGGCGTATTTATTGGAAGGCCACGGTTCCATGCCGGAGCGATGTGGGTATTGATCATTACGCCGTGGTTGTGAGGATATAGACCTGACAACAGTGAGGCTCGAGAGGCTGAGCAAACAGGGCTCACTGTATATGCTTGGTCAAATCTTGTACCTTCCGCGGCAAGCTGATCCAAATTTGGCGTCTTACAAATTTTGTTTCCATAACAACCTAAGGCATCGCGACGCAGTTGATCAGTCATGAACAATACAATATTGGGTTTCATGCTGTGCTCCAGCAACTATATATTTGTTCGTAAAGCTGCTATTTTGTTACTATTAGCACAGTGCGCAGCTTCGGAAGTCTCCTTAAGAATTATCAACAGTCATTATTTTCATGACAATTTACGGCCGATAATTTTGATATATCACAAATGAGTAAATCTTAAAAGGCTTAAGGTACTGGAAAAAGTTTATTAATTAAACAAAATTTCCAAATTCAGTAGACTTACTCAACGTCAAAACAACATTTAATATTTTTTTAACAGCATCAAGCTCATCACTAGGAAGTACAAAGTAGCAAATTATCAAAGTTAACTTTAATTTATGAAGGTAAAATATTGATTTTATGTGTACTTATTGTATTGATTGAGACAATCAAGCTGACACTCAAGCGTTCTTCGCAAATATGACTGATGAGCAAATTGCTGGTGAATATCCTGATGGCGTGTCTCAAATTGGCCGATGGCACGATGTTCCAAATGGAAACGGCTGGATCGTTGTCGAGACCGATAATCAAGAAGCGTTAACTTCGTGGATTATGGGTTAGTCAGGATAATGCATATTCCCGACGGTAACGCCAGTTGTAGACGACGACAGTGGTCGAAAGTTAATCAAAGCTATCTTGGCGACACAACAAGGCTAACGTAATCAGTTTAAAGAAACCTTGTACGGCTCAGTCGCTCAAGTTAAGCATAAGAAAATCAAAGGAGACAAACTTATGAATGTATTTGTTCGGGGAACTGTGGAAGCGGTAGGGAATGTTCTCCATGCAAAGATTAAAGCAGACATGGCAGCGGGAGCTGGTGACTTCGTAACAGAATGGCGCTTTGCGGAATTGGGTGAAAAGGAGTTCATGGCTTGTATGAATGTCACTGACATGGAGGCAACGGGTACGTTTATGAGCAGCCCAGAAGAATTAAAATGGTATAAAGATAAAGGTTGCGAATATACCGTCTACGGTATGGAAGAAATGACTGAATAATCTAATTGCAAAAACAATTCCATTAACTAAAATCAAAGAGGAATGAAAATGGCGATAATAGTAAAGAGTGCTATTAAAATAAGTAAAGGTTTCGATACTTGGTCTGCTATGGTAAAATCACAAGATGAAAGATTAGCCAGTATGGGGATAAAGTTTTTATTCGCTGGAACAGAAAAGAATGACCCTACTCAACTTCAATCAATAATGATGTTTCCAAGTATGGAAGTGCTTCAAGCATTTGGCGCTGACGAAGAGCTGACCGAAATTAGGAGGAAAGGTGGTGCTGTAATAGAGACTGGGGTCATGACGCCAATATCTGAAGATTACTTTACCAATTATCCAGATGCATTCATTAGACATTGAATGCGTAACTTCAGAGCAAAAATAAGTAAGCTAAAAAAGAGTTAGAGCTTACTCCGTCCCGTCCTGTATATATGCTAGATTAATGAAGTTAGACTACATAGAAAAAGGCCAAGGAGAAACTGTATTACTTCTGCATTCTACTGCAGCAGGAAATAAGCAATGGCGTAAACTTATAGAGCTACTGTCATCAAGTTATCGTATTCTTGCTCCTAACTTGTAC
>MDTB01144794.1_pt1 | contig 38979 bp, 86 predicted proteins | sample 811161 | NCBI WGS metagenome assembly MDTB01 (sample SAMN05326650, study PRJNA326480) | marine metagenome | isolation source: seawater | place: Mediterranean Sea | collected 2009 | reverse complement strand
TTCTCCCTTTGCCATTGATGGAGCATGTTCATTGTAGAAATAATTTAAACTTTTTTGTATTTCAGATTGATCATCTGTAATGTCGGGAAAGTCTTCTACTTCGTCAATAAATTTTCTAAAATTTTCCATTATGAGTTTCATCTGCTTTTCCTCTTTATATTTGGATATAAATATTTTTTAGCAATCCTTTTTGCCTCTTTGTTATCACTCGGGTAATGTGCACCTCGAACGATTCTTGACTTTTCAATCATCTCTGCGATTTCATAAAATTTGTCTTTATGTTCTGTATACTTGTCTTCTAGATAATATGCTATAGTCCACGCTTGCATTGTATGTCCACTTGGATAGGCAGGCGTATCATCACTATCTGTTTTGATTGATTTTATGTCGAATCCCAAGAGTGGACCAAGCTGTTCGGGTCTTGGCCTATCATATCGAATCTTTAATCTTAAAGATATTTTACCAGCATCATTGTAAATTTTAGATAGAAACGATTGATCAAATTTGATCTTTTCAGATTTTAAATACTTAGTAAATAGTTTTAGTGGCTGTCTATCAGCCCTTTTCAAATCATCTTTACTAATTTCTCGGTTATTGGTCATAACATTTAACACAGATTTAATTTCTTGTTTGACCTCATCACTATCATTTTCTGGATACTTAGTTATTGGAATTTCAGACATTTTTATATCTATGACTTCAAGCTCCTTAGTCAAATCTCTTCTATGCCTTCTGGAGGTGATCTCACCGTATTTAAGGTTTTTGATCTTTTCTTTTTTATTTTCAACTAAAAAAGATTTCCAATTTTCCATTATAAGCTTCACTTAGCAACATCCTGTCTCGCAAGAACAGCAGCCACAACAGCAGCAGCAATGCTTAGGATCGAATAACGTAACTAATTTGTGTAAAAATTTCTTCATAATAGGTCCTCCGTTTGATTATATAATAAATAGTATTATCATCTGAATACAGACATATATCTCTCGCCTCGGTCACATAGTATGGTTACAACTATACCATTTGGTGAATACTTCTCTACGTACCTTTCTGATGCTAAAATGTTTGCTCCTGATGATATGCCCACCAATAATCCAGATTCTGCAGCAAAGTCTTTTGCTCTTTTTATAGCTTCGTCTGTTTTGATGTTCATCACATTATCCATATTAATATGTGGTGCCAAAAACTCCTTACCATCGGATATACCTTGAATGCCGTGAGGAGACTCAAGTGGATTGACCAAACAAAGTTTAACATTTAAATCATTCTTTTTAATATATCTGCGAATACCCTCTATAGTGCCGCCCGTACCAGATCCGTGAATAAATGCACACCACTTTCTGTTAACACCAATGACTTGTTTATGAATTTCAGGTGCAGTAACTCTTTCGTGACATTCGACATTATATGGATTACTAAATTGCTTTGGCGACCAGGCTTTTTCGTTAGCACCCAAAAACGCATCACGCATAGCGATAGCGGCTGTAAAATCACTGTCTGGTGCGTCAATAATATTAGCGCCGTATATACGCATCATTTGCCTTCTTTCTTCAGACATATTACGAGGCATAAAGATCATACATCTTAAACCAAGCTTAGCAGCCACCATTGCCAGAGCGATGCCCGTGTTACCGCTCGTGGCTTCACAGAGTATTGTTTCATCATTGATGGTGCCCCATATCATCGCCTTCCGAACAACATAGGTAATCATTCGATCTTTCACAGACCCCGATGGATTCAGAGTTTCGAGTTTCGCGTAAATTTTTTCGGAAATTTTTACCAGTGGAGTGTTACCAACAAGGTGATTTAATGTGTATATACTATTCACGTTTGTAATTTGATAACTCCTTTCTACATTTCCACGCACAATTTAGGAGGTTGCAAAAACACAGGGCAGCGATTGAAAATGATAAAAAGTTGTAACTCATATAATATGTAGATTCGGCGCGGGCGAATCCGAATTTTTTTTGCGGGATTTTTTTTATGCGCCTATTATCTTGTCGGGATTTTCCTCTAGCCATTCTTGCACAGCTAGTGATATTCGCTCATCTAACTCTTCCTTGTGTTCATCGTCGATAATGTCCCACATTTCGTCGCTATTGCGGATAGCCTCCCAGGGTGTTAGGGTTTTTTCATCTAAACCACTACAAATTATGCACATGTTATACTCCAATCGTAAGTTCTTCGCCTTCACGCGACATAAACGTGACCAAGCTTGGGTCAACGGTAATTGAGGTACGGGCACCACGCCCATCTCTACCAATATCTATATTACCATCTTTTGTAATAAAATTAACCTCGTGTTCCTCGCCCTCAAATTCCACCGTATCCCCATCCATGACTTGCTCACCACTATTGTATGTTAATTTATTAACACCTTCGTTCTCTTTTGTAAGGAAATCAAATGTTTCACGATCACCACGACTAGCTTTGTAAGCATCGCCATAATACTGCATATCAGCGTCATAGCTGCGCTCTGCATCTTCTACATCTGCGAGTGATATAGCACCATCGTTATAGGTTTGGCTATCAGGGTCGTAACTGTAAAGCTCTTCCATTTCGCCATCAATAGGTACAGTCTCGCCTAGGCGATCTTCTGGTTCCATAGCACCCTCCAAAACTCTTGACAATTCTTCCAAAACTAGCTTTCTGATTTTTTCTTTGATATCCATCTTGGCGTCTCCTTACATTCCTGGTCCGAAACCAATGTCTACCTTTTCACCCTTATCACCAATTGTGGCTGACATTTTAGGATTTGCTGGACCACCATCAACATTAAGTGATTTATATAGACTACTAGCCATCGCCAAGAAATCATCCAATACCTTAGCTGCCCTTGGGTTGTTGCGGGCGGCATCGTTTAACGGGGATTTGTTGAAAGCACCCACAAACTGTGCTATTCCGCGTTGCATTGCCTCTAAAAATCTTGGATCTTTCTTCTTCAAAAGCTTTGCCTGATCTTCATCTCTCTTAGGTCCATTGACAAATCGCGAGATGAAAGCTGCCTTTGCCCTTTTAAAATCTTCCATATCTTCCATATTCTTAGCAATACGAGAAAGACCTGGTGCCGCATCCATCAATTCCTCTGCTGCTTGCTTTGATGCTATACCTGTAGCTTGATCAAAAGCAGAGCTAACCTTTGCTGCTCCTCTTCCTATTGCTTTCCCAACGCCACGAACCTTGTCCATAAGCCCTTCTTGAATAAGTGCCTGCTTTACTTGTTTTCTATTAAGCCCTGCTCGAAACAATTCGAGTTCCCTTCGTTCTTTCAAAACTTTTCTTGTTACTGCTATTGTATCTTTACTAAACTTTCCCATTGTTAAATCTCCTTAAAATTTTTTGGATATTTTTGCCTCACCTAATAAATAGTGTGTTCAATTCAAATATCCTGTCCATTATTAGCTCCTGGAAGTACTTTCTCTATCCTTAGAGAGTATAAAGCTGTGTTTGGCACTATCAATTTGCGATCCGTTTCCAATAAGTGAAAGACAGTCTTGGTTGGGGTCTGCCTAATGATCCTTGCTTTCTTTGTTCCTCCAATATACACAATGTCATCTACATCAAAATCGTGCCCGAACATAAACAATAGTCCGTCCATTACATTCGTAACCACGTTCTTAAATAGCAGTATAGCAAATCCCGCGATAAACATCCACCCATAATGTCCAATCATATCGGTTATTATGGTTTCGGTTGTCTCTATGATCTGTTGCGGATTGTCCATACACTAAGTAGCCTAGTCTATTTCCGAAATCTCCAAAATTTCGTAGCGATATCGAACGTGTACTTGCACGCCCCGTGCCAAGTCCCGTTTACTGGGACTTAGATTCGGGAGGGAGGGGGAGGGGGGGCTCCCCCCTATGCAACGCTAAGCGCGAACAGTGCGAAAGAACTCCGATTTGACCTGTACTGATTTTGCATCAATGATTCGGTTAGTCTTATCGCATCGGACATACTCAAATTGGGGTGCCACGGTGTGGTTCTTAATACCATTCATCATCCACTCTGCGGTGGCGTAGTTATGGCAGCGACCAACAATGAACGCTCGCATAGTTCCGTTATGCGTATTCGGGTTAGTGTTGTTTGGCTTCAGTACGAGGTAGCTAGTACCGTTGAATGCAATCTTCATGTTGCTCTCCTGTTGGTTGTGGGGTTGTGTTCCCCTTGTTGGTTATGTCTTTATTATAACAGATTACTGGAAACCGTCAAGTATTATTTGAAGTATTTTAAAAAGTTTTTTCTTATAGTCTCGCGGGTCCATTCGATGGGTGGTACCGTCGATGCCATAAGCGGGCATGCTTCGTCGTGACCCTTGCCTAGGACAGCGTGCACAATCTCGTGGCAAACAACGTGCATTAGGTGTTTGGAGTCAATCGAAGTATCCACGATGTATACCTCGTTCGCGTTCAGGATAGCTGAACCCATGACAGGGTTGTGCCTGTCCGTTTCGGTGATGCGTACCCTGATTCGGGGTAGCTCGTATCCTACCTCGCGCAACCATCGCTTGGCAGTGTAGATGCAATCAATAATCGGTCGTCGTTCGTTGCGGTAAACGCGATCATTCATACCCTTGACACGTTGACCGAATCCAGGGCGGTTGCGTCGTTGGTTTCTCATGTAGCCTCCCAGCTTGTTGGTTTGGCAGAGGTTGGTTTCCTTGCCTTGTTATACTCTTATTATAGCGGGTTCGGTCTGATTGTCAAGCATCTATTTCACATTATCTCGACTTTTTCACCACACCTAGCCCGTCAGGATATTAACGGATGATTGGGAGGACGTGTTAGAATGTTGACGCGCATGTACTAGACCTAACCAACAAAACCTAGCACCCTTTACACTTGTTAACACTTTCTAACACTTGATACCCTTTAATACCCCAACGGGCACAGCTTTAAACTATTTACTACGCTTAAGCCTAATCCAAGAGCGTGAAAGGCTAGGCTTCTTACTTGTTGTTTTCTTCTTGCGTGCCATTAGTAGTAACACCTTACATTTATTATAGGACCGCTAACACGAGTGAAGCAAACAGAATTGTTTGTCCTCACAATCTCAGTACCGTCTTTAAAATTTATCTTCATCATATCGCCTTGGATATCTTGTGGCTTTACCGTTGGTTGAGTAGTGGCACAAGCTCCGAGTGATAGCGCTAGCAACAAAAATAGGCTTTTCATTTATACCTCGTTTAGTGTCACACCATCGGTGATAAGGTTGGCGCTCAGTCGTGCGGAGCCAACGTGCTTGGAAGTCGTCATACTCTTGAAGCCAAGTGCCGTTCCTGAAGTGTAATCTTTCAAGATCTTCTTGCCATTCTCGGTGTATCCAATCTCAAGAGCATAGCTGAATAACTTGTCGCCATCGGTGTGGAACGAGGCGTTATGGTTTGTTGCTCGCTCGTTGCGTGCCCAATGTAAAGCGATGAATTCGTTGGTTGTCTTAAACATTTTGTGTTCTCCTCTTACGTTGTGTATATACATTATCAAATGGTTTACAGTGCGTCAAGCACTTTTATATTTTTTTTTTATTCTCTCGTGCCACTGTTGCCATCATAGTCGCCAAGCTCTACCCCATCCTTGGTCACATAAGACCAAGAAAACAAAAAGTAACCATACTCATCCGAGAGCCAGTCGGTAATATCTTCGGTGTCAAGTAGTGGTGGAACAGCGACAACTTCTGCTAGTCCAACGTCAGCAGGTGTCGCATAGTCAGTGCCATCGTCGCTGGTCAAATCCCAGTCAACCTTAACCCATCGCTTCTCACCAACGACTTTCAAGTATTCTTGGTAATCCTTTGCACCGTCTTTAACAATATCAGCAATGCCATCAGCTATGAGAGCATCGACCGTCTCCATTGCTTGATAGTCGCTCATCTTTAAATGTTTGCACTCATCAAAGATGGCGTGCTTGATAGCGTTACGAAGCAAAACTTTTCTGGTGTGTAGCTTTGATGTTGTTGGTCGCATTTTGTGTGCTCCTCGTTGGTTATGTATACACTGTAACAAAGCGCTTATGGGCTGTCAAGCTGTTTTTGAAAAAAATTAAAATAATCCTCGCTCATTCATCCAAGCAGTGGAAGCAATACGCTTTTCTTCGGTGTAAACTTTGTTCGCTTTACTCTGAACAGGACTTGCGAATTTAAATTCACTTCGGCTCATATAACGAGCTAAACCAGACTTGGCAAACATCACTGTATAGTTTCTCTGAAATTGAGTGTCAGGAGTCTTAACGACAACGCCAATGTCATCTCGGTCAATATGACGAAACATGCTGTTGTTCATACCGCACTCGGTCATTCTAACCAACACACCCTCATTGACGAAGGCGTGATGGCGTTGGGTTGCTAGGTACTTTTCTCTCGGATTTTGCTTGGTGTTCATAGTGCCTCCTCGTTGGTTACATTCATACAGTAGCAAGACAGCCAAGCATAGTCAAATGTTTTTTTTAAAAAACGTATTTTGCCAATGATGTCCACTACTTACTTGGCTTTGGCTGTCGCATATTCTCATAGTGAACATGACAAGTTTGGATGCTGTCGCCAGGACCGAATAAGATGCACTTGAAAACATCACCTTCTTTGATATGAGTTAACCCTCGTCGGTCGCCATTGTGGTCGGTGAAAGTATCAGTTTTTTTTGATTCACTTACAATGTATGCGAGGTCGCCGTGATTTTCCATCTCAGCAACACCGTCAAACTCTTCTTCTTCTCTATCCCAAATCTGAATCAACTCACCTGTTTTAGGTCGCCAAACGTTCATGCGTTCTCCTTGCCTCTTGTTTATATCTACACACTATCAGCATTTAAGAATATGTCAAGCTTTTTAGAAAAAAAATCCCGAAAAAAAAATCGCGAATTGAGAATCGACAATGATCTCAATAACTTACGCAACGCCAACACAATTAAAAAAATAAAACCAAGCGGTTTGACTATCCAAGATTCTACCAAACCCTAACCAATAAAGCTCGGTCGCTTCTGCGACCGATGGGCAGGTTAGGACAACAGCATTCATGCCTTGTCCTGGGAGTTAAGCTCACTGCGTAGGTCATCAATCAAAACCTGCTTTTTTTCTTTGTTATTGTCAAACGCTTCTGGCATGAAACCTCTTTGAAATAGCCAATCATCGAGTGACGCTTTATTCATTTTGTTGATGGTAGCAACGGACATAAAACGGAGGTTGCCATAAATTGTCTCGACCTTGCCTGCGTTCCGTTGTCGTTTTGCATTTAAGCTTGGTAATCCGCTAAATTTACTTGTTCCGACTCTCATTATCTGAACCTTTTCTGCTGGTAGTAGTTATTAACAAAAGTATATCGGCACTCATTGAAATGGTCAAGTGCGCGTTCGCGAAGACTGTCTTCGTCAAAGTCACTTAGCTCCTCGGTGAACAACTCGCCAACGAGGTTGAGGTGTTCGAAAAGCTCGGTGCGACTCATATCTTCAAGGTATTCTTCTCGAATATAAACTACATCATCATTGACAGTGTTCATATACATTTTAGTCAACCTCCGAACAATCAGTGCTGATAATATTTAAAGATGTCTCGACTAGCTCCGACGAGTCTACTGACTCAGACGCATCAAGCACTAATTTCATCAACGAGTAGCGCTCATTATACTCTTTGATAGCTTGTGCGAAAATACTATTGAACTTGGATACGAGATCCTGATTAACATCAAAGCCCTCTAGAGGACAATCAGACTCAAAGGTAACTGCGATACGTGCCTGAAAGTCATAAGTGATGGAGTCGATATCATTAGTATTCATGTTGTCTCCTTGCTGGTTATGTTCTTACTATATCGGAGCCAGGAATAAAATCAAGTCTTTTTTTTAAAAAACGTAAAAACTGAATGATCTTAACAACTTGGCGTCATGGTAACGATATTTTCTGCCTCGCTAATTGTCTCGTAAGAGTCCACGAGTTGATTAAGATTAACTAAATTATACTCTTTGTGGCATACCCAATGGTGATACCTGATACGAATGCATTCTGAATGCCTAAGATATCGTTCAAACCGTCGTGCTAAATTGCGAGTTGTAAAGTCCGAAAAATCTCTTTGTTTCTTTGTTACATATCCGTAAGCTGTTTTATTTCCTAGGCGCTGCTCACGACCTAGCCAAATGTCAGATTGTTTTAGTCTCTCAACGACTTCGTTTAGGTTGTCGCTTGTTTGCCAAATGCGTATAAACTCCACCGCTTCGTTGTTAACAATTTTTCGTATTGAACATGATGACATAATTATAGCTCCTTTTATTTGTTTTTTATATTACCAATCGGGTCTACGGTTCATTATAACTGCTCTATCATAATCTCGAATACCATCTTCTTCTGTTGTTGGTGTCCTGGCATAGCGACCACTTCTTACCTCGATTAGCTGTAAGTCATCCATGTCAATCCAAAATGATTTTTGTAGTTTGGGCACATACACATAACAACGATGTACAAAGCCAAACAATTCTGGATTGCCTCGCAACAAACCGTGTGAGCCAGACAGGTCTTTTTTGCCATTCCTGACTTGTGCTTTAAAATTTAAAATTTTTACGATGTCGCCAGTCTTCATATTTACCCCATCTCAATAACTTCGTATCGTCCATCGAGCCGCTTGTTGATAAACAAGTTACCGATGCCATCCATATATTCAACATACTGCAAGGCTTGTAGCTCTGTCAAGAATAATTTAACAACTTTCATTAAATGCCCCTTTCGTTAAGTGCACATCAACTATATCAAATATTTTGCATAGGTCAAGAGTTTATTTGTTTTTTTTTTATGATGCTACTGCTAACTCACATCCATTAAGATTGACAAGAACAGTTTTTCCGTTTGGTTTCATAGCTTTATGAAAACCGCTGTAGATACTTTCATCCAATAATAAAAACACGATGGGTCGTTTGGTGCCTTTGACTTTCACTAAATCACCTTTTTTGAATTTTTGCACGTTTTATCCTTTTTGGTGGTGGGTAATATTTAATAGTTTCTTCTTCAATACCGCCAATAATTTGACCTCTCGTGGCGCGCTGTATTGATGTAACAATATCTTGACTTTTGTTGTGTGGGCTAGTTAAGGAGTAGTACCAACATCCATTTTTTCTGTACAACAATAACCCAATACAATATTTGCCACCATTTCTTGGCAAATTATCAACAATAAGACCTCCCTTTTGAAGCCTCACTTATTCCTGCCTTCAATTATTCTTATCTCTACCATACGCTCAACTACTCTGCAACGCATTTCAGATGGCAAATTGGACAAAACCTGCTTACGCTTCTTGTCACTAACATCAACTAGCTGTTTGGCGATTCTCCTGACACTGCCCATTGTAAATCCATTTTCACTCATCATGATACAATCCCCTGAAATTGAGCAACAACCTTATTGACAATATCCATCAAACCATGGACACCGATTGCAGCACCAAGAAAAAAACCGATTGCGACTAAAATAAATTCCCTCATATCACCAAACCTCACACACATTAATGGTATAGCAATCAAAAAACTCTCTGTACAACTCTCTCTCGGTTAAGCAGCCTGGACGTATCCAATCAGGATGGCACAAGACCACATCAAAAGTTCCTGGGAAACAATTAACCTCAGTGTAAGCGTATTCATAGTCACCCGTTCTGCAATCTTCTGTATACTCGTAAGAACTATCATCATAATAAACCACCGTGTCTCTAGCGGGATAGTAAACCCCGTCAGTTTCAATGATACAACCAGAAAGTAAAATTGTAAATAACAAAATAATATTCTTCATATCCAAGGACCCTTTACAACGTTTTCTTTTTCTAAGTCACTCAAAAGCGTATTCCACATTTTCATGTGATCCTCATATTCTTTCGTTAATTTAAAAGTGACGTTCCCGCTTTCATCCGACTCTGCCTTTACTTTACCTTCGCAAATTGTGGCGAGGATACTAGGAAAAGTCAATGCTTTTTTTGGATGATCGAATGAACCATCCATATACCAATTAATAATCGCTTTTAGAATTGATGCACCGTTACCCATAACATTTTTTCTAATCTGGAGATAATCTAGCTCTTCGTTGTATTTCATTTGTGACTCCTGATTGCTTATAGTTACAATATATAAAATTGAAATTGATATGTCAAATGTTTTTTATGCTTTTGAGATTATTTTCCAAGTTCTACTGGACCACCATTCAATGTTGCCACGATTATCAAGAACTCTAATATCTTTTAGCGTTGTGTTAACGTCAACCACAATTCCCCAACCAAGCAAAGATGGACCAATCTCTAGATCTGGTAACGATACGTCAACACCGCTACTTGATAGGAAACTAACAACTAAATCACCACGTTTATATTCCACAATTCTAATTAGTCAATTGATATGATTCTCTCATTGGTGGCAAAGTATGGTCTGTTGGCATACTCTGGCGTAGTTATCCACATGCGCTGACATTTGCTCGGTTTGGGTTTTGGAGCACAAAGATCAGTCAAGATGATGTGACCATCAAATCTGTTATCGTTTACATACTGTGTTGGTGCATCAAAACAAGTACCGCCATTCAAAACTCTCTCGGCGTTACGAGTCTGTCCTTTTTTCCAAACGTAAATCTTATCCTCAGCTATAGTGTGATCAAATGGGATAACCGTAAACTCAGCTATTTCTGATAGCTTATTTAATTCAGCAAAAAAAGCCTCCAACATATCATTGTTAACCGATGCAGATTGGTCAATCGACACTGCAACGTTGGCGGTACGGCTTGTTTTTCTACCAGAATGGATGTATGGATACCTTTTGTTTATTTTTTTGATTGTTGACATTTTGTTAGCACGTTGACTTGTCTTTACAAAATACCTTAAAACCTTTTTCCAATCTATTGGATTGTGAATGATTTTTCTTATTTCTTGTTGGTGCTGAGTTGAAATGGATCCCCAACCGTCAGATCTATCACAAGAATTAATTGCATCTTTCAATGTTTCTTTCATTCTTTCATTAGCAAGTTGCTTAATCTCATCGGTGGCGCTGTCTTGCGAACTATGATCATCCAGCGTGCCGTCATCGTCCAATTTGTCTAACTTACTTTGTCCAGACTCATCTTTATCATCTGCCATATCGGTTAATAATTTTATGTAGTGCTCCATCGATGCGCCTACTGGGAACTCATCAAAGGTGTGATTTGGACAGTTTGGATCAATAATAAATTCGCCAAATTCATTTTCTATTTCACAATTATAGCACGTTCTCCCAGGCTCTAGTGGCTTCCCTCCATTAGGAGCGTCTGGTAAATTATCTAAGTGAGAGTTGATCGCTAAATCTTGTGCATAGTTTCTAATTTTGGCCCAAGTCTTATTATCAAATCGAGCAGGGGATTGTGGATGTCTTGTTGTCAAGTGCTCAAAAATGACGTGATATAACTCGTGCTTTAGTACTGTTGCAACTTCTGCCTCGCTCATGGTGGAAAACCAATCAGGATTGTAAGTCATTTCATATCGACCATTGGCGTGATTAAGCGACACTTGGGCGGTTAGAATGTTTTCGGAAGCACGTTTTGGGATCACTCTTGAAATAGCGGCAAAAAAAGGCTCCTCAATCAAAAGTCTAGCAGTATGCAATTCAAGGTTAAATTTATTCACTGGCATTTTCGTCACCACCTAAAATCTCTATCATCTTATCAGATACTGCACGATTGCCTTTTAATACAACCTCGTGAAGTTTAATCGTGTTGTCCATCTTACCTTTGCCCATGATTGTCCATGCTTTCATAGCAATCTCTGCGGGCAAAGTGATGAAATACTCAGCAAAATTTACAGCCTGTTGGTCTGTCAAATCTGCTTCAAACACTTTAGATGAATCAATTTTTTGCAACAACGATAAGTGATCATTGGGGTCAAAATTTTCAGTCAAATCGATGCGACCACGATCCATAACATCCTCAGCAGTGACTTGTCGATGATAATTGTCGATGAAATCATTAAAAGCAACAGCTGCCTCGAATCCAACAAATGCAGCGCAAATCTGTCTCAATTCGCTTGAGCCTGCTTGTGGGAACGAAAGTAGAGACAAAGTATCATTCAGTCGTTCCCAGGATCTTCTTGAGGGATAGACTTTATTTGGTTCAAAGTCATCATTATGTTCAAGGTGATTGTTGTTACTAGAAATAAAATCAATCACTTCCTTGCAAATTCCTGCATTTGGAGCCCATTCAAGCCAGTCCTCAACAGATGGCTCAAGATCAAAAACAGTCCACCTATCTAATTCTGCGGGGTCCATTTCACCTACCTGATACTGAGACCCATGCTCACCTCCATTGACAGCAGCAAATATCAGAGTATCTGGGTGCAAGTAGTGACCGTTTAATTTTCTGCTATCGGTAAGTTCAAAAATACCTTGACGCACCTCGATGGTCGCTCGGTCTACCTCATCAAGAAACAAAACAACTGGCAACTTGCAAGCAGCTTTAAACCAATCGGGTGGATTGAATGATGTGCAATCACCATTGATACTAGGGAGACCCACTAAATCACCTTCGGTCATTTGAGACGCTCGTCTCTCCACAACGGGCAATCCTATTTTCTCTGCGTATTGATAAACAACAGTCGATTTACCAATACCATGACGTCCTCGCAGGAGCACAGGCTTTTTAACGTCTGTGATGAAACGAATAATATTGTTAAAAGTTCTAAAATCAATGGACATAAGTAGCCTCCAAAGTAATTAGTTTTGCTCAACTCGTATAATTAAATTATCTGATTATATTTTTGTTGTCAAGAATTATTTTCGTTAAAATCTTGTAGTGTAGGCACGCCAGGATCGGTTACATCTAATGTATTAAAATCATCATTTCTTGCTGCAATCAAAGCACGCACTTCGGCGGCAGCTATTTCAATCTTTCTAAATTTTTCTTGTTCTTCTTTGCTGAGTTTTACCTCTGTATCACTCAATGAAGCTATGGCATCTCTAGTCATTTTGCGAACGTTTTCTAGCCAGTTATCAACGTATGGGTCATCGTCTGACTTCATTTGTTGTTTATTATCATCAAGTAAATTTAATAATTCATCAACGGCGCCAGGCTTGAACTCGCCAGTATCAGAGTTAAAAAGAGCGCCTGGAGGTGGGTAGATGCTCAACGCTGGTCTATTTTTAATTGGCGCGCCTTTAACTTGTTCATTGTTCATGAACTCTCTCCAATTTTCCATTATTAACCTCATACAATAAATATACCCAATGTAACTTTAATAATCAAGTTTTATTTGAAACAAGGATTTTAAAATATTTTTCTTTATCCATCAAAAAGTTACCTCGATCTGTGCTGTGTAAAAATACTATTGGTTGAACTCCATCATATCGAGTCTGTTCAAACCCTGTCACGATACCAGTTTGACCGTGAGTCCAAGAGTGTTCATTAAATGGATCAACATACATCACCAAGTCACCGACTTTCATCAAACAACTCCAAAGTATCAGCGTACAAACCTATTCCAACTAAAATCATTGGAACACCGAGTGCAATATTAAGTCCAACCAAACCAGTGTCAATCATACTGTAATAAAAAACAACCATCACAAAACCTCATACGGAACGTCATTTCTATATTTGTTGAACCATTCTGGTATTTTCTCTTCTGGGTATCTTACACGAGGCTTACTGGCATAAAATCTTCGGTATGATTCCACAATGTCATCTGATTTGTATTCATCTGGCATTGCTAGTGGCAATCGAGTCAGAAACTGCTTCGGAAACCTGGCAGGCTCAAAAAGACTTACACACTCTGCTAAAACTGCTTTGCATTTATGAATTCTGCCATCAAATCTTTCTTCGTACTCTTCGATCATCGATTCACAATGGTTAACTAGGGCAAGAAAGTTAGCAGAGCTTTCAGCAACCCATCTTGTTGATGGGTGATTCTTATGAGTTGTTCTGTAGGGTGAGGCTTGGTAGCCATACTGCTCATTTAGGACAGCACAAAGCATTTGACAACACTCCAAAATCATTTTAACTACTCGGTAGTTGTCTTGAGACTTAGCTGAAGCAGCCCAATCTATTTGACCATCTTTTGTTTTTTCTATTGCAAAGATGTTCATTTCTTGTGCCTCCTTGTTTTCTTTAAATCTTTCTCAGCTGCGTAAAGTGGAATACCAGTTTTTGTAGGTAGTATCTTGTATATTTTACCTCCTGCAATGGCACGATTCATTGGTCTAGATTTTGTTTCCATTATCAAAGCTAAAGTTCTCTCACCCCGCATAGTATCCTTAAAGAGTTTATAGGCATATGAGCTGTTGCTATTAGGAGCAATGTCAATACGATTGGTTTTTCTAATCTCCACCATATCGCCAACACTAAATTTGCATTCGGATTGCTGCTCTTGAACGACTTTTGTTGCATATTTATTCATACACATTTTTGTAAATTCTTTTTTTGATAATATATGATTTTTACGGTCTGCCAGCACCTTTTGATAAATATCTGAAAAATAACCTTCTGGTAGTAACGAATAGTAATCTGCACAAATTACAGCCACCTCTCGTAAATCATCATCATATTGTTGCATCCACTTTTTTGCTTCAATAATATTTTCCTCGCGGCACATGTATTCGATATCAGATAAATATCTTTCTTGCCCAGGTGACAGATTTCGATTTGAAACGAGTTGTTTTTTGATGCTGGCAATAAAGCTAACATATCTTACGTAAGACCTTTGTGATATCTCACCAACCTCAAGTGCTAACAAAGCACGTTCGTTTACAATATCTACTCTATCTTCATTGATGACTAGCGACCGTCCCGTGTCCTCTTCGTAAACATCTTGCTCATACATAGTTAACACCTTCAAGTGGTTAAAAATTTAAAATATGATCTACAAACTGTCCTGAAATAACTTTCACCACCTTCGAGGGCAGAATATAATTTATACAATAGCTTGTGATCACTATTCATAACTGAATCATAGCCCGCCCTTTCAACAATGTCAACCATATTATACGCAGTGCCTCTAATTTCTTCTGGTAGAGTAAATAACATCTTATCTAACCTGTTGTTCTTAATGCAATTCATAATGTATTTGTAACTTAATCTACTTTCAACCATCAGACCAATATAGCTTATATATTTAAATTTAACAAGCTGTCCATCAAAATCAGCAACCCAACCCTCGTGATTAGAAACTTCACGCTTGTTGACTTCACTAATAATTTCGTCAAGCGTCATATCACGAGAGTTGGGTGCGATAAAGGTGTGCGGCATTTCAACACAGATATGCTCAATTTCTGAAAGCAGTAGCTTGTTACCATCAGAATCATAAGCAGCCAACAGGTATAGCTTTTCAGCGTCGTCATAATCAACGAAAACCTTTGTGGATGGATGAACCAATTCAACCACAATGCTCATAACTTTTTTGTTGAGCGTTTTCTCTACCTGTTGGAAGTCTGATAAATCAAGCATACCATTTGCAATGTCCGCACTGGGTGCTCCAAATCTACCTCTAGTTGATGCACAAAGCTCTCCTCTGTGCACATAGTATTCTACCATATGTCCGTCAGCTTTTTCTCGACAAACAAATTTTTTATCACCATGTTTTGCTCTTAGCAAATCACAATTAGTTTCACCAACCTCATTGTAGTTAAAAAATTTCTCAAAGCCTCGACTTACTAATCTTGGCTCTCCATTTCCAAACTCATAAACCAATCCTCTAATGTCCTTAAGACAATTAGTCCAGCCGCCGATGTGTTCGTGAAGCGTATAGTGAGCTGAACCAGTATAGTTGATAATAATCAAGTCACGAGATTCATCAATATCAAAGCCGATTAGATTACCAGCGTTTTGAACTGTTGTCTCATCAAGTTCAAGCAGGGATTTAAATTGATCGGCGTGAGCTTTTTGAACGAAGCCCACTTGTCTTTCTTTTCTTGTCGAGTTTTAATCTCTGAAGTGATAAGTTTTACAATCTCTACAACATTAGGATGGATTGACATCAACATTCTCCAAGTTTTTATTGTGAAAGAAGATTAACATAAGCTAACTAAATGGTCAAGGATTATTTTTGTACTTCTCAAAAATTTCTAATCTTTCTGGATCAGCGTAGTGATAAGCACCATATGGAAATAGGCATTTTACTTTGCCATCGCTTTGCATACCCAAAACATAGAGTATGTATTTTTCACCTGTGAACTCATGAGTCCAAATCACTAAATCTCCTGGCTTCATTTCTCTCTACCATACGGTGTTTTTCTTTTAAATCAAGATACTTTTTGTTTTCTCTAGCCAGTTTCCACTTTTCATAAAAAACTCTAGCAGATTGTGCTTTTTCGCAAGTCATTGCATCGGGATTTTGTGGCAATATTGTACCATCGGCAGCATACTTGCGTCCGCTTATGTGATTGGCATATCTTCTTGATCTGGTAAATCCCATATGTAAAAACTTTTTTGCCATATCAGCGCCAACAAAATCTTCTTGAGATAAATACTCTTGAAACATTTTATAAATTTTATTGCAAGATTTGTACGCTTCTCGCTCAGTTTTAAATCTCCAATGAGCACAAATTTCTGATTTATATGGCTCGCAAATCAACACCCCTTGTTGTCCTCTACCAATCTTGTAAAGATCTGGATTCAATCGGTAATCGATATTTGGATTCCATTTTTTAAAATAATCTTTAGTCACACCAGTGTTTGCCATATAGTCTTTCCAATCTCCTTCTTCTTTCTTCTTCTGGCGATGGCTTGTTTCTTGATATTATAAACCTAACCAAAGCTGATAAAAAATATGCATAAGATGCAACTAAAATTACAATACTAAAGTCCATAATCATTCTCAACTAAAAAAATCCCACCAGAAGCGCCAATTCTTTTTTACTCGCCATTCAGAACCATCAATAGACTCTATTTCTTCAAAATCTTCTTGATTCATATTGCGAGCTATATCTATCGCCGCTTTTCTGTTTTCTGCTTTGACAGTGGTGCTGGCATACTGCTTTTTAACCTTCACGTATTCTATTTTGTATGTTTTCATACCCACCTCATTTAAAAAAAGCACCTCGGATAGGATTCGAACCTATGACCCACAGATTAGAAATCTGTTGCTCTATCCAACTGAGCTACCGAGGCTTTTAAATATTTATTTCTTTTTAACTATTGGGAATCTGCCTTGATTACCCATACCATCATAGTCAATAGAGTCTGGATTATTTTGTCTAAAGTTTACATCTATACGGTTGTTTAGATCCTCTGATTCTTCTTCATAATTAGTGATGAAGTGCCTTAGAAACAAAATACCACCTGACATTGTGAAAACAATAAAAAATACTTTAACAAATTCATCTAAATTAGTCATATCACTCCTTATAAAAATTAGCAAGCCCCATCAAGGTTGGTGCCCATAAACCAATAAAAATACCGAATCTTTCAGCGTGAGCTGGATCAGCATCGCCAACCGATACCCAAGTTGCAATTGAAACTGCAACCGAAACTAGCGATGCGCTAAAACAAAATTTTGATAATTTACTATTCATAATATCTCCTTTTTATTAAATTTATCAAATTAACGTGGGCCGCCTGGGACTCGAACCCAGAACCTGCGGATTAAAAGTCCGTTACTCTGCCAATTGAGTTAGCAGCCCAAAAAAACTACATATTTCTCTTTCGCCACCAATCAAAAGCAACACTACCGATAAAAATAGCGGCGGCTAAAACTACAATTTCACCAATAATTTCAAACATTTTAAATAATCCTTTTGGCGTACTTCATGATCTCTGTGTAAGTTATGTTAGCATTCAATCTTGGATCCTTTTTGTTGTGAGCGTTGGGATATTGCTTTTTTAACTTAGGTAGCAATATGTCAAATACTTGTTTTCCTGATAGTCTCCAAGACTCCACCAATTTACCATCTTTAAATCTATTAAAAAAATGCTCAGGATATTTAGCTATCTTTTCTTCTTTCAAATAACGCACTTGTTCTCCCCAAGTAGATTGGCGAGATATGCCAGTATACGAGCCTTTAACTTTCTTATCGATAGTAGATTTATACTCAACAGGTTGCCCAAGCTGATTAAATGCATCGGCACCCGATAAGGTACTGGAAACATTATGTCCTAATTCAATGGCTGCATAAATCTCTTTAGCCCTAGCGTAACTAAGAGGATCACCCCAATTATTCTCGGCACATAGCGAGGACATTCTTTGATAAAGTTGCTTAAATTCTTCTTCAGCTTTCACTTCAAAACCTTTCTTTCAAGCTATAGTATATACAAATAATCATTAAAATCAAACTTTTTTTAAAAATTTTGCTCTAATCATTGTTTTTTTACAGTTTTTTTGCACTAGGACGTCGCAAGAATAGGAATCAGGGTGTCCAGTTCCTGGATTTTGAATACTAAGATTCTCATTGTAAAATACAGTGTCAACAACCATTCCAAGATGTCCATAGTACGGAGACAGCAAATCGTCTATCGTTACGAGATCACCAACTTTTAGCACTTCCATTTAATTTCCAGACCAATAAAATGGATTTTCATATTCATCAGTATCATTTGGATTATTGCTTTGTGACTTGTTATTTAAATTAAACTTCTTAGATTCCATTCTTTTCTTTTTTTGCTCTTCAAGTTTTCTCTTCAGCTTTTCTCTACGGTCGTTCTTATTAAGAATCCCTTCTACCATTGCTGGGAGATAACTTGAATCACCACCAGGAAAAACTCGGATTTTTTCGCCAGTTAATAAAGTGATGACTGGATCGTTATTTACAATTTCATCGTGATAGATAAATTCCTTAGCAGTAAAGTTTTTATACATGGACTTAAGACCACTAGAAGTCTCGTAATGATAGATAAACCTAAATGTACCATCATTACGAGACTCTACAATCTTTCTAGTGTCTTTTTTAAAATATGAAATGTGTTTGATTGTTCTCTTCATAACTTTTGATGCCACTTTTTGAAATAATTATATCCAAAAACAAAATACATCCCAATAAACTAATTTACTTCTATTAACTCAATGTCAAAATTTAAATCCTTGCCAGATAAAGGATGATTAAAATCAACCAAGACCATCTCATTAGCGACATCACTGATAACGCCTCGAACAGGCTGTCCGTTGGTTGACCCCTCAACAACAACCCCAGCTTGAAATGGAAAATCCTCTGGAAACATCGTCTTAGGGACTTCTTGAACTGCCGCAGGGTTTCTCACACCATAAGCCTGTTCAGAAACAATTTTAACTGTTTTTGTTTCACCAATTTTCATACCGTTAACTGCAGCGTCAAAACCAGGAATCATTTCTCCAGCGCCAACGGTAAAATCAATCGTTTGATCTCTATCGTATGAACTATCAAACACTGTACCATCATCTAGCGTACCCTTATAATGCACCTTGACATCTCTGCCTTGCTTAGCAACTCTCTTCTTACCCATAATTAAACTCCTTATAGTTTATGTTAAATCTACTTGACCATTTTCAATCGGTCCAGAAATCGTATTCCAATTAAAAGTTCTGAAGCCCTTGTTATCTAAATCCCAAACTAACTCGAAACCATTCTTATTTGATCTTGGAGCAGCTCTGTTCTTTACATTTTCATTCAAAAACTTCTCAGGTAAATCTTGGTATCTGACAAAATTCATCTTTCGCTCCTGACCAGAACTCTTAACGAATGTCGCACTGTATGTCTTTACCATTTTTCTCTCTTTTCAGAGGCTTACTGCCTCAACTAATTAATTATATCCGATCAAACCACATCTGGTCGGACGTATATCTTTGTCAGAGAAGTACACTATGCACTGCTCATCAACCAAAGAACTTAAAGCTATATTAAATGTATCATAATCCATTTTAATTTGTAAAGATAAAGCGTCGTGATTGCAATTTTCAAACAAATCATTCTTAGTGATGGTTTGCACGTCAGTAAAAGTCTCGGGCATATTTTGCATAATAAGTCGCTTCATCTCGGATAGATACACATTTCTTCTTCTATTTTTTAACATTTTCACCATTTAATTCTTTTAATTCTAGGCAATGGTACCAGCCATTTTTATCTTTGTCATTAAAAATAAGATAGACCATAAAGTCTGCATATGCTTTTACAATACAATGTTCACCGTATCTTTCAGACCAGTAGAATTTTTCTAGTTTTATATTGTCAGATTTCAAAACCTATTTTTAGTTTTTTCTTGTTTGTTCTAGAATGCTAGCTCGAAGTGTCTTAAGCTCCTTTACAGCCTCAAGGCAAGCTTTTCTCAATCTCCTACCTGCGGCGGCATTACCACTCTCGGCTTTGCCAGCGTCCTTGATATTATCCTCCGAATGTAGCTCGTTCAGTATTCTCTGCAAGTTCTCTAAAATCATTTACTTTCTCCTCTTAGATTTCTTTTTTAAGTATTTTGACATATCTGAATCCCACTGATCTTCCTCTTCAAATCCCTCGTCAGGTGGTGGTTCCCATATATCCCATTCAACATTTTCCATATTATCACTTCCATAAATAGAAGTCAAATGATTTTCAAAATTATTTGAATTACAATCAAAAATCGCGGTTCTTTCTTCGATTTTTCCATCTTCTTTTAAGTAATAAACTGTCGCATCAATTGTCATTGAATACTCCATCTTTGATTAATATTGAATATATAATTTTTGGTGCAACAGACGCTGCACCAATCAAAAGCGCTGAAATGATTGCAGCGTCTATAAAAGTATCTGGTATTATTTTATTTAACAAGCGCATGTTACTCTGAGTTCTTGTATCCTTTCTGCGATTTTTTGGTTCTCAATAGAGACAAAATTATCATTAACCAATTCAATTTGCTCATCTAATAATTCTGCCCATTCTTCTAAATCCTTAAAATATATCAAATGTTTTTTGGTCACTGAATCCGTTTTTATATACAATCCTATCATATTTTTTATTTGATTATCAAACAAATTATAATCCACTATACATTTAACTTCCTCACCCTTTGTCACTTTTTCTCCTTAGAAATAAGACAATTTTGTCTAAGTAGATCAGCGAGGTCTTGAGTAACTGATAGCCTAACATCTTCATCATCATAGCCACGTTCCTTCAATGCGTCCCGCAAAATAATAAATACTTTTTGATAATTATCAGATGCCTCATCGATTGTTTTTCGATCAAGGTAATCAAATTCAACCCAAGTACTGGTTGTGTGGCGATCAGCCATTTCAGTAATTAATTGTCTACCAAATCTTTTTCTAGAGGTGGTCATTTGGCTTGTCCACCTCCCCTGCCATTTGTAATATGGCGTCTGCAATATCCATAGCAGAATCTATGTCAAACGAAAAAGTCTTATCACCAATAGTTAATGATATGCCCTCGATTAAAGGACTAACTTCAACTAAGTTACTATCTCCCATAGGACTAAAGGAATAAAAATCTATTTTTCTTGTGTGAGATACCATTTCGCGTCCTTCTCTGCTATAAGTCTCAAAACATTATACAATACAATTGTGCCTTCTTGCAAGCCATTTTGCATTTTTACATTGTAATTTTCTTGCCCAACAAATCCAACAATTTTTCCGTAAATCATAAGCGGTTTACCCATAGGATAATCTCTAATGTAAACTGTATCTCCGCGTTCAAATTGCCTATCATTCATATAGTAAATAGTTCTTAACAAACATTTACTCTCTGTTGAACTTGCAAAGATTAAAAGCAATATACTGTATGGACTAGCTTTTTTTTGCGATATAAAGCATAATTGAGAAAAAAGTTATTAGCACAATCCAAGACAATACATATTCAATGCTGTCGATAACACCTAAGTGTTGCGCTTCCCAAATACCCATATATTCCATTTTCTATCCTAATATTCTTTTGTGAATTGCTCTAACCGCTTGCCTTTGAAGTCTTGGCAGGCCCTCGTATGTCTCCATGCTTAATCCCTCTTTCGTTGTAAATGGTCTACCCTTTACTCTGGTCATAAATTCACCTTCTTGCCCCATAGCCAATTTGCCAGTCATCTCTTTTTTTCTATACCCAGGAAATTTAGCATTATTAGTGCCCAGCAAATAAACACCCTCGCCGCCTTGAGGAAACATTATAACAGAATCTTGACAGAACTTCTCACCCAGTTGGGCTATGTCTGAATCGAAAGATGATTTATTCTCAAGATTAACACAAAATAAACTGTTCTCTTTTACCTCTTTTGCAAGGGGAGTTCCAAATTTCTCTATATAACTACCATCAACCTTAGTGACACCATATCCCAAAGATAATAAAGTACCCTTTAAGTCCCTGTTTCTATCTATATTGTCACCACCTATGATCGCTTTATCGGTGCAATCTTTAGACTCATCGGTATCATCTCTAAACGCCGTAATAATCGCACAGTCATGCTCTTGAATGTGTTTTAAAACTCTTGATAAGCCTGACTCGTTTAAAAAGCCTTTCCACTCATTAACTATTTCTTTCATATCACTCATTAGAACCAACTCTCCTTCCAAACACAATTTTTTGATGACTCCCAGTGAGCAAACCCTTTACAGTCACTGAGGGAATAAACCTTTAACAATTCACCGCCGAATGTAGAAACTCCAGGCGTTAGTGCATTTTCATATTGAAAGTGCCACCACTCAGCACCAGTATATTTTCCACCTCTCATAAACCAAGCGCGAGCCCTTATGGGATACCAGCCGTGCTTTTTTGCAACATCAGTGAAAGAAAACATCCTATCTTTAATTACTACCTTTGTATGCCCATATGTATATGCTTGGATCTCTCTCTCAGGCACACTTTCATTTTCGGTCCTACACCATACGTTCCAACGACGATCTCCGATCTCCTCTATAACAAATCTCTCTCTTTTTGGATTATTCATACCAGAGTCTAAGGCAAGATCAAACGCGAGACCAGTGTAGTGCAAAGACTTAGTGCTTCTACTTTTTGACCTAGAACTGTCATTTAAGGGACGTTTTGCCCCTGCGCTAGTAATGACGCCACCCAGTGCTAAAACTTCGCTTCTAAGTGCGTTATAAGCCTCTGCAGCGTCATTTCTGAGGTAGAACCTGTTATATCCTTGGCTACGCTCCAGCTGATCCGCGTCAACCTTGACCCAAGTCATCTTTTCAAAAGTTTCCTCGGGGTCGGTATTCAATTCAATTAGGAACCTAGGTTGATTCTCACCTACAGTTTCTAGTCTCGAATTTAATTCCTGAAATGTTTGTGTACCAACTATTCCGTCCACAAACAAGTCTTGCTCCTCTTGAAACTTTTCAACTTGTACTTGTGTAGCCTGACCGAAAATACCGTCAGCTACTCCACAATTAAATCCTAGTATCTTTAAAGCTCTTTGCAAATCGACTACTTGCTTTCCTTCACTACCACGTTTTAACATAATTTGCACTCCTCCCTACAAACTATACATAGTTGTGGACTTTGTTTAAATCACTTTTCGAACCACTCACGGTACCTTTCTAAATCTTCATCAGTAGTTTTCTCTAGTAAAGCCTCTCTCATTTGTTTGAACTTTTTTGTTTCGCTATTTTTCTTGATTTTTTTGTAAACCTCTTCGGTAAGGTCAACCACTTTATACTTCTTCTTTTCTGTAGCACACGCAGACAAAAAAGAAACCAGTAGAATACAAGCACATAATCGAATCATTTGTCCTTAACTCCCCATTTAAATTTATACCATAGTCTCTCGTGAAAGTAATACAACACCATCTTAGTGATAATCTCAAAGCCGCCGATGGCGGCGCCAACTTTAATATCTCCAGATATTAACCAACCTAAAAGAAATGTATCGAGTGTTCCAACGACTCGCCAGGTTATTGATTTCGCCAAATGTCTTTTCTTAGCCACCATTTGTTGTTTCCTTATAATTATCATAAGACTCATAAGCAAAGTTATGTTCTAATTTTTCAAAAATAATTATAGCCAACTTTTCTACTTCGCTTTCGGGTAGAGGTAAATTTTTCCTAATTGTTCTTTCTAGAATTTGATACATTAACTTTCTGCTGTCCATGTTTGCTCCCCTCATCTTCTCTGCCGAATTGAAGAACGAGCACGCGAACGTCTCTTTGGAGAACTAGCACGAGAACGTCTTTTCTTGATTGTGGTTGTTCTCCTATTACCTGTTCTAAAAGTTCTAGAATGTGCCCTGCGATGTCTTCTTTTTACTCGTTTATCTCTAGAGTATATGGAGCCAGATCTAACTAGAAATATAGTGGTGTCAATTAAATCAATAACATTGGACCTGTAGCTATGAGCAACTACATTAGGAGTACTAACTCTGTAAGAATATTCCGTGCCTTGATAATCTTGACTATTCCACTGCTTTGTGTAATTTTTTGGTGCTGAATAAACTAAGTGCCCAGCTGGGATCCCATTAGAAACAAACACGACTTGTTGAGGGTTTGTGATATAACCATCAGGAGACTTGCAAGGTTGAGTTACAAAGCCTGCACCAGTCGAAATGATAAACAAAATACAAGTAAACATACTTTCTCCTCTTACTTCTTTAGAAGTTCTAGCTTTTTTTCACACAAGTTTAGTTCATATTCTTTTACATCAATATATGAGGAATATAAAAAATCTTTTACAACTGATGTGTTATAAATGATAGAGCATTCAACATCGTTGTCCACCTCAAGGTTGTTAAAATTAATCAATGAGTAGAGGTTATACGCCAAAATTCCCAACAAGAAAGCTAAGAAATGAGGAAAATAATTTTTTATTCTTTTAATCATAAACAAACAATACCAATTAAAAACTCATTTGTCAAGAAAAAAACGCCAATCTTCCTCTGCACAAAAAAGCCAATTATTTGGCAACCATCCCATTCTGCCGCAGGCTTGATGCTCTATCCTGCCTTTAAAAAAATACTCAAATTTAGTGCCTGGTATCATATATATTTTGGTCTTTTTTGAGTATATTGCACTCTCAACAACCATACCAAGCCACTCCCTGTAAAGCCAGTGCTTTACAAGTGCTCCTGGTTCAAAAAATTTTTCCTTTCTGCTGCTCAATTGTCTGTCTCTCAATTATTTCTGGTCCAAACTTAGCTAAAAGTCCAACCAAAACAAGACAAAACAACCATACAATAACTATAATGTTTCTAGATCTATTAGTAAACATAATTTTTGAAGTAATACAATATAAGCGCACCTAAGACAGAATAAAACATAAACCACGGATCATGATCCTTCATTGAACCTCTATATAATTGCTAATGTTTGAATTAACTAGCATCGCAATTTTGTATTCAAACGCTGAAACTATGTCCCCTCTATTTCTTGCCTTAGCATCTTCTATAATTAGTTTCATTTTTTTAAATGCTAATTCACAGTTAAGAAAATATTCTATCGCTTTCAACATACACTTACAACAAGCGGTAATTATTGAGAAATCACTATGTGAAAAGTTAGCACACTGGACGCCGTTACAAAATTGAGTATTTACAAAAACTTTTGCATCTGTACCAATTTTAGATTTGAGCAAGTCAGCTTTAACTTCAAATGATTTTAGCTGCATTGATTTTATTGATTTTAAATGATTGAAGTACATTATTATAGATTTAAAAAAAGCGTCAGTTGCGCCGTTACCAGTCGCTTCATTAACCTCGACTATACTGTTATTGTGTTTAATTTTGTAATCAATCAGAGTTTGTTCATTCAAAGTATCTTCATCAACTCTAAGGGACATAAGCGATAGGTGCTCATATTCCGCAGCTAACACATCTTGGATCATATCCTTGACAGTGACTCTTTTGGAAGCATCAGGGGTGATGTACACTAGTCAATCCTTTCAAAACTGCTTGATAATTTAAATATTCTAGTGACTCCCTTAACTTGTTTTATAGATGAGACTATTCTAGATTTAGCTTCCTCTGGCGATCTTAGGACCCCTGGATAGCTCGGAACAAATTTAATAGCTATGCCCGCCACATACAAATCCTCGCCTACTTTCCTATTTCTTGTTGCAACTGTCACTACAGTCACAGATGGAATGCCTCTAATTTCGGCTAATATATCGTCTAAGCCTCTTTTTACTACAGAGTCAGTCCGATAGCCTAACATCATATAAAATCTATACACAGCTCTCTGCCTGCTTGACTGCTCTTCTTTTAAAAACGACTTCCAAACTTTGTTATGATTCATTATGATAAATACTCCAGTAAAAGTAAATAGTTTTTAAAATAAGAAAGGAGACCCGAAAGTCTCCTTTATTTTATATTAGGTTTTATATATATTTTAATTAATTTCTACATTTCTAGTCAGTTTCTGTGCCTCCTTCTTTGTTGGAACAGTGATCGACAGCACACCATCTTTAGATGTTGCTGTTATACTGTCAATATCTGCGTGATTAGGTAATGTCCAAGATTTCGTAAAAGATGACGCAGAAACTAAACTTTTTGTTTTCTCGTCTTGCTGATATGAAACTGTCATTACATTTTTTTTAACCTGAATTTCAACCAGGTCTTTCGGAACACCAGGTAGCGCAATTTCAACCTGGTGCCCGTCTTCTTGCGCTGTTATTTGCGCTTTTGGAAACGTCTCACCCATTTTTTGTGGAGGCGCTAGTCCCGCAAAAATACTGTCAAATAATTCAACAGATGGTGAAATACTGTTCCAAGTTGTAAAAAATGTCATAATTTTTGCCTCCTATTATCTGTTCTGTATATAATATAATCACAGAACACCAGGTGTCAATACCTTAATTGAATAAAAAGTATTAGTATAGCTAAAAAAAAGCAGGTGATTGTTTTGGCTGTAAACATAGACTCATCTAAAAACATCCAAGTAAGAATGGGAAAAATAATTAAGCCAGCGGATGATGCTATAAATCTAGCAGTCCAAGCAGATCCAGTCTCTTGCACTACGTATTTCCATCCATACCAAAAAAGAATAGATGTAGGCACGCCTAAAACAACCGCCGAAAAAACAGCTTTGTCACTCCACCATTCTGAGAAACTTTGTGCGTTTAACTGGAACCATCCCAAAATCTGTCCTATAAAAAATAGAGCTATTCCTAACAACAAATAAAACATTAATGTAACTCCATTGAAATGTTTGCATTGCTAATTCTTCTTATAGACGATACACAACCTTTCAAAACAGTAAAAAGTGCATCAGCATAAACCTTTGGAACATCAAAGACTTCATCAGAGCTTTGTTCCTTCTCTAAATGAAAAATCTTGTTTATTGAGTCTAACAATAAAGAGCAAACACTGTAAGTTTCACAAAGCCTCGCTCTTTGATATCTGCTTAGTGAAAGTTTGTTGTTTCGTGCATCTAAATCCATAATCGACTTACAGCGTAGCATAGTTTGCTCACATAAACTTACTTGTGCGTCTACCTCTGCCCTTGTCATTGGAAAAATAGAATTGTCAGACATTGATACCTTTGCCCCAAAACTGCCTATTTTTTCTCTGAGCTGTTAACACAACAGCAGATATAAGAGTCTCATCGTTTTTTTCGACAACCTTGGCGCTGTACAATTCTAAAGTGCCATATTTAGGTTCAGGTTGCTTCTTTCCATGTTTCTTTCTTTTGGGAGGTGTATTAAGGTACTTTAAGCACCCAGATGCAATTTCATTAGTATTTAATCTGTCTAAAAGTGATTGGTCGTCAACACGAATGTAGACACCAACGGCCCATTTTTTAGATCCGTATTCTGGGACATCCCAAAAACAAGATGATAGATATCTTCCAGATTTAGTTTTACCTCTATTCAAAATAATATATTCTGTTCTTGGTACTAAACTACATTTAACTTCATCGTACATTTAATGACTCCTTTAGTTTATCATAGCCGCCAACAAATACAGCTGTATGAGTTTTTGAATCAATTTTAAGCACTAATGGTACGGTTTCGTATCCGTAAAATTTTTTTGCCTCATCAAGAAATCTCCTGTCTGTCTCAAGATCAAAAAATTTATACCACATATTTGTAGTTTTTAGCAAATTGCAAGCCTCCACACAAAAAGGACAAGAAGATCTACCGTATATATAGAATTTATCATCCATGTAGCAAAGTCCTTCCAGGCTTCTTGTAGCCTTTAACGTGGTGCCTTAATTCATTAATTTCTCCAACAACAACCATTTCTTGATCAACTGTGACAATTGTACAAAACTGATTAAAATTGTTAGATATTTCGTTATTACTCTCTTTCACCAAGGCTTCATGAGAGGGGTTTTCTTTTATGGACACGATATACTGAGGATTAATAGAGACATTTCGCAATGCCCATTCACCCGTGCTATTCATATATAATTCCCTGAATTTAAGCATCGTATTTCACTCCCTGTTGTAATGGAAACGCATTTTTTTTGTTTATCAGATATTTACTACCATCAAAATAAGTTTCGTAAAATTCTTCTTTATCGCTTAGATTAATCATAACTGCAGGCTTATCTAGTTTTTTAATTTTGTTTTTACCAATCATCACGGCGCCAGAAGGCACATAAAAAAGATCTCCCTTATTCAATTGCATCATCAAAAGCCTTTTCGTCGATCTGAGTAGGCTGTCTCGTGGAAATAATTGAGAGGTACCCAGCAGATATTGCATCTAAATCTTGCAGAAGAACGTCTAAATCAAACATAACCTGACGCAGTTTTTCCAATTCTGGTAATCCCTTTTCAAGAGAACCATACATAAAATTGTTCTCTAAATTGGCATATTGTTTATCTAATTCTTTTTTTTTGAATGAAATCCTATCAACTAAATTTTTTATTTCATTTGGTATGGATTCAACATCCACAGTATAAGATATTTTCACTTTCACTAAAACCACTCCATATAAGATATTAAAGAACTTTGCCTGTGTTTGTTCCAAATATTTGAATCAATTATGATACCTAGCGTATTTGCAAGATCTCTGCCTCTTTCCCAAGCCATAACCTCTTCCCTTAGAACATCTGCCCTGTGTTTTTTATCGCCTCGAACACCAGAACCCCGTTTTCTCATAAACGGAAAATTTTCACCAAATTTAATTCTGCTGTTTTCGTTTCTAAGTTCAACGTGACCAGCTTCATGTAAAAGAGAGTGAAGTCTAGATTTCATATTCTGCCTATTGTTTATTTCAATAACTCTAGCTGATTCATAGTATGCATCAGAGACATCCCTGTCGTAAACAACTTCAACATCGTAATTATCAAGAAGGTGTCTCTCAATTCTCTGAAGATAGTTACAATAGATAAAGTTGTCTCGATCTTTCATAAATCACCTTCTCTAGGTTATCAAGTTATATATTAGCTGTCAAGGAAAACTTTTAATTATAAGTGCCCCTAAAATACCAATTATAGAAGTGAAGAGGGTCCAAATTAACTTTGATGAAGTGGATTTCCAAGCTTCAAGTTCACGTAGTCGTGCATACAACCCTTCGTCGGGATTGTATACAGCTTCCTTTATCTTGGCAATATCTGCTGCCATTACATCCTGCTTGTCTTTCACAATATCCACACTGTTACATATTTTATCAATTTTGACATCCAACTGCAATAAACGATCTACACCGCTTTGATCTGACGACACATCACATCCTCCAACAAATAGGGGTTACATGATAAGTAGTTATTCAATTCTCTAATACAGCAAAATTTGTAGTGATTAAAGTTCCAGCAACCGATGCGGCATTCTGTAGAGCACAGCGAGTAACTTTTGCTGGATCTATAATCCCACTATCAAAAAAGTCTACAAGCTCTCCAGTTGAGAAATCCATACCAATACTATGCTCTTCGATTTCTCTTAGCTTGGATAATACAGAATGTGCATCAAGACCAGAATTTTCTGACATCTTTACAATTGGCGCACAGATTGCCTCTTTAACTATTTCAACACCCCAAGATTGATCACGATTATCAGTCTCAACTTCAAGAGATCTGGCGATGGACAACAAAGTAATCCCGCCTCCAGGGACCACACCCTCAAGCTGAGCTGATCTAACCGCCTCCAGAGCATCCTCAATTCGATGCTTTTTTTCTATCATCTCAACTTCTGTATGTGCGCCGACTTTTATTACAGCGATGCCAGATGCAAGTCTCGTAATTCTCTCTTGTATCCTATGACACTCATCAATTGATTCTTCATTTTTGATGTCTTGTTTAAGGTCTTCAATGTGTTCTTCAATCTTAGCTAAGTTACCTTCACCACCGACTATCGTAGTGACTGATTGCCCTATCTCAACCGATTTGGAACTGCCAAAATCAACGAGATTTGGTTTTGATAAATCATCTCCCTCAGACTTTCTAAAAAATCTAGCGCCAGTAGTCAAAGCTAAGTCACTCATTATGCTTCTTCTTGTTTCACCATAACGAGGAGCCTTAACAGCAACAACCTTCATAGATCCCCTGACGGTATTCATAATAAGGGCGGCCAGTGCCTGTCCTTCGATTTCATCAGCTATGATAACGAATGGTCGAGATTCTCGTGCTGCGATTTCAAGAGCTGGTAAGATCTGCTCAACTCTGTCCAGCTTTGAATCAGTTATTAAAAACATCGGATCGTCATAGTTGACCACTTTTCTACGTTCATCTGTCACAAATGCGCCTGCGGCATATCCAGAATCAAATCGGAAACCTTCAACTAAGTCCAAAGTAGTATCAACTGATTTAGCCTCTCTAATTGTAATGGATCCATTTTTACCAACTTTATCTACGGCTTCAGAAATCAACTCACCAATGACTCGATCATTATTTGCTGATAACGAAGCAATATGAGCTATATCTTTCTTGCTACTGATAGGTCTAGATCTATTATTTAATTCCTGCACCACTGCAGCAACAGCTTTGTCAATTCCTCGCTTTAGATCAGTGGCATTTGCAGGAGGTGAGCTATTCAACGCTTGATCTGCCGCCAAAAAAATCGCCCCAGCTAAAATAGTTGATGTAGTTGTACCGTCGCCTGCTTCGATATTCGTCTTCGCTGAAGCTTCTTTTACTATTTGTGCTGCTACATCCATTGCAGGATCATCTAGATCCACAAACTTAGCGACTGTAACACCGTCCTTTGTGATGAATGGTTTGCCACCTTTTTGTCTAATTATGACATTTCTACCTTTAGGTCCAAGGGTTGAGCCAACGTTTTCTGATAAAACTCTGATCCCCTCTGATAGTTTTTCTCGTAACTCTTCCTCTGAGCAGTAGTGTTTAGACATAAGTACCTCGCTTTCTTTTTTTATATTATAATGTATTATAGATAATTGTCAAGTGGTTTTATGCTTCTTGTGATGCTTTTCTCACATCACCCGCTTTTCTTGTAACCCTGCCTTTTGCAGTAGCCTGTGCTGAACCGCGTCCGCGTTTTTGAGTCTCAACATCTGTTCTTAAAACATCTGCAGCGGCATTCAGTTGTTGAAGTTCAGTAAAAAGCTTCCTGAATCTTTCATCTAGCGCCTTAAACATCTGTTGAGTAATTGACTCTGCATTTGAAAAGTTCAATAAACCAATAGGTTTAGTTTGAATTTGCTTTGAACCTTTGGACAACTTGAATCTTTTAGTAGAGGCAACCTTTTCAAGATATGCCATTGACAGTTGAAATTCATAGAACTCTACAGTTTTGTTTTTCAAATCTTTTTCACCGACTATATAACGTATGGTGTCTAGGTTTGATTTTTCAAATTGATTTCTCAACAAACTAGTCGAACCCTCTACTCTTTCACCTTTGCCAATAAATTTAAGAGAGACAGCTTGACTGTCAAACGTGATATCTGTAATGTTCTCTGCTGTATCAGTTTCAACTTTTCCTTCAAAAACTTCTTGCATAAAAACTTCGAACAGATAGCCTTTGACATTTCTTGCTCCGCCTTCGTCTGACTCGCCCAAGAGATTATACAAGGTTCTAATGATTTCAATTTTAGCAATAGTATCAACATGACTCTCTCTTTGTGCATCTGTTAAAGTTGATCTATCTAGTAAGCTATTTAGCCCATCTATAAAAGACTTGAGGTTGTTAATATTCCCACCACCTGCACGTTGAGCTGCTTGGCGGAGTCGCCTCCTAGAGGCAGGGGCAGTTGACTCCTCATAATCATTGAGCCAATTAATATCTAGCACGATTGGCTCGTAAGTGACTGTTGAGGATTCTGCTGATTCTTTTTTCTCTGAAAAGATAGCGGGACCATCCAGCGTTTCTTTTATCAAGCTCGATATCATTTCAATATAATCACTGGACATGACAAACTCCTTCACACAAAGTAAGTAGTATCAAATAATTTCATCCGCAATACCAAATTTAACTGCCTGTTCTGCTGATAAGTAAACATCCACCTGCCGACGAATCATCTTCTTTAGTTGTCTCTTGGTTAAATTTGTTTCTACTGCTAGAAGCTCAATATACCTCTCTTGAATCCATTTTATCTCTTCAATTTCATTTTCCATCGTAGTAAGATTACCGCCGAAGCCGCCAGCGACCCCGTGAATCATAACCCTACAGTTAGCACCAATCTTTCGTCTACCTTTGGTTCCAGAAGCCAACAATAAAACGCCTGCGGACATGACTTTGCCCATACCAATTGTATTTATATCACAAACAGTCTTAGTTAGCCTCATTGTATCATAAACAGAAAACATATCAATAGCTGACCCGCCCAACGTAGAAACGACCATAGTGACTGGTCTAGAAACGCCGATCACCTCAGATTCAGGATCATCTGGATTTTCAAGTTCTAACGAAACTGCGGTGTCCTTAAAATAAAACAAAGCAGATACAACGTCAGCACACACCTTTTCAGTGATATCGGAATAAAGATTGATAGTTCTTATGTCATCAGGCTTATTACCACTGTCGATATTGTTGACTATAACAATTTGCTTATCTGAATCTTTTCCCTCTTTCTTTTTATTTTTTGCGAGATTTTCTAACATTGTAAACCTTTTCTTTGCCATTCTTCTTAATCTCAATAACTTTACAATTCAAGCTTTTGGCAAATTTATACCACTCACCTCTTTCCTTGAACAACCTAGAATATAGTCTAATGTATTGTTTTGTTTTGCGCGAAAACCCTTCACCTGTCGCTTGCCAATCCTTACTAAATATTGAGTTAACTTCCTTTAGGGTTTTTGATCTGACCTGAACAGTGTACGTATGTTTAGGTGTTGCTTCATCAAAAATTTCCCACGCTGTAACTTCAATAGACATTTTTGCATCCCTTCATCTATTTAGTTTATCTAAACTGTCCTTAAGTTCTTTTAGTCTATCACTTGAATTTAAATTAATCAAGTGCTTTTTAATATCGAAATGTCGATTTGGTATCGATATTATCAATTTACTAATGACAGTAGCTTGCCACTTAGTTTTGAAAGAGTTATCAGACCTGTATATTTTTTGTTTTTCATCATCGTCTGCATTTGATAGCTCAATGTAATCTCGCTTCTTGTCAAGGGCTTTTTGAAAGTCAACATCTACCGAATCACAAAGCACAAGCAAATAATCATAACACCCTTGTACGACTCTTTTATATACAGTTATGCCCAGTATAATGGACAGCGCCCTGTACAACAGGGCGCCAGAGAAAAACCACAATGCATTTTCAAACATATTTATATTATACTTTAAATTAAAGGAAAGTCAAGGATTACTTAGAAAGCTTTCTAACAAGCGCCTCACGAACTAGTCTTTTAGAGACTCTATGTGTGATGCTCTCAATCATCTCATCAAGCGCTTCTTCATCGAGATCGCTAAACTCTTCCTCCATCGGGGCAGGCTCTTCGTCATCAGAGAGATCAACTTCCTCGTCATCATCCATTCCGCCGCCATCTGCTGCTGAGAGAATTTGGTCGATAACGTCGCGTGCCGCCCTAAGCGACTCAACGTCCGACTCTGGTACGCTAACTTCCGCATCGACATCTTCCTCGGGTCCCGCGTCCATCGCGTCCATACCAGGCTCTTCTTCAAGTTCTTCATTCATATCCTCATCATCACGACCCATCATCCCATAGCCTTCTTCAAGGTCGTCATCTTTCTTCATCATCTTCTTGCCGACCTCATCAAGATCTTCATCTTTCTTCATCATCTTCTTGCCGACTTCATCAAGCTCTTCATCTTTCTTCATCATCTTCTTGCCGACTTCATCAAGCTCTTCATCTTTCTTCATTGGGGCTCGCTCGTCAAGATCCTCGTCTTTCTTCATCATCTTCTTGCCGACCTCATCAAGATCTTCGTCCTTCTTCATCTTGTGGCTACGCTCATCAAGCTCTTTTGACATTTCATTAATTGGATTAATGTTAGCCAACTTCCAGAATCTTCTGATTGTGCCTTCTTTTAAAAGATTGTCTTTACTCATTGTGGTTTCTCCTGGTTTTTAAAAATTTGCGAAATAAACGCGCTCAAAGTAAATAGTACGAATATGTCAAAAAAGTCCTCTTTTGTTGCTTTCAATCCTTTTAGAAAGTTTTTTCAGCGCTTCTTTTTCAATTTGTCTAACTCTGACAAAACTGAGCCCTACTCTTTTAGCTGTTTCATGTAAAGTCAAGCCATCGGCAGCTTCCTCAATCGAAACCAAACAACAATTTAGATCATCTTCGTATTCAATCCACTTTCTACAGCCTTTATTTTGACAAGGGCTGTTGTTTTCCTTACAAATTCTTAAACACTCTTTCATAAATCATCGAACTCCTCAGCTATCAGATCAAAAATCTCATCTGATTCCTCTTCTGATAATCTAAACAGCTTCTTGTTAAAGTCAGCCTGCTTTAACAATGTATTGGATTTATTGATTTTTGCTTTTCCTTGTTTGGAAATCTCTTTTTTTATATCCATAAAATACTCTACAATTCTTGGGTCACTTTCAATGTAACCAGTTATTAAACTCTGAAAGAATTGCATTTGTGTCAGTCCATCATACCTAAGTCTTATCTTTAGGTCTGCATGTCTTTTATCAGTGTCTGCAAAAACAATTCTTTTTAATTGCTTGCCATAATCAGGCACGGTTTCTACTCAGTATGTGTGTGCTACTTTCCATCAACCCCGAACTGCTTTGTTGTATAAAATCACACTTAACCTGCAGCTCCCTAATATTTCTAGCACCAGAATAAGAGAGTCCAGATTTTATATTCTGCATCAAATCATGGACTATCTCCACAACAGAGCCTTTATATGGTATTGTTGTAGAGATACCCTCTAGTGATCTAGCTTCACCTCTCCAATCCTCTTGAGCCTCGACGCTAGCCATACCGCGATAAACTTTATACTTTTTGCCGTCATTGGAGCTGAAGATCTGTCCAGGACTTTGATCTGTCCCTGCAAGCATCGAACCAAGCATAACAAAATCTGCGCCCGCTGCGAGCGATTTAACTACATCTCCAGCGGTTTTAATTCCACCATCAGCTATGATCGTAGCTCCATCTACGTCCCTACAATCAAAGATTGATTGAAAAGTCGGCACTCCGTGTCCTGTTTGTATCCTTGTAGAGCAAATAGACCCGCCGCCTATGCCGACCCTAACGGCATCGGCACCCCAATCAGACAAATCAGAATAAGCTTTAGGTGTCGCCACATTACCAGCGATAATGTTGAAGTCGGAACCATATTTATCTCTTATTTTTTTCAAAGCTTTCTCGACTAGAATGTGATGTCCATGAGCCACATCTAGACAGAAAGTAGTGATACCCGAATCTTTATTAAGAAAATCTATTCTTTCCATAAAGTCTTCCGTCACACCAATGGCTGCAGCCGCGCTCCTTGGTGTAATCTTGGATTGTTCGACCATATCACAATACCTGTGCGTGATTGCTAACGCCCCCATCTCGCCAAAAGTGCAAGCCATACTAACGCCAGTGACCGTATCCATCGGACTAGAAATGATTGGTATTTGATAACTTTTTGATCCTATTGTCGAACTTATATCAACCTCAGACCTAGACTGAATATCGCTATACTTTGGAACTAAAAGCACATCATCAAAACTATTGGCTGTTTTTTTCATTTATCTCCTCCGATAATTGTCTTAAAAACTTTTTCGCGGACAGCCAGCAAGTTGGACAATATAAATTAACTTTGCCCTCCCTTTCTCTAACTGCAACACTCCAAGTAGTGACGTGCTCCTTGGAATTTTTATCATATGGTTTGTCGCAGGATAAACATCGATCTGGTAGCTTGCCAAACAAGTCCAAAGCTTTGGACATATGTTTTTCTGCCGCCTTCTTTTTATTTCTCCTTAATCTCCTAAGATTACTCATAAGCCAGTTGAGCCTAATGCCCCTGAGCCTCTGGAGGTCTCTTGGCTGTAAATATTTCCATCAGTGACTTGAATAATTTCTGGTTTTGCAACTGGGATGAAGACACCTTGTGCTAGCTTAGTGCCTGGGTTAATTATCTGTATGTCTTTACCTATATTGTGTAGATTAACAAAAATTTCACCTGTATACCCTTGATCTACAACACAAGCTCCAACTATAAGCTGGCGTTTGGATGCTACACCAGATTTGTTCATCACTTGGAGCATATAACCAGATGGGACCTCCATTTTTACACCAGTCTCTAAAATGGCTGCTTGTCCAGGCGCTAAACGAGCAGATACGCCGTCAATCGGAGCAAAAAAGAAGTCTATGCCAGCATCAGTATTGTGTGCCCGCTCTGGAATCTTAGCAGTATCTCTAACCTTATAAACTCTTGCAGTTAACATTAGCTATTCTCCTCTAGTACAAGTTCAACATCTATATTGTCAGTATCTGTTTCAATCCAGACTCGTGCACCGCAACTCAGTGGTGTATCGGGACTGTAAACAACACGAGCTATTTCAAAACCGTCTTTATCTCTCAAAATGGCTTGATGAGCATAATCATTACTCTTGTAGGTCTTAACGGTTAAAACTGGCTCTGTGTTACCGTTTTTTAAATTAGATCTTATTTTATGCTGATTTACGTGGATTATCTTCTTCATTCAGATTCCTCTACGGTGACGCCTTGCATTCCTTCATCTCTGATCAAATTAAAGGCATAAGCTCTGATCCCTGGCTTTGCAGGATCCATATCATTTATTAAATATCGTGGACCTCGTTCAAGATCCATTATTAGCCTATCATAAGGAACAGACGCCTCTTTCAATTCTTTAATCGTGTGCTCACGCAAACTCTCGGGCCTAGCTGTTGTTAAGATAATCATGTGCCCAGACTGAGAGATCTCGCTTAATTTTTCTATGGCACCAGGAGTAAGCTCTGGAGTAGTGTCTTTATAAGTTTCAAACTTACGATACTTAAAAATAGTCCCGTCAATATCACAAAAAATAGTTTTGTATTTCTTCAAAATAATTGTCCTTTATATATCTGAATTATATCAAGATCTGTTTAATCTGTCAACACTTTTGTCAAAAAATTTTTGATCAACTTCACATCCAATGAAGTTTCGTTCTGTCAGTTTTGCTGCAACCGCCGTGGTTCCTGAGCCTGAAAACGGATCCAGCACTAGATCGCCAGGATTTGAGTGTTTCGCAATTAAATCCTGAAACAAAGGAAGGCTTTTTTGTGTAGGATGAAATCTATCTTTGCCACCTTGCAGCGGATACCTGTATATTGCGTTGTCATACTTACTATTAAAAATAGGGTTACCACCCTTAACGCCAAGCAGTGCAATTTCTCTACAGTTTGTAAGGTAATTCCTAGAACTGTTTAGAGGCTGAGGATTGGTCTTGACCCACTCCAAAAATCTAAGCTGTTTAAATTTGTTGCTTTCAAGGATATTTTTTAAATCAGTAATCTTCCAAATATCGAAGAAAATAATACCAGTGCCACCTTTACGAAGAACACGGTAAAAGTGAGCAACAAATTCATTCAAAGACTCTAGAGTAAACTTCGAATCCCAATCACCGTAGTCTGTGGTGACAGCATATTTCTTACCGTATATGCTACCATATTTTAAAAAATTATTTTTATGCTTTTCTAGCTCCGCTGTCCATACTTCTTTTTTGTTTTTAAATTTACTTTTTTCAAAAAATTCAACCCACTGTTGTGGAGTTTTGTATTTGTTCCATTGTTCAATTGTCTTTACATTTTTAGAGCTTTTCATATCTTGTGCTTCGACATGTTCGACCCACTTATCCATACCAGTCTCTCTTGAAGTAATATATGGCGGATCAGTCAAGACGAGATCAACAGAATTACTATCAACTGTTTTTAAAAATTCAATCCCCTCGCTTAATGTAATTTTTTGTCCTACTTGCACAAAACCTCCTATGCTAATAGCTTAAATGTCTTAGAAACTGCACGAGTGCTAAATCCCCACTGAGGATGCCAATCTAATTTCGCCATATATGGTCTATTTAAGTAGACCTTATCCTTGTCAGGTTTGACACCCCAGCACTTAATAGATCTTTGTTCTGAATTAGAATCAATAACTTTGACAATATAAAAATCTTTTCCGTTCTTTGTTTTCTTCTTTACAACTTCTCTTGGTATAAACCATACCACCTGTAGACTCTCATCAAATTCTGATATGGGTGGTACATACAATTCGTCTAACCTCCTTTGAATGTGTTCATTAACAACTAAGTTTATAGGAAAGAACCCAGTTAAGTCAACAAGATACTGCAATTTTTCTTCTTCAGAGAAATCACCTTCATCCCTATACTGCTCAATATTGTCTAATAAGTTCTTTTCTTTTCTCGGTCTCTGCACGGCAACGGCTGACCAGAAATGTTTTAACCCAGAAAACCTTTTGTCCATTAAGCAGTTCAGTGCTTGACTCCTTATCAATGCATCCAAACTTTTTTTGTTTAACTTAGAGTAGACCATATTATCATTGAAGATAAATTCTTCTATTTTACTAAATGGTCTATTGTCAAGTATTTGTTTAATTGCAGACATACCTAGCCCTTTAATAGAAGAGAGTGGTTGTATCAGAGTTTTGCCATCTTCACTTATCTCCCAAGTAATCCCCGAAGTATTAACGTTCAGTGGCTCGATTTTATACCCATAAGACTTAGCAATATTAATGGCACGCTCTTTTCGCTTGTCTGGTTCTTTATCCAAGAATGCTGCAAGCCAGCACTCAGGATAATAATGCAAAAGATAAGCGCATTGAAAAGAAAGTACGCAGTAGGAGACAGCGTGAGATTTATTAAAACCGTAACCAGAAAAATACTCGAA
>MDTB01113528.1_pt1 | contig 38994 bp, 38 predicted proteins | sample 811161 | NCBI WGS metagenome assembly MDTB01 (sample SAMN05326650, study PRJNA326480) | marine metagenome | isolation source: seawater | place: Mediterranean Sea | collected 2009 | reverse complement strand
TCTTTAAGTAATTGCGCTCTTGAAATAGCCATTTTACTCTACTCCTTATACGCCAGTGGTGTTGTCGAACGCATGACCTGCATTCCACTTCACATAGGCTTCAGTGAACCCGCCAGAGCTGTTCTTGGTTTCTTGAACCAAGTCAACAATGCGGAATGGGAGCGTTGCTGTAGTGGCAGACGTATCAGAGATGGCGCTACGGGAATTACCCGAAATGCTGTCCCCAGTATTGTCTACACCAGCTACATTCGCGCCAATGTCAGTTATCGCCAAGTCACCAATCGTCGTGCCAGAAGACACAACAGCAGCCTTAAACAATACATCAGTTGCATCACACACATATGCTTCAAGATCAGAAGCGGCGGTGCTAGCAATGTAGTTTTGCCTAAAGGTCTTTTGATTAGTGTTGGGATCGGTGTATGAAACACCCATGAAAACTCCAATTGGAGTCATAGCAGCGTCAAACGTATCACGCTCAACGGTGCCGCCGGTCACTAACTTAACAGCGTCCCCGTAGAAAATCGCGGTTCCGTAGCCACTAGCAATGCTGTAGTGACGTACGGTTCCAACATAAGGGACTCCACTTAGCAGTTTGACCGGAACAAGCCCATATGGGCCGTCTACAGTCGGATAAGCCATTTTTAGCTCCTGTTAGGTTCCGTTACCAAAAGTCACCTTTGTCTTTCTTTCGTTAAACAAAGGCATACGCGCGTCATTTTCACGCATCAGGTTGTTATCCACAGACTGTATTTGGTTTCTGGATTGCTGTTCGTAGTGTTCGGTTCTCTCAGCTACGATTTCTTGAGGTGCTTTGCACAGCATGAGTCCACCTTGGACGATGTTATCAGCAAACTTTTCCTGCTCCACGTTCAACACTGTGAACTGTGGGTAGTCTTCGGCCCTTACGGGTTCCCAACCTTCGCGCAATTTTGAGGATACGTTAGTAGCATCTACCTGACCTAACATAGAAACACGAACCCAACGAAACGCATACCCGTCTTCTGGATCAGGGGTAGGTAATACCTCTGGCCGCTGCCAAGATTTTTTACGGGTCTTCGTTTCACGAGTTTCGCTGTCACGCTTGATTCTATTTTCGGCCATTATCCGTTCCTCATTTCTAATGCAACCTGTCTGGCGTATTCTTCCAGTGGTACTCCGAGTCTCTTAGCAAGCGCGACCTGTGTTTGCGATAGTGTCACCTTTTTAGGTGCTGTGCTCCGCGTAGCGGGTGCAACCACATTTGGCCGTTGCTTTCGTTTCTCTTGTGCCTCTGAAGGGATTTCTCCGAAATAATCGGGAAATACCTCTCGCATACGGGCGTCAATGCGCTCGTAGTATTCTTCGTCTTGAGGGCTTACACCCTCTTTAATCAATTTGTGATGTATCCCGTATGCAAGGCTCTGCATTTCAGGGTCTTCATCAAACCAAGGATTAGCTGCTCGCCACTCCTCGGCTTTTGTATCGCGGGCGTACTCCTGTACAGCCGGTGTTTGAGTGTCTTGTACAGCAGTTTCTTCATCCTGTAAAGATGGTATATGGAAGTTATCCAGCTTATCTGACTTTAACTTCGCTGTAGTTAGCTTCTCTTGTGCTTCCAGTAACGCATCAGCGTTACCTTCGTCGTATGCTACCTTGTAAGAGCGCTTGGCGCTCTCCATTTCAATAGCAGCATTACGCTTGGCTTGCTCAAGAAGTGCCTCCTGATTCTTGCTGACGTTGCCTTTCAACGTCTTGTTCTCTTCAACAAGTCTCTGGGCGAGGGATTCTAACTCTCGTCGCTCTCGCTCGGCTGATTCTTTAGCCCGACGCTCGTCGTGATAGCCTTTATTGATGTGCTTGATCCGGTCACGTACCTTTTTAGAGTAGCCTTCAAGCTCTTCGTCAGTAACGTCAGACGGCGGCTCAGATGGCTTGCGGTCACGATCAGCCTCTGGCGTATCATCCACAATCTCAATGTCCAACTCATCCGGTTCTGACTTAGCTTCGACTTCAGGTTCAGCAGGAGTATTTGCATACTCTTCCGCAGTCTTCTTGCCAGATAGATCAATCTCTACCTCCCCAGAATCTTCTATCACTATAGAGTCTTCTTTCTCTTCATCAGGAAAACTATATTCGACTTTTTGAAACGGCATTTTTCTTCCTTACGCTCGTGATACGCCACGGGGATCTGCTACAACAGCTTCAATAGAGTCATCATTCATCAAACGATACTCTACCTCACCTACCTTGAATCTTGTGCCTGAATTAGCACGAAACATTACATAATCACCTTGTTTACACCAAGGCCCAGTAGGAAACCTCTCAGCGTCATTATAGGCTTGTTCGCCCATATCCATTACAAGGCCGATAATCGACATCACGTACTCTTGGCTTTTTGTGGTGTCGGTCTTTAGTAAGTCAGTACCATCAAAAGTTTCTTCAATCTGCGGTAGTGCAACCAACACCCTGTAGCCCACAGGGACGGGTAGTTGTGCCTCTAACTCTTCAACTGTGTCAACAGCTTCACTCATCGTCGTACTCCAAATTTCGCGAGAGGTCATCTACATAGCCCAGACAGGTTTCGAGACCTCGAATCAAACCTGTGGTTTCCTTGTACATGGAAAAGTCTTTAGCTCCCCCACCACTGAGAAATTGTAGTGCAGAGTCTTTATCAGACTCGATTTTGTCTTTAAGCACGTCTAAGACGGTTGTAGCCATTATTGGCCTCGGTTGTTATTGGAGTCTTGCATAGCCTTGAGCAAGTCAAGATCTAGTTTTGTGTTGTCTTTCCTTCTATCTGCGGCAAGTTTAGCGCCTGCCTTTTGAGCATCAATCTGTAGCTCCTGCTGTTTGATAGCCAGTTCGGCTTGATCTATCTGAGCATCTTGCATCTGGTCACGAGCTTTTAGCTCTAGCTCTGCCTGCTTCATCTGCGCGTCTAGCTGGTCTTTAGCCGCTTTACGCTGCACTTCTTGCTGCTTGATCTGTAGTTCTGCTTGCTGCATCTGTACCACAGGGTCTTGAGCCTTCTGCTGCGCTTGTTGCTGCGCTGCTTGCTGCTGGTGCTGCTGTGTAAGTTGTTTACCTGCATCAGCGACCAGACGAGCCAGATTGACCTCGACCTGTTCAGGTAGCTCCTCACCCGGAGGTGGTAGCGGTGCGCCCAGCTTCTCTTCCATCTGCTTGCGATAGTTGAAGCCGAGGTGTTCTGCAATGTGCGCCTGTAACGCTGCCATAATCGGCTTCGCTTGAGGGTTTTGCCCGATCATCTGCATGATCTGTGGGTCTTGCATAAACGCTTGGTGCGTTGCGATATGCGCTTCATGGTCTTGGTAGATAAATGCCTTCATAGGCTTACCAACCAAAGCATCCATGTTTTCGCTGACTGGATCAGTCGGTTTTGCATCGTCCTCTGTTGGGACAAGTTTGTCGGCGTTCTTAACGCCCAATACTTCAATCATCTGCCTGTGTAACTGTGGTAGGTCGTAGATCTGTGGTGCTGACTGAGCCATCTGCAACACTGCTTGGTACTGCACAACACGTTGAGCCATCGTAGAGCTGTTCGGGTCACTGACTGGGATGACATCAACTGCCATATAGTCTGTCACGCGAGCGGTTACTTCGCCACGCATCGGCTCGTAGGCGTATTCTGCTGGCGCATGTTCCGACATAATCGCCTTGAGCAGTTTAAATTCCTGCTTCATGGCATAATGTACACGGGCCTGCACTGCTGCCATTGGCTTGAGAGTTCTCTCTAACAAGGCCAGTGTAGTGCCCACCGGAGCATTAGCCGACATATCCGAGATGTTCATGTCACTAATAGCGCCCAGACGACGACCTTCATTTGTAATCTGGTTGAGCAGGGCTAACAGAGTCTGGCTTGGCTCCTTGTATGGGAGCGGCATGATGTTGTCGCGAATGCTACCTGACGGTACATCTACATCTTTAAACTCTCCCGGTTCAATCGGCGTGTCATCACCCTTAATACGCAACCCACGAGCTTTCAGACCCCCCGGCAGGTTAGCCAGCGTGCCAGCGTCTACCAGTTGCCGTATCAGCGACGTTCCGGCTTTAGCGTACCCCCCTATGATGTGAATAAGACCCAGCCCATAAAAGCCAAATCCGGGCACATACACATAGTGCACAAAATGCTGGCGCTTCAGCATCAACGAGTCATCGGGGTTCCAGTTTCGGCGTATCGCTAGGATCTCATTTGTACCCCGCTCCAACGTCACCACGTATGGCTTGGCGATCTCATCGTCGTCCTCATCGACACCTTCGATAACCAAGTCTGCGTGCACTTCGTATAAAGAGTAGCGGTCATCGTCTGTTAGTGAGTACCCACCTTCTTCAGCCTTACGCTTCTCAATATCGGTGTGGTAGGGCTGCGGACTGCCCAAATCTACATCTCGGTAGAACCCACCAGCCTGTAGCTTCTTCAACTCGTTTTTGGTCTTACGCATGATGTGCGTAACACGTTCTGCGCTCTCTACGTGTGAGGCACCGTAAGGCACAACCACGTCTTCAGCGGGAATGTAGATGGCGACCTGTCGGCCTATGTTCGGATCAAAGTACACCTTCTTGAACGCACTGCCAGCCAGACCAAGGCTGTACAGCAAGCGCTCATGCTCTGGTCTGTACTCCACCATGCGCTCGGTGAGTTCGTAGTTCATATCCGCTTTTACGCGGGTTGCCGCTTCTTCCTTGTCTTTATTCTCTTCCCCGATGATCTTGACTCGTACAGGGCCAGCGGCTGGAAACGTCTCGGACATTGTTTCGGCTTGAAAGCGGATAGCGGCTTCGGCGAGGACTGTAGAGTACACACCGCACGCGCCTTCCCACGGGTCAGTACGCTCTTCGTACTTGAAGCCCAGCACATCTAAACCCTTAACGAACGTATCCGCCCAATCTTTGCGGCTGTCGATGTCAGCATCTACTAACCCAACCAGCTCATCCGCTAACTCGTTAAGCTGTCCGTCATCCAATGCTTCTGCTAGGTTGGCGTCGAACGACATGACATCTGTAATGTTTGCGTCGGGTATGAGTGTGATCTCTACACTGCCGTCGCTCATAGTGACCATCTCTGGATCTATGATCTCGATTTCCAGACCGGCAGTCTCGTCATCTTCTATGCCTTGTGGTGCAGCGTATAAACCTTTTTCTATAGCCATAATCTGTCTCTAGTAGAAGCCGCCCCGCCGCGACTTAAAGTATCTTTGTTCTTCAGGCTCATCTGTCGGTAGTCGTATAAACCCACCCTGCCTGAAGCGCATAAGTGCCATGACTGTAGAGTCAACCAAGTCATCATGGCTCATAAACGGAAACCCTGCTATCTCTTCGATCACCTCTTCCGCCCAGCGTGTGGGGGGAACCCATACTAAACCAGACGCAACAATATCAGATACTGAGTTCAAACGTGCTAACTTATCACCTGATCCCCTGTGAGGGGTATACTCTGAAACAGGCAGTCCCATACGCCTCATCTCTTGATACAGCGCCGTGCCTGACGATTTCTTCTCCACGATAAACGCATCGGGTTCCCACTCGGCATACTCCTCCATCGCCATTTCTTTCAGCTCTGGAAACTCCAACCGCTCCTTTATACTGTTGAGCAGGATGATGTGGTAGGCGTTGTACTCTTCGTGCAGGAACACGCCCCACGTAGTCAACGCCGTATAGTCAGCGCGGTTGTGTTTCTCTGCCGCCGCGTCGAGCGACATGATTATGTACTCGCATGACGGTGGATTATCCTGATCCCATGTGTTCCACCACTCCCGCTTGACCAGCGCAGCCTCTTCCGCTGTGGGTGTCTGCTGATACTGCGCGTTCCACTGGAATGTCGGCATGGACGCCTTAGTCCGTAGCAGCGCCTCTAGGTCAAAAAACTCAGGCCAGAGGGGTTTCTCGACGATCTCCTCTGTCTCTTCGTCCTCAATCTCCAGTATCGCAGGAAATTCGACTATCTCGTACTCATCCGCCCTGTCATTTTGCGTCATATCACGCACAACACGTCCAGTCAGGTCATCTTGGTGCCATCGAGTCTGAATTATGGCAACACGACCCCCCGGCATCAGACGAGTACGGGCACCAAACGTAAACCACTCGTACGCTTTCTCAAAAACAGAGAAATTACCGTTGATTACGTCTTGTTCTGAGTGCGGATCGTCAATTAACAGCAAGTCAGCACCGCGACCAGCCAGTGCAGAGCCAACACCGCACGCATAATACTCGCCACCGACGTTGGTATTCCATCTACCAGCCGATTTTGAGTCGCTTGCAAGCTGTACGGTAGAGAAAATGGCCTGATACGCCTCCGTAGAGATAAGATTTCGCACCTTACGACCAAAATCCACAGCCAAGTCAGTGGTGTGCGACACCATCATCACCTTTTTGCCGGGATTTCGTCCTAAAAACCACGCTGGGAAAAAGATAGAGACAAGTTGGGACTTACCGTGGCGTGGTGGGATGTTGACGCAGATACGATCCTTCTTGCCTTTCTCAATGTCCATCAACATATCAGCCAAAATGCGGTGGTGCTTACCCACAATGTAATCCGGCTGCATACGTTTGCAGAATTCTATGAGGTCGTCGTACGCCGCTTGGTTAGCCTGCCGTGCTGCAAGCTCATCGACGATGCGATTTATCTCTACAACCTCGTCATCAGAAAAAACGTCGAGGTTATCCAGCATGTTCTGAACTTCGTCCTCGCTAAAATCGGGAACAGCTTCAATCATCGTATTCTTCAAGACCAAATGTCTCTTCTATATTCAACACTGAGCCATCAAGCACTACATCTTCGTAGTCGCCCTCTGCTATGTCGTCTACCGGCTGTACCAGCTTCTCCAATTTACCTCGTAACTTGTTACGTAGATCTTCCGTAGACTGGTGTGTAACCGTGACTTCTGTCTTCTCCGCGAACAAACCTACGTCTGAGATCTTACCCAGAAGTTCCAACGCACGTATGCGTATGCGTGGGTCGTCGTTCTCTGACTCTAACAACAGTTTGTTGGTGACTAGGTATCTGATCTGCGTTGCGCTCTCTGCAACAGAATGCCCGAACTCTTGTAGGATGTTGTTAGTTAAAACAATGGAGGCAGGGGTAAGTTTCGCCGCCTTCTTTGCAGTAACCTTCTTAGAAGTTTTCTCAGGATCGTCAGCGTAAGCGATAGCAAGTCTCGCAGCGGTATCTTCATCTTCTGCCGTAGGCTCTAAATCTAATCCATGTTCAGCTAATTGCAACGCCGTATTGCACGCAGCCTCCGCACGCCCCTTCAAATCTACGTTGGGTACGTCCTCCGCAAGGGGTACACCGATTTCAGGTTCGACGAACAAAGTCATAGGCACGGATTGTATCGCTGGCTAGTGGCCGTTGGCGCGAATATACACCAAAAACCACGGAGGACAAACAAATGAAAAGTCCAAAAAGTCCAAAACGCTATATATGTGATTTTGTGGACACCCCAGTGTATGTGTTTCTGTGTAACCAAATTTTCTACAAATATTTACGTGCTGGGTGTGCCGGGGGCATGAATAACCGAATAACCGAATAACCCAATATAATCAATGGGTTGCGCGGCACGCACGGGGGTACCTCAAACCCGGTATTTCAGCCCCTTGACAAACAAAAAATTTTTTGCTGGGACTTTTATTTTTGGGGTGGGGGGTTTCCTGTGTGCGGATTAGTAGGGAACGGCCTCAAGAAAGGTAGGCAAATTGCTGGAGATAGGGATTATTTGAGTAGATTAGTAATACATAGGACGTGAGGAGTCCCGTTGTGTCAAGCGGGGGGTAGGGGTGGGGTGGTATTTGAAAGTTATAGGATCCTATAACAAACCACCAAAAACCACGAAATACTTGCATATAACACGTTATGCTGTAGACTGGGTACCAGTTGAATCAATCAACTAAACAACTTAAACAACGAAAGAGAAAAGTTATGACCTACTTACACATCACCAACGAACAAGGCGCGATCATCACGGCCATTGGCAACAATGCCAACAAGGGCGATTCACTGGTAGCCAAGCTATCGCTGACTGGCCTGCCCTACACCGCGTTCAAGGCGTCCGAGTGCGCGTCGGGCGATATGTTCGACGAAGTGAAAACGGCAATCGTCGCATCGTTCAACGTGACCGAGCGCAAATTGTTGGCCTACACTCGCGCCGAAATGTCGGGGTTGAATGAGGCCCAGAAAGGACAGCGCAAACTGGCGCAGCAAAAGATCGGCGCACGATGCGGCGACCTATACAAGGCACTGAAAAAATTGCAGGCCGAGCCACGCGACACCCAGCGCAAAGCAAAGACCCTGAGCCAAAAATTGATCCCGATGTGTGAGACAATGGAAAAGCAAATTGTCGCCGCCGATCAGCCGGATATCAAATCGGTTAAGGTATCAATGGATCTTCTGGCGGCATTCAGAGCCAGCCTGTCCTAACCAACCAACGGCCCCTCTTCGGAGGGGCTTTTTTTTGCCTCAAACTTTTGAAGCCAGTTCCTGCCGTAGCGTTGCGTGCCACGCATAACAAGTTATAGGAATCTATAACTTTGCCAATTTGCTTTGTAACTTTCTTTTGTATCGTTTGTAACGCTTTGTCCCCCTAATGTAACGTTTTTCAAAGCCAAAATGTTACATTAGTTTGGTGGTATCTAATGGTAACTGGCGCGAGACAGCACGAACTCGCTATGCGAAAAAGACTATTTTTCTATATTTATATGTAATGTATCTTTTTCATAAAAATATATATATAGGGTGGGGAAAAGAGGGCTTCTTTTGCGAGTGTAACCTTCTTCCCACACGAACGCTGAGACCCATTCAATTTCACCAAAAAAGCTATATTGGGATTTTACTTTAGATTCAAGGGCTTACCGGCCCACATGGTGTTACATTGCGTTACATTACGCTACATTACACGCCCTACCACCAAACACCATTACTTGACATAACACGTTATATGGGCGATAATGGTCTTGTCGGTCAGGGAAGGAGAATTTTGTGTTACACAGAACTACCTACACAACCGGCGATTCAAGAAGTTATAGGAGCCTATAACTTTCACATCAACAAAACAGGAGACAGCAATGTCAGATGCAGTAAAGACACTATTCCTAGTCCTACTCGCGTTTCTCAAGTTCTTGTCCTTCAGCCTCGCAGGTGCCGTCATTCTTTTGGGTGGTGCCTACGGAACGTGGAGCTACTACGTCACAGATCTGCCAACGCACTGGGTGTTCAGTTTCTGCGGCCCACTAATGATCGTTGCCGGTATCGGCATGATCGTGACCATGACCATAATTTTTAGGGATGACCTGCTCGACGCGGCGTGCGAAAGGAAAAGGACTTACACCGAAGCTGACGTGAACAGGATTGCTAAGTTCATTGTTAAGCACGAGCGACTGCACTACGAGGCACGGCGCAACATGCCCACAGACCATGTAATCAATTCAGCATTAGAGGAGAAAAGCAATGCGTAAGATAGAGAAAGAAGTTATCGGTGCGTTCGTCAAGGGCGACACCAAAGCAATGGGCAACACCGAGTCAGCAGTCAACCCCACCACTCGTGACCTTGACCTGTTACTGCACGGCAACCGTATCGCCACCATGTCGAATCGAGATGGGGTTAAGAAGTTATGGGTGTCCTGTGGCGGATACGAGAAGGATGTGAACGGGCGTAAGGTATTAGCACCGTCGCGCACCACGCAGTCTCGACTCAATGCGCTGTTCCGTCTGTGGCCTAAGTACATGGCGGCTCGTGTGTACACCAAGAACCATGTTCAGTATCTCGACAGTTCGCGATACGGCACCGTCAACCTCATGGCATTGCGTAAAAGCGCGGTGCTTGTGTATGAGAGTTTTGATACGCCGTTAGTAGATGATGGGCCGATCAATTGGCCCTCTTTCCGCGACGAGTTCGCTGGTACATCCAAGCCGGTGCGCGATGCTTTGCATCAACTATTGGCCGAAGCAGGTGACTACTCAGAGTATTTGCCCAGATCTAAGCAAACGATTCACTAAACCAAAGTTATAGGAACCTATAACAAACCAACGATAAGGAGTTCCCAATGGAACAATCACTAACCGCTACGCCTGACGTAGCCAACGTACCTAGCGTCAGTTCATCAGCCGTATTGGTTGAACTGAGAATCTCAACGTGGACAGCACGCAAGAAAGACAAGGTAGCATCTGCCAAGATCGCTCGTGACAGTGGTGCGTCTGCCAAGGCTGGCAACTACAACAAGAACCTGCTTGCTGGCTGCACCGAGCTTGAGGATCTCAAGAAATTTGTGGGCAATGCACGCAACGATCACTATGCCATGACTGCGCCGTGGTCTGACATGGGACTGCGTTACGTACCAACGTCTGTGTTCTTTGACTACATCAACCACATGACAGGTTTGGAGCAAGAGTATTGGAGGCTCTACAAGCTGTTCGAGGATGCGTACCAGTGGCGTACGTCTACTGCGATGGCAGAGCTAGGCAACATGTTCGATCACAACGAGTACCCGCCGGTTGACGAGATACGCAGGAAGTTCGGATGGGCGCTATCCAAGCAGCCGGTACCTGAGTCTGGGCACTTCGCTCTGGACATACCCAACGAACAGCAGGAAATACTCAAGCAAGAGTATGACGAGTTCTACGGTGCCCAGATACAAGGTGTATCCAACGACATCTACCAACGGCTCAAGAAAAACCTTGAGACTGTGCTGCGTCAGCTATCGCCCAAGGATGAGCTAGATGCCCAAGGTAATCAGAAGTACAACAAGCTGTACGACAGTGTGTTCGATACGTCTCTTGATCTGATCCGCATGATGCGTGACTTCAACCTGACCGGCGACACTCGCATGACCGCAATCGCTGACCAACTGGAGAACACGCTATACGGTGTGAACACCGACGCGCTCAAGAACAGCGAGAGCCTACGTCTTGAGAAGCACCAAGAAGTCAAAGATATTATCCGCAACTTACCGTCCTTAGACATCTAGGGACGTTGAGTACTTTGACATAACACGAAATACTATGTATAATGGGTACACACAACAGGCTAGTACCAGCCACAACGAAAGTTATAGGAACCTATAACAAACACAACGAAAGGAGATAGCCATGAGCTATGCACAAGCAATGTACGCACTGGGTAACGATCAGACTGTCAGTCTCATCTTGGGTATTGGTGCACACCGCACAGTCCTCGCCCAAGGGCCGATGGGTTCTGGTAAATCATCAATGCTGCAAGAGATCGCAGCGGCAAAGCCGAGCCACATGCCCTGCTACTTTGATGGTACGACTAAGGACTTGGGTGACATCACGATCCCCAACATCGCCAAGATGGATGACGGTTCGGGGTATGTGACATACCTGACCAACGAGGAGCTTGGTGTACACAACCACAAGCCCATCATCCTGATGATCGACGAGCTAGGTAAGGCCAACCCCGCAGTGAAGAACGCCCTGATGCGTTTGATGCTGGAGCGCAAGATCGGCAGCTACACACTGCACAAAGACTCTATTGTGTTCGCCACGACTAACCTCGGCAGTGAGGGTGTGGGTGACTTGTTACTGCCACACCAACTGAACCGCCTGACGGTTGTTGAGACCAAGAAGCCCGACGCTATGGACTGGGTGGAGTGGGGCATCAGCAACGGTGTCGATCACACGATACTCGGCTGGGTCAAAGACAATCCGCAGGTCATGCAAGACTTCCGTGATGTGCCGAATCCAGATGACAACCAGTACATCTTTCACCCACAAGCAACAGGTCGGACTGCGTTCTGTACGCCACGTTCACTACATGCAGCGAGCGACATATTGCAGAACCGTGATGGGCTTGACGATGACACGTTAACCGCAGCACTCATCGGTACTATCGGTGCCCGCGCAGCTATGGACTTCATGGCATTCCTCAAGCTGGCTGACCAGCTACCCACACTGGAGTCGATCAAGACTGATCCAGAGAACGCCAAGATACCGACATCGGCATCAGCTACCTGCATGGTGGTGTTCCGTTCACTGTCAACGGTTGAGCGTGAGTGGATGGATGCGTGGATGACTTACATGCTGCGCCTCGGCACTGAGTTCCAGAGTCTGTTTGCCAACGGTGTTCGGGCCAGTAAGTACAACAAGACCAAGCAGTCTATGGTCATGCAGAACAAGCAGTTCACACAGTGGGCTATGAACAACAACTACATGTTCGCAGCGGACAAGGTGTAAGGAGACAACATGTTAGCACTAAACCAACAACTGACCGCCGAGCAGCGGATCGCTAAGGCAATCGTGGACATCACGGCGCACGACAGATACATCGCACTGGCTGGTGTTCTTATGATCGGCACCAAGACTGTCAGCGATGACGTACCGACTGCATGTACCAATGGACGCGATGTGGTGTTCGGACGTGAGATGGTCGATGCACTGACCGATGCCGAGCTTCGCTTTGTTGCGCTGCACGAAGACGAGGGCCACAAGCTACTACGCCACCTAACAACTTACAGGTGGATGTACGACATTGACCCGGATCTAGCCAACCAAGCATGTGACTACTACATCAACGGCACCATCATAGATGACAACCGTGAGGATGGGTTCGCCAAGATGCCCACCGGCAAGTACCAAGGTTTGTATGACGAGAAGTTCCGCAAGCCCGATGGGTCATGGATGGACTCGGCTGCTATCTTCCACAAGCTGAGAGAAGAGCAGAAGGGGCGGGGCAAACCACCCACTGGCAGAGGCAAACCACCCACCGGCAACGGCAATCCAGTTCCACCTAACGGGTCAGGTGGTAGTGACCCACAAGGTACGTCTTCCGCCCAAGGCTTTGACGAGCATGATTGGGAAGAAGCCAACAAGCTGTCAGACGATGAGATCAAAGAGCTTGAGAAAGACATCGACGTGGCAATACGTCAGGGCAGCATGATGGCTGGCAAGCTGGGTGCTAACGGCAACCGCAGGTTCGATGAGCTTATGCAACCGCAGGTCAATTGGCGTGAGGTACTGCGCGAGTTCATCCAGACAACCTGTACAGGTAACGACTACTCCACATGGAAGCGTCCCAACCGACGATACATCGGTGCCGGTGTGTACCTGCCCAGCGGTATCAGCGAGAGAGTCGATGAGCTTGTGCTTGCCATTGACACGTCAGGGTCTATCAGCGATCACGCTGTCGCGCTGTTTCTGTCCGAGGTTCAGTCGATCTGCGCTACGGTCAAGCCCGACAAGGTTCGCGTGCTGTACTGGGGCCACGAAGTTGTGGGTGACGAGTCATACGCTACGCACGAGCTAGATACGCTGGTCAAGTCCACCGAGGTCAGGGGCGGTGGTGGCACCGATGTCGAGTGTGTTGTCGAGTACATGGGCAAGCACAAGATCAACCCGCAAGCGACGATCATACTGACAGACGGTCACCTGTTCGGTGACTGGGGTACATGGAAGTGCCCGACTCTGTGGTGTGTTCTGGACAACAAGCGTGCGACTCCCGATACGGGCAAGGTCGTACACATTGAATCAAGCAACATGTAAGGAAAAGGTAATGGCATTTAGAAAAGGAATGGACTCGTTCTGGCACGTCGAGCGTAAGTACAACGACACCAAGCCACTGGTCAGCAAGCACCACAAAAAGGAGGATGACCTACGTCCTGCTCACAGACGAGATCGTAAGTGGGAACACATTGTTAAGTTATCACCTACCTGCTACGCCTTGTGCGACGGCGGTTACGGTGACCCAGACTTTGGTCGCACCTACTATGGGCGTGACCGAATACCTACGTCGATTGTAGATACACACAATCTGTCGCCTATTGTGTGGGACATCCAAGTGCAACCTGATGGGACATATGTAGAGACAGTCAAGGTACGCAATGGGTCAGGTGACGGGGCGCATACCAGCCGGTATCAGTTTCTAGCTGAGTTCTTACCTGTAAGTCTACGATACCTTGGCGGGGACGCCGGTAGGCAGTACATCGCGGTGGCGAACCCAGACAAGCTACGGCAGGTTAAGTATTACCTGCCCAAGAGTCGGTCAGTTGATGCAGCACAGTGGGACTATTATGTGAACAGTAAAAACTCCCAACACTGGGCTAAACACTATCAGCGTGAGGATGACCGTAAATATCTGGTGTTTGCTAGACAGGCATACGTGCCAGACGTGGAGCTTATGGAGAGGACTGGTGTACTCCCGAACAACATACAGCCTTGGACGTTAATCAGTCCTGAGTTCAAGCCGGTCAACCCCAAGTCGCGTGTGGACAAAGTACGTAAGAAAGAACTGAAGCCACACCTCGACGAGTTCTGGCAGTGGGCGTGTAATGTAGGAAAGATGTTACCTGTAAGCGACTGGGAGTATGTACGCGATGCCAAGAACCAGCTACGCAAGGCCGACGTGATGACTAGCTCACAGTGGGCTTCAAGTAACAGGTACAATGGTGACAAGGTACAACACATACTCACAACAAGTGACCATGAACTACGGTTACCACTACTTACTGTGTTTATGATACAATCTGATATGAACCACGCTACTACGCCAGATGACGCTAAGAAAGTGCGTGCAAGTTTCAATCGCTGGGCCAACCAAGCGTGCGGTCTAGTAACAACAACGAAAGGAGAATGATATGTGGATTAGAAAACCAAGCGACATGTTTTTAGTGCGTACCAGTGCTATAGACGAATCTGACCGTGACGTGGCCCCCAGCGAGGGACTGCGAGACTTCCAAGAGGCACTGCGTAAGAAGATGCGTGACGTGCAGTTCAGTAGAAACATGCACAGCTCTTGTCATGTCTATTACCCGCACGAGCCGTTTGCACGAGGTAAATTGTTTGATGGCGCTGACAACTGGCAGGTTAAGAGCCGTACGATTATGAACCAAAGGTACCGGCCTGATAACAAAGAGTATTACAGGCACGGTAGTGGGAACCTTGCTACTGCCGTCAAGAAAGCTGCGGCAGCGTTAACACCTTGGTCGGTGCGTGAGATAGCTTCGATTCACTCCAAGACTTATGACCAAGGGCGCGACTTACAGATAGGCGAGGTCGAGTCCAAAGTGAAAGAAGGGGCTGAGTATCTGGGACTGTCCAGCAAATCTCGTGCGTTGGTTGCACTCAAAAACATGGTGCACCAGATAGCTGATCTGGATGTGAAGTCTAAAGTGTTGGACGTGACACGTTACATGCAGGAGTCAGAAGACTTGCGAGGTATCGGTGGTCAACCTACGTTTGTGTACATCGGGCAGATCCCCAACGGGACGCAGTTCATGGATACCCTGCACATCGACAACATCGGCTATAACTACATACAGACTGATGCCCTGCAAGCACGTCATTGGGAAAACTCCACGGATGATAAGTACAGCGATCTGGTCGGTAAAGTCAGTGTGCTGAACATGGCTCCTGTGGGTGACTATGTGAGCGGTGTTGGTATGAAGGTTGATGAGGATATGTTCTATGTCTGCTAAACACTTCGAGGTGCTACGCATGATCGAGGACATAGCCACCACGCTAGGTAGCCAAAACAAGTTAACTCATAAAGGGGCCATCTACCATGTAAAGGTAGAACCCGATAAAGACATATGGCAAGTGACTTGTTTAGGTACAGAATGTATTGACTTACCACATGGAGGTATCTATCGTGGTTCGGAGACTCTACCTACCGAGTTGATGAGCAAGTTGTCGGTTCTGAATATGTTGGAGCCACAACAGCCAGAGATAGAGGGAGTAGGGTTGCGATCAGGCGAAGATAGCTTTTGGGTTTATGCTTGACGGGTCACCGATACCAGTCCCCAAGGAGAAACAGATGGCGAAGATAAGCGTGGAGCTTGAGGTAGATGACCAGTCCCTTGAAGAAATCCTGATGAGCCTACGTTCGATTGAGCGTATGGCAAAGGCGACAGACGAGATGTGTGAAGACTTTTCTTTTCTGTCCAAAGCTATTGCGTCTAACCAACGTGAGATGAAGAAACTCACGACGAGTGTTACTAACTTGTTAAAGGAGATGCGTAATGGCAATGACGCCAGAGGCAAAGGTAAAGAAGAAGGTGGCTGAAGCACTAAAGAAGTTAGGTGTTTACTACTTCTATCCTGTAACCGGAGGCTACGGTAGGAGTGGTGTACCGGACATAGTGGGGTGCTACAAAGGTAAGTTTTTTGGGATTGAATGCAAGGCGGGGAAGGGTAAGACAACGCCACTGCAAGACATGAACATAAACCAGATTAGAGCAGCGGGTGGAATCGCTGCTGTAGTGAACGAGGATAACCTGCACACAGTGGCAGACATCCTCAATGAAAGGGAAGTGGATGAGCGTCAGATGACGTTCGACTTTTAACAAAAGGAGACCGAGATGGCGAATGGAACTAAGGCAGCAAAGCTGCGTAAGTATTTCAAGAATAACCCCAAAGCGACAGTCAAACAGGCTGCTGCATGGGCAAAGTGCAGCTACGGTAACGCTTGGACGATCAAGCAAGAGTTTTGTAAAAAAACTCCTGTGGTTAGATCTAAGGACTACATTCCAAAAACACGGCTATTCGACAACGAGATCGAATACGTTGATGGCAGGCCCGTCAAGAAGATCAAGTTAAAAGCGGGTGTGTCAGCGGAACAGTTTGCAGGACTACCAAGCCGGAGTGATGGCAGCACTGCATCCTATTACGAGTTACCTGCTGGGGCAGCGGAGTTACAGGATCTAATTTCTTACAAGAACATGAACTCGCAGATCGGTGAGATCTTCCGCGCAGCGTATCGCTACGGACAATCGTCTCATAGCGATGAGTTACGTGACGCCAAAAAGATCAAGTTCTACATAGACGCCGAGATCAAACGGTTGGAGGGATTGGTATGAACGAGGGCGCAGATCTTAAATTGTTTTATGTGACCGTCGAAGAGACTGTTTTAAAGCAGGTGGCGGTGGAAGCGAAGAACGAAGAAGAGGCGCGATACCAAGCCGTAGATGATCGCGGCACGATTGTTCGTATGCCCATCACTACATGTGTAGTCGTTACGGCTATATCTGAGAGGGAGCGGGTGTAGTGGATCTAATTACACTCGACTTTGAAACGTTCTACAGTAAGGACTTCTCACTGACCAAAATGACAACCGAAGAGTACATCCGCGACCCTCGTTTCGAGATCGTGGGTGTAGGAGTAAAGGTAAACAATGGCGCTACCGAATGGGCTTCTGGAACACGCGAGGAACTTCAAGGGTACCTTGACGAGTTCAACTGGGCCGACAGCATGGTGCTGGCTCACAACACTATGTTCGATGGCGCTATATTGTCTTGGCTTTTTGATATTCGTCCTCGCGTTTGGGCTGATACTCTTTGTATTGCCCGTGCTCTACATGGGGTGGAGGTTAGTGGAAGTCTCAAGGCACTCGCGGAGAGATACAATATAGGTGTCAAAGGCACTGAGATACTCAACGCGCTAGACAAACGCCGCGAAGACTTTACTGATGACGAGTTAGACAGTTACGGTGACTACTGCATTAACGACGTAGAGCTTACCTACAGGCTGTTCAGTAGGTTCTTGAAGCAGGGATTCCCTAAGAAAGAACTCAAGATCATCGACTGCACGCTGCGTATGTTCATACATCCCCTGTTAGAGCTAGATTCGTGTTTACTGCAAGAGCATCTGCAAGAGATCAAGAATCATAAGGATAAGTTGTTATCTGATGCTGGCGTGACCGACAAGAAAGAGCTGATGAGTAACGACAAGTTTGCCGAGCTACTCAGGTCTAAAGGTGTCGAGCCGCCTACCAAAATCAGCCTTACTACAGGCAAAGAAGCCTACGCATTCGCTAAGACCGATGAAGGTTTCAAGAGCCTTGTAACGCACAGTAACCCTAACGTACAAGCACTAGTAGCTGCGAGGTTAGGTAACAAGAGCACCCTAGAAGAAACACGCACGCAACGATTCATTGACATCTCAAGTCGCGGCACTCTGCCGGTTCCTGTGCGGTACTATGCGGCACACACTGGCAGGTGGGGTGGGGATGACAAGATCAACCTGCAAAACCTACCGAGCCGTGGGCCTAACGGTAAGATGTTAAAGAGAAGTATCGTCGCGCCTGACGGATACACACTCATAGACTGTGACTCGTCGCAGATTGAAGCGCGGGTGTTGGCGTGGTTCGCGGGGCAGGCTGACCTGACAAACGCATTTCGTAAGAAAGAGGATGTGTACGTCAAGATGGCTGCACGGATTTACGGTATACAAGAAGACCAAGTGTCTAAAGATCAGCGGTTCGTTGGCAAGACCACGATCCTCGGTGCTGGGTACGGCATGGGCGCGTTGAAATTCCAAGCACAATTGAAATCGTTTGGAACTGAAATAGATTTGGACGAAGCAAGGCGCATCATTAACATATACCGTGATGCGAACTGGAAGATTAGTCATGTGTGGCGCGAAGCTCAGAACATGGTTAGCCGTATGGCGAACGGTGATACTTACCAGTTTGGTAGGAAGGATGTGATCGAAGTTATAGGCGTCCGGGAAGCCGTCCGTCTACCGTCTAAGCTCCTAATGCGTTATGAGGATCTCAAGGGAGAGCAAAACTCGCAGGGGACAGAGTACAGCTACAAGACGCGCAAAGGTCGGACGCGGATCTACGGTGGTAAGGTGATAGAGAACGTCTGCCAAGCGTTAGCACGTTGTGTGATAGGCGATCAGATGTTGCTGATAAACAACAAGTACCGAGCGGTGCTGACAGTGCACGACTCAGTTATCGCATGTGTGCCTGAGTCTGAAGCAGAAGAGGCCCAGAAGTACGTCGAGAAGTGTATGAGATACGTGCCCAAGTGGGCGAAGGGATTGCCGCTGGAGTGTGAGAGCGGTATGGCTAAAGCATATGGAGACTGTGAGTAATGGAAGAGATGGGTAGACACGAGTTTATTGAGTCAGAGATAGTACGTGCCCGTGAAAATGAACCTGACGAATGGAAACAGGACTACTACCACCACGCTGCTAGATATCTGGCTAAGAATCGTTACGTAGAAGGTGGAAAAGTATGCGCTTATTGTAGAGAGCAGGGTATGTCGGAACCCCACCACCATAACGTGTGGGGGGCTATGATTAGTTCTTTGCGACGATTGGGTTGGGTAACCAAAATCGGCATGGTCGAGCCTACCACCAGACATACGCACATTGGTGAGGTATGTCAGTGGGAAAGTAACTTATACAAATGAGCGTAGCACCGTGGTCGTTCAGTAAGATCAAAGCATTCCAGCAATGCCCTAAGCAGTTCTACCATGAGAAGGTGCTCAAGCAGTACCCGTTCAAGGAGTCTGAGGCTACGTTGTATGGAACAGCTTTTCACGAAGCTGCGGAAGAGTACATCCGCGACGGTGGTGAACTCGACCCACGGTTTAGCTACGCTCAAGGTATGCTGGATGCGCTGAACGCCAAGAAAGGCGAGAAGCTATGCGAGATCAAGATGGGGCTGACCGAAGACCTAGAAGCATGTAGCTTCTTTGCTCGTGATGTGTGGTTTCGTGGTATCGCAGACTTATTGATACTAAATAGTGAAGAAAAATTAGCTTGGGTTATTGACTACAAGACAGGAAAGTCGGCAAGATACGCTGACAAAGGCCAGTTAGAACTTATGGCTCTAGCGGCTTTTAAGCACTATCCCGAAGTGGAGACTGTTCGGGCTGGGCTATTGTTTGTGGTAAGTAATGATCTGATACGAGATCGCTACACCATAAAGGAAGAGGAGAAGTTGTGGACTAAGTGGCTGAGTAAGTACAGCGACATGGAAACAGCTTTTGAGAACGATACGTGGAATCCCAACCCCAGTGGATTGTGCAAAGCATGGTGCCCTGTGTTGGAGTGCCCACATAACGGAAAGAACTGATGCCGTACAAGAACAAAGCGGATCGTAAGAAGCAGAAGAACCCGCCAGTTGGCAGTCCCGCACACGAAGCTAGGATGGAGCGGCAGCGTGCGCGGCGTGCTATGGACAAGGCTGGACGTGATGCCAACAAAAACGGTAAAGCTGATAAACGTGAAGGTAAGGATGTTAGTCACAACAAGATGCTGAGTAAGGGTGGCAGCAACAAAGACGGCGTGCGGATAGAAAGCAGGAGTGCTAACCGTAGTCGTAACGGACAAAGATCAAGACGTAGGTGAGTAAGGATAAGGTGAAGACAGGCATATTTATCGGCGTAGGTATAATTATGACGATCTATCTACTGTCTTTTCTTCTCACTTTAATGATGGCGTATTAGACCGAGGCATTCCTGCCTGTTGGCACGCCCCCAGCCGTGTGGTCGAAGCTGGGACTTCTTGGGCAGGGAGATAAACACTCTCTCCTTGCACGTTTCCGTCCGTGTGCCCAAAGGCGGGATTGGCAAGGGTGCTCCATACCCTGAAATGCGCGTGTCCCCGTCCGCGTGCCAAGAAAGGCGGGGCTTTTTAACCGCGTGTTGTGGACAACCACTTCGCGCTTTTTTGCATGAAGGGGCAAAACATGGATAACGGATTTACAGTAGCGGATTTTCAAGCTGAAATAGCACACACAATGCAGAAGCCGTATCTGCGAGTGAGAGGTGTGACACTTCCTACAAAACCGCTCTTAAAAAAGATGATAAACAGTGCAGCACCTGCTGCGGCTACTCAATTACTGAACAGCGTCACTTACGAAGTATCGGAAGATGTGGTTCTGGACACGACAACCAAAATCGAAAAAAGCACGCGCAGGCAGATGGTCACCAATTTTTGGAAAGCAAGAATCCCACACGAGGAGATGTTTATAGCATGGGAGATGCCTAAGCCTCTCGATATGGAAGATAAGGGTGAGCAGGTATTTGAGGGTTGGTTGATAACTAAAGTACATGGAGAGCAGGCTCTCACTATGCGTACTGATAACCCAGTATATCCACCAGATACGTTTTACCGCTATTCTTACTATGTTGGCGAGGCACCTGTAGGTGCGAACAGGTTAAATATTACTCATCTCCCTACATCTATCGTTAACACGGGTTACTCCGATGACGTGCATGACGCGCCGTGGGCGGGTTACGAAGCTGAATATGGTAACGGCTCTAAAGATGTGGCGGGGCTAACACTCTTCGAGGTATTCAAACGCATTGTTACTATACCTAAGTTCGGTTTTATTGATCCCGTAACGGGTGAGGCCCAAGTAGATTATGACGAATGGGCACATGATCTAAGTTCTGATGAACAGCAGATGCTCAATCAAGTCTCTGCCATGCCGACCACGTTCCCAGAAGGTGACTTCGACCCTTATCTTGGCACGATGAAGTTTATGCAGGGCGCTGTTGAAGACGAGAATCCCTACGCGGTATTAATGATTAAGTCTTTCCCGAAGCTCATGGGGTTTATAGCCGCACAGAATTTTAGCTGGGTGTTTACAGAACCTGTACCTCGCGGCAAGCATACAAAAAACATTAGCAGTCGGGTGCAACCTCGTAATCGGCACTACAAACTTGAGATCAAGCTACCCAAAGAGAAACAAGTTATAGAGGGCAAGCAGACTCAACGCACCCGCGAGTATGGCAACGCACTGCACACTGTAAAAGGCCACCCTAGAACATTCAAAGACGGACGTGAAATATGGATTGACGAACACCAACGCGGAGATGCGAAGTACGGCATTGTCACTAAAGACTACGTGCTAACGAAAGATAAGAAGGGTGATAAATGAAAGTCATAGACAACAAGGCGCTACTACTGCGTCTGCGTGATCCTCAAAAGGTCACCGAAGTTATACCAAAGAGTAAGGAGTTATCAGGTAACCGTGTGGTGGTTAACTGGGGTGTAGACGAGGCCCATGTACTCAAGAATCTGAACATTCACGCGCCTTCACCCATCGAAGGTAAGTACAAGTGGACTGGCAAGTACAAGCCATTTGAGCACCAGAAGACTACATCTGGGTTTCTGACACTCAACAAACGTGCGTTCTGTTTCAACGAACAGGGTACGGGTAAGACCGCTAGTGCTATCTGGGCGGCAGACTTTCTGATGAAACAAGGTCGTATCAAGCGTGCTTTGGTCATCTGCCCCCTATCTATTATGGACTCAGCGTGGCGAGAGGATCTGTTCAGCTTTGCTATGCACCGCAAGGTAGATATAGCTCACGGTTCAGCAAAGAAAAGAACCGCTGTGATCGAAGACGATGCAGAATTTGTCATAATAAATTATGACGGTGTGGCAATCGTTTCAGACGCCATAGCCAACGGTGGGTTTGATCTAGTGATTGTGGACGAAGCAACTCATTACAAGAACGCACAAACTGATCGCTGGAAAACACTCAACAGGCTGCTTGGGCCAGACAAATGGCTCTGGATGATGACAGGTACCCCTGCTGCACAGAGTCCGTTGGATGCGTATGGGCTGGCTAAACTTGTTAACCCGAAGGCTGTGCCACGTTTCTTTGGCTCGTTTCGAGATCAGGTCATGGTCAAGGTGACTAATTTCAAGTGGGTACCCAAGCCCAACGCCACGGAGACAGTGTTCAGTGCCTTACAGCCAGCGATACGGTTTACCAAGGAAGAATGTCTTGATCTACCTGACATCATATACACAACTCGCGAAGTACCGCTGACCCGTCAGCAAGATAAATACTACAAAGAACTGAAGAACCGCATGGTCATGGAGGCTGCTGAAGAGACAGTTACGGCAGCTACGGCAGCGGTAAACATGAACAAGCTGCTGCAAATCAGTTCTGGAGCGGTGTACACCGATGACAAAGAGGTGGTGGAGTTCGACATCAAGCACCGATACAAGGTGCTGCGTGAGGTGATCGACGAGTCCAGCAAGAAAGTCCTGATCTTTGTGCCGTTCAAACACACAATACAGCTACTCTCTGAGAAGCTACGCAAAGACAAGATACCCACCGAGGTCATCAGCGGGGCGGTCAGTGCGACTGAACGAACGCGCATATTCAAAGAGTTTCAAGAGACTGACAGTCCACGAGTGCTAGTCATACAGCCACAGGCTGCGGCACACGGCGTTACGCTGACTGCTGCGAACACAATCGTGTGGTGGGGGCCGACCAGTTCGGTAGAAACATACGCTCAAGCCAACGCACGTATTCACAGAGCGGGGCAAGATCACAAGTGTACGGTGGTACAGCTACAAGGATCTCACATAGAAAAGCGTGTGTACGCATTACTAGATAACAAAATAGACACACATACAAAAATTATTGATCTTTACAAAGAAATACTTGATTAAACCATTCCCTACCACTATATTGCCTTTCTCGGCAATGGAAGGACGAATACATGGCTGATGCAAAAGACGTAGACGGCTTGCCGTTAGGTAAGATGACTGAGGTTTACCTCAAGATTAAGACTGAACGGGAGCGCCTATCTACGGAATTTAAAGAGGCTGATGACAAGCTAGTCAGTCAGCAAAACACAATAAAGAGTGCGCTACTTGGTTACTTGAAAGAGAACGACATCAAGAGTGTCAAGACCGATGCTGGTACGTTTTACCGTACGGTTAAGCAGAAGTATTGGACTAGCGATTGGGAACACATGCACGAGTTCATTCTTGAGCATGGTGTACCTGAGTTCTTGGATAAGCGCCTAAATCAGAAGAACGTACGGGAGTTCTTAGAAGAGAACCCTGAACTTCTACCAAAGGGTCTAAACGTAGACGCTGAGTATGCGTTAACCATAAGGAAAGCATGATGGAGCAGTTAGTTCCGATTGAAGATGTTGCGAAACACTTTGGTGTGTCATTATCCACGACCCGTAAATGGGTACGAGATGGGGTCATTCCAGAGAACACGTACATCAAAGTAGGTAAAACTCAGCGGTTTGCTTTGGCAAGCATTGCAGAGGCTTTACTGAAAGGCACCGCATCCGAAGAAGGTGCGGAAGAAGTTACCGTGGATGGCTTTGATCCCACAGCGTTTGATCCTGATGAAGATGTGTAATGCGTCGAGTCAGTTTACAGGGTAGCAAGTTTACTGGGTTAGACTTTCAGACAGACACGTCGTCGGTAGATGTAATCATAGTGAATGCAGCGAAAGTAGCGCGTTCATACTACAAAGATGATTACGACCCTACCGCCAAACGTCTGCCTACATGCTGGTCTAGCGACACCCAGAGACCTTCGCCCGATGTACCGTCAGACCGAAGACAGAGTGCGCGATGTATTGATTGCTCACAGAACGTCAGAGGATCTGGCACTGGAGGGGGTAGGGCTTGCAGATTTAGCCAGCGACTAGCGATTGTTGAAGAGAAAGCGTTAGACACTGTTTATCAACTGCAAGTACCTGCCTCATCCATATTTGGTAAAGCTCAAGGTAGAAGCTCTATGCCTCTACAGGCTTACGCCAAATTTTTGAGTGGGCATGGAACGCCCAGTGCAGCAGTGGTGACGAGGATAAGTTTCGATGCGGGTAGCCCCGTGCCGAAGCTGTTCTTCTACCCACAAAGACCGTTAGAAGAAGAGGAACTACGTTTAGTTAGGGGAATAGTGGATACAGATGACACGTTAGCAGCTATTGCTTTCGACATTGTTCCACACAACCGCGAAGGTTCGCCCTTCGCTGCGACTGAAGGGTTCAATATAAATAGCCAATTAGGAGACCGAAATGGCTGAAGACTTTATGTACTACACAATCGAAGGCGTAAAAGCCCTCTACCCAAAACTCGATTCCACTTACAAGTTCGATAGCAAGGCTGGTAAGAACGGTGCGTCTGTCAAGTGTGATCCACTGGATGACGGTGCGGAATACTCTATGTCTTTCGTGATGTCTGAGAAAGAAGCTAAGACCTTGTATAAGGGAATGGCTACGGCTTACAAGGCTAAGAAGGAGAAGAGCTGGCCTGACAAGTTCCCGCTACCGTTCAAGAAGGACGATGACGGTAACTACGTAGGTAAGGCCAAGCTGAAGGGTGCTTACGGCACCGACAAGACCACGCCTCCACTGCAAGTAGACGCGCAGAACAACAAACTGCCATCGGACTTTCAGTTAACTACCGGCAGCACCGTGAATCTTGCCTTTACTTTTGTACCATACTCTATGCAGGGTAACGGCGTCAGCCTACGTCTGAGCGGCGTGCAGGTGATCGAATACAAGCCTATGGTGTCACGTTCGCCCTTTGGCGTTGTAGAAGGCGGCTTCGTAGCACAGCCTGATAACCCGTTTAGTGATACTACTAGCAGTGTCAAGAGCACCGATGTCGCATTAGATGACGATGACTCTGACGATATATTTGGTGATGAGCCAAATACCTCCGAAGTGGAGGAACCCAAGAAGGTCGTAAAGAAATCTGCCCCCGCACCCAAGGAAGATGACGACGATCTGAGTGCCATTGTTGATAGTTGGGATGACTAGCTACTAACAATCACTCCACTATGGCTAGGTTCTACCGAAGAGGATGCGCCGACATCCCTGCCATAGTGTCTCTCGGCATTGGGTGCAACCATGAATACAAGAGAATTTTTGCGGTGGGTATTGCCCACAGAAGGTGTGTATGTCGCTCTTCAGTATGGCCTAGCGTCAGGTGGAGTACGGCAAACATACTTTCATTCAACAGATGAACTAGCAGAAGCCGCCGAATATCACGACAGTGAAGGCTGGGACATGTACTTCGCTATGAGTAACTTCAAAGAGGAAGGCACTCGTAAGGGCGAAGACGCTAAACAGATAAAGTCATTCTTCCTAGACTTAGACTGCGGTGAGGACAAGGTAGCCGAAGGCAAAGGCTTTGCTACACAAGGTGATGCGTTACGTAGACTACAAGAGTTTATCGTGTCGTTAGAGCTACCAAAACCTCTTATCGTTAACTCTGGGCGTGGCATACATGTCTATTGGGTCTTGTCTGAGTCCGTGCCTGTAGAGCAGTGGAAGCCGGTAGCCGATCACTTCAAGCGCAAGTGCAAAGAGTTTGGTCTTGAGATAGACCCCGCAGTCCCCGCCGATATAGCGCGAGTGTTGCGTATAGTAGGTACACATAACCACAAGCCTGAGACACCTGCACCTGTGGAGGTCATAGGTGAAAAGCCAGATACAGTTAACTTCGATTTCTTTGCTAACAAGTTGGGCATAGACACGATACCAGTCCCCTACAAGCGTACGAACGCGGAAGGCCCAGCGAGTCTGCGTGACGCGATAATCCAGAACTACAAACATAGCTTCAAAGACATTCTTATGAAGTCTCAGAAAGGGATTGGCTGCGAACAGTTAAGTCGCATAGTGAAAGGCCAAGCCGAGGCGAGTGAACCTATGTGGAGGGCGGGTCTGTCCATCGCTAAGTTCTGTGAGGACGGTGAGAAAGCCGCACAAAAAATATCTGAGCAGCACGCTGAGTACACACCAGAGCTAACGTTCAAGAAGCTAGACCTGATAAAAGGCCCGTACCGTTGCACAACATTCGACGAGAACGAGGGCAGCATCTGCACAGAGTGTCCGCACTGGGGTAAGATCAGTTCGCCGATTGTGCTGGGGCGCAAGGTTGCCGAGGCAGAGGTCACCGAAGACGGTACATATGCAAATGACCTTCAGGATCAGCAACTACAAACAGTTGAAGGTACGCTACTTGAAAAGTTGGAAAACCAAGATCTTTCTACACAACACGTTATACCTATCTACCCACGCCCGTACTTTCGTGGTCAAAACGGCGGTGTGTACGTCAGGGACATAAGTCCAGACGGAGAAGTTGATGAGCACGTTATCTACCACCATGACGTGTATATGACGCAGCGGCTGGTGGACGTAGAAGAAGGTGAGTCCGTGGTCTGTAAGATACACCTGCCGCAAGACGGCGTGCGTGAGTTCGTAGTACCTCTTACGGCGATAACCTCACGAGAAGAATTTAGAAAGAACATGGCGGTACAAGGTGTCGCCCTCCCTCAAATAAACGATTTGATGCAATATATGATTACTTGGGTAAACGAATTACAAGCAACCTCTACAGCAGCCACGGCACGTCGCCAGTTCGGTTGGGTAGACGAGAACATGGATGCCTTTGTTATAGGGGACAAAGAGATACATGCAGATCGTATCGAACACAACCCACCGTCCACACCGACAGCCGCGCTAATCCCGTACCTCAAGCCGAAAGGCTCGTTGGAGGAGTGGAAAAAGATGGCTAATTTTTACAACACGCGGCCTGAACTGGTGATGCACCAGTACGTTGTATGTACAGCGTTTGGCTCTCCGCTAATGGCTTTCTTGCCTCAGAAGGCTTGCGCGTTACACATACATAGCCCACTTAGCGGGTGCGGTAAAACAGCAGCTATACGGGTAGCGGGTTCGGTGTGGGGTGCTGAGAAGGGCATGATGATAACTGCAAAGGATACCGACGCGATAAAATTTAACCGTTCGGAAGTGCTGCACAACCTACCGTTTTACATAGACGAACTGACCAATGAGAAAAGTGAGCAGCTAAGTGACTTAGCGTATCAAATATCCTCTGGCGAACAGCGTGGGCGTATGGCTGGTGGGGCTAACCTCGAACGTACTCGTGGGGAACCGTGGCACCTCTCTTGTGTAACTACAGGTAATTCCAGTGTCATTGAGCGTATTGCAGCGGACAAGCAAGCGCCGAAAGCAGAGGCACAGCGGATACTGGAGTGGAGAGCGCAACGTGTATTCGATAGCACGGAGGAGAAAGGAGATACCGATAAGTTCGATATATCTATAACAGAGAACTATGGGCACGCGGGGCTAGTCTATATTCAATATGTCATACAGAACTTAGAAGAAGTACGGAACTTAGTCTTCCACATGCAGCGTAAAATTGACAAGGCAGCGGGGCTTACAGCGGAGAACCGCTTTTGGTCTGCCGGAGCCGCTACCACACTAGCTGGTGCGTACATTGCGAACCAGCTAGGGCTTGTTGACTACGACATGAAAGCATTGGGCAAATGGACTGTGAAGCTACTGAAAGCCAACCTAGAGTCGGTGGATGACATGGGTGTATCTATCGAACAGACATTGAGCGACTACCTTACCGAGAACTACAACAACGTGCTGATACTCAAGAGCACGGATGACTTACGTAGCAACTCTGGCAATGGGCTGGACTCTATCGTCATACCAGACGCACTGCCGAAGGGTAAGTTGGTGGCGCGGTACGAGACAGACACCAAGAAGGCGTACGTTGTACCGAGGTTTTTGAAGTCTTGGTGCGCGACACATCAGGTGAACTACAGTGCCTTAGTGGAAGGCATGATGAAAAAGATGGGTGGGAAACGTGTGCAGATGCGGCTTGGAAAGGGCACCCATGCAGGGTCAATGATACCCAACATGCGAGTGATAGCTGTTGACTGTAACTTGTTTGGAGAAACTACTGTGGGCGAGGATAACCTATATGACAGCAACATTCATGGCGGCGATACAGGCGCAGAAGAAAGCAGCGGAGTTGGGGAAGAAGTTTAGGAACGTTACTTCCTCTCCGCACGACAACAGAAGCGTAAAACAGAAGCCGACTTACTCACAGCACGAGATAGAGCAGGTGTTAGCTCTGTATGCCAAGGGTAAAAAGCGTGCAGAAATAGCTAAGACTACCGGCTTGAAAGCTCATGCTGTGTATAACATCACATACCGTTACCGTTTAGTAGACGGTAAGGCGAAGAAAACAGCGCGACAGTGGTAGACATAGCCCTCAAGACACGCGACTTGAACCCTGATGGGGTACGCATCGTCGTAGATTGGGGAGCTATGGTGGTAGGTAGTTCGGTATTCATACCATGCGTCGATACAGATAAGGCTATACAGCAGGTCAAACGCATCTGCGTAGATGAGATGGAGTGGGATATACGGGCTAAGGGCGTCTTAGAAGGTACGTTTTTAGGTGTTCGTGTTTGGAGATTGGTGTGATACGATCCGCCCTGATAAGGTCAGTTGGTCTCCTCCTGTTGAGTCTTATCGCTCTCCTGCCCCTCTGCCGTGGCACCCCTTCCTACGGTAGAGGGGTTTTTTCTATAAGAATCCTTCGCCTGAATCTACCGCACGTTTCATGTATGGCGACAAGGTTGTACCGTTGTGCATCTCTATAGAACGAGTCTGGTGCCCACGTATTGACCTATCAATAGTGTCACCTGTTATACCTTTCTGGCGATCTCGGCGCACCGCGCTAGACTTGTTGAACTCTCGCATCGCTTGCTTTGCATCACGCATACCTTCTCTGTCACCGAATCTCTTAGCAACGTAGTAACGTCTCAACAGATTACGGCGTTCGGCGCTTGCGGCTATGTCTAGGCGTTTGGCTGTAGATGTCTCGTCCGCTTCTCTAGTGTAATCAACTGGCGGAAACCCTAGTAGTTGCGTAGCCAAGTCGCCCGCTGTAAGGTCATCGTAGATAGGATCACCACGTCGAGTCAGAATGCCTTCATCTCTTGGGTATCTAATAACAGCTTTATAGGCATTACGCACAGCCCCCGGCATCAAGTCTTCTATACCACGCTCTATATCGCCTTCACGTAGTTTGTCTATACCATCTCTGCCCCGTGAGTAGATGCTCCACGCAGGGCCACCGAACAAGTGTGCGATTTCTTCTTCTGGAGATGGGTCACTGTTAAACCTGTCAGCTTCAAACAGTAGGTCGGTTAGCTTGACGCGCTGCGATACATCGACTCCAGTTATTTCAGATAGAGCGCCTTTGAACAACACATCACTGTCTAGGTACTGCCGCAGCATGGTGTCAGTATCTTCTTCGTAATCTTCTCTGAACATGTCGATGAGCATGGAGATAGCACCGTACAACGGCAGACCCTGTACCCCAGCAAAGAACAAGGCCGACAAGTGCACACCGGCAAGCTGTTTTAGAGCCTCATTACGTAGCTCCCTGCTCTTGGCGTCAGTGCCCGGAAAGAAGTTCTCTATAGCTTGCCTACCAGACTTAAACATCGTGTAGTACATCTGTATGCCGTACGCTTTGTACATCAGTGCAATACGACCTAAGCCCTCACGGGCGTACCGTGGGCCAGTTTCTAGCGTAGCGCCACCGTTAATTAGCTGCGTCTCACGTACGGCTTCTTCAGCGGCTTTCTCTTTGTCTCCGTTAAACTTCTTTAGAGCGAGCTTATACGCCGCCACCATTGTGACTTGGCGGTTCATTACTTCCGCTTCATGGAACATAAGAGCCGAGGCGTTTGTCACCGCGTCCATCTTAGACATCTTACGCCCTGCCTGACTCGTGCTGAGTGTGTCGGCAATAAACGACGAGTTAAGCTGGCCCCGTCGAGACGCAAGCTCCATCAGCGGTAGGAGTTCTTTCAGTTCCTTTGTTTGCGCTGCGTCGAGGTCTAAGTCTTTACGTACTTCGTAAGTGACTCGGCCATCTTTGTCGCGGGAGAACGTATAGTAGTTGTCCAGTGACGGTAGTGCCTTGTCTTTGAGGGCTTCTCTTGCTGCGTTCAAGTCACCTTTGCGTAGAGCTTCTTTTACAGACCGTGGCGTCCTTGCGTCTCCAGTCAAGGTAGCTATGTCTTTGTTGGTTGGGGAACCCATAAACAGCTTAGTGGCACCGCTTAGAGCAGTTCGTGTAGCTCCGAACCCATACTTACCTGCCAACATCGGGTACGCGAACAACGGTATCTGTGACAAGTTGACCAATGCAGACGAGGCGTTGAAGCCGATAGTCCACATGAATGCCATACGGTTTGCGTTCTTAGCGAAACTGTCCAGTGGCGGATTGACGGCGAATCTAGCGCGGTCTTTTACCTCTTCGATTTCTGGGCTGTTCGCATCTGCCATTTTAGGGTTGGCTTCAAGCATCTCTTGTACGGCGTTGTCGATTAGCCGTGAGTTCTTTATGCGTTCTACTTGCCGTGCCAGATCAAAAGCCTTCGTACGAGCCGCTTCTACAGCATCTACGTCATAACCTTCAGTGCCTTTACGTCGAAGCAGTGACTTAGCGAAAGAAGACTCTGGTAGGTACTCAATAAACAGACGTGTTATCTGCTCTTGGACTTCTGGGTCTACTTTATTTGTTTTCATAATACCCAGTATGCTGGAGACAAAAGAACCAGAGGGCGCGTCCTCGTAGGAAGTCTTGTCACTAGGATTGAACGTCGATACTTCGTAGCCCTCTGCTTCGTAGGCTTCCGCTGCTCTGAACCGTTCCGCAGCGTTCTCATATGCAAACACGGCAGAGTCCGCGCCTTCCTTGGGGTTTTTCACAGACAGGAAGTACGTGCCAGTACGAGTCAACGGGAAATACGGCTCTAGCTTAGTCGCCTCTAACATCTTAGCGTACAGACCGTTCTTGAGGTTGGTCTTCGCTTGTTCTGCTATGGGCAGTCCGTCAATACGATTTTGCAATGTGTCATTAAGCTGATCGTACTGATCTTTGTACAGCTTACGTAGAGCGGTGTAGTTCTTCCTGCCCTCGGCACCGACCGTTTTGCTGTTGTAGATCGCCCGTAGTTCTTTATAACGGTCTATTTTTAGCTGGCTTGTACCCTCTACGGTATCATTGCCGTAGCGTTTTTGTGCTTGTTGTGGCGTAAGTTCTGGGTCTACTTGGTCAACCGTGCTGTCGTAGATTAAGTTATTCCACGCCTTAATCGTTTCTCCAGACTGTTTAGCCGCCCACTCACGTATAGGCTGTAACCTGTTTCTGACCGCTTGTTCTGCGCTGGTTAAGCCGCCACGTTGATTTTCTATAGCCGCAAACACATCCTTAACACCAACTACACCTGCTCTTTCAAGCTCTACTTCAACGGCGTTGTTAGGTAAGAGGCCAAGTATTTTACGTTTTAGCCCAGTGTTTTTCTGCCCTGCTGTGAGTGCACCATACTCGCCAACTATTCTCTCTTTTGCACGCTCTACCGGCCCTTTAGGTAGGGCGTCTTTGAGTCCTTCCTCTACTCTACGTACGCCAGCAGGGTCGGTCATAGACGCTAACAAAGGAGCGCCACGGTGCTTGGCGGCAGGTGCCAGTATGTCTTCGATTAACTGTTGAGCTTCGCGCTGTGCAGTACCACGTTCTTTGCCCAGCCCAAGGAAGTTAGATACCACGCGGATGAATTCTTGCCAGACACTAAGTGGCTTACCGTCTGGGTTGATCCGAGCTAGCTCACCTTGGAAGGTCGGGTTAGTAAAGGCTTCAGCAACGAACTCCGCTACGTTCTTAGATCCATAAGAGTTACGTAGGTATTCTTTACTGACCTCGTGTAGCTTCATCAGCTTCTTAGTAGTCGGGTGTGACGGATTCTTTAGAGTGTCTATCGTCGCAGCGTGAGCCATCTCGTGCAGTAGGACATACACATCTGTGTAGTCTTTATTCAGCACGATTGTGTTGTCTGCGGTTATGAAGCGTCCATCAACCTGTTTACCATCTACTGTACCCAACTGGCTTGGGGGCACGGTCATTATCTTGGTATCACCAGTGAGTTTAGCCAGACGAGCAGCCACTCGCTTAATGAACTTATCGTCTGACTTGTTAGACAGTTCTAGCAAAGCCCGACGTAGTTCGTTGTTACGTACCGCACGCTTTACAGTGTCGGGCAGCGAAACATCTAGCACCTCGGTGTAGTCTCTTGGAGGCGCATTTAGAACTTGCCCAGACGCTATTCGCATGGCTTCTGCTTTGGACATTCTAGGATCAGCAGCCATGAGTTCGTCACGGGCCTTGCGACGTTCGGCTAGGAGGCTTTCTTTATCAGCATCCACTTCTTCCCGCGTACGTAAATCTACGTCCGCCGTAGATTCTTCTACGGTAGGTTCTGCCGGGGCGGGTGTAGGCTCCTTCGTCAAAACCTCTTCTACGGTAGCTGGTGTAGTTGCGGCGGTGGCTGGCATAGCCCGCTCTGCACGACGCTGGGCCTCTACAGTCTCTTGAGGTATGACTTGCGTATCTACATCGGCAATCTGGGCGTTTGCTATTTTTCCCGCTTTAACTGCCTTATCGAACTCCCGCTCTGCTTGCTTCAAAGCTCGTTGGTTTTTCTGCGTTGGTTTTACTGTTACAGCTTTTTCGGCTTTAGCTACTTCAGTTCTGGCTGCGTTAGCCTTGGCTACTGCCGAAGTAACCTTTCGGGCTAGTGCACCACGCTTTCTTCCTTCTCCAGAAACAGATCGTCCAGTGCTTCCTCCAGCATCTGCCACTGCTCCTCCGATAGGCGTAGCAGATTCCACGGTATTCGCACGTCCTGCATCGTCCCCCACGCTTCGTAGATCAACAGCATCGCCTGTTCTACTTCTTGCTGTGACAGATTCTCTTTTGGTTGAGGTAGGTAGATTACGTTGCTCACGGGGTGCTCCTTTTAGTAAGCGGTCTACACCATCCTTAACTTTTTGGCTTTTGAACTTTTGCCCAGCATTAGCTAGATCTGCCCGGATTTCTGGATCGTTTAAATCTTTACCAGTAATACGTTTACGTATGGCGGCATTGGGTTTGAACCCAGCGGCAGTAAGGTCTTCTTCGGTAATTAGGCGTGGTGCTTTTTCTCGTATTCGCGCTTCTATTTCCGAGACATCAGAGTCAGAGGCTATTATTTCTTCGTCTATGCTAGCGTACGGCGACAGCCCTGCACGAGCCGCATCCCGCCTTTTTTCTTGCTCCGCGTCTTCTGTGACCATACGCTCTATTTGAGCGGTCTCAGCAGCGTCTACCCCAGCAGCTATACGCTCTTCAGTTTCAAGCATACTAGCTATTTCGGCATCATCTTCTGCTATAGCTGCTTGCCTGTCCGCAGCGACTGCTTCCTCAATTTGAGCAGTTTCAAGCTCATCAATCATATCGCGTTGTGCGGCGGAGGCTTCGGTTGACGTTTCTTCGGGGAACAGTCTGTCTCTTTCAGCCTGTAATTCGCTTTCAGGCTCTTCGCGCATAGCTGGCCCTAAGCGACGTTCTGCTTGCTCTTTCTCAAGGGCGAACATATCAGCCTGTCTTTCGTCCATACGTGCAGATGCACGGGCTTGGCTATCTGCTTCTGCTGCAATATCCGCCTCACCGAAAGCAGATGTAGCTGCTGTGGGCAACGCATCTGTAACTCTAGGTTCAGCTTCTTCAACAGGTGCAGCTTCTTCAGCAGCATCGCCAATAGTCTTACCGCCCCTACGTGGAGCAAACAAATCAACAAAGCCTTGCAAGATAGCACCGGCACCACCACCCAATGCGGCTTCTTCTGCCGTGTCAGCGCCAAGAACTTCTCTAGCGGCGTTGTACTCCTGTTCAGTTAAGTTCTGTAAAATGTTAGATGCAGCTTCCTGCGTAAGTTCTGCACTACCTGTTATACCTGCGCTAGTAAGACGCTCGCCTATAGTCTCAACTTTTTCGGGCGGTATTTTTTCTAAAAGTTTAGTGAGGGTGGGTAGATCAGCAAGTTTGACCACTCTCGCAAGAGGCACTACTTCGAGTACACCTGCTAACAGAACAAGGGGGGCATTTACTGCTTTTTCTCGTTCTTCTACTGTGGCACCAGCATCGCGTGCTCGTTCACTCGCTTCGCCTTTTGACAATCCAATACCTAAAGCGCCTAAGCCTGTAGCGACAGCAGCGCCGGGAGCGCCAAGAGCAGTAGCACCTAAACCAACCCCGGCAAGTCCAGTTATACCGCCAAATACAGAGCTTAGTTTGTAGGTAATAGATTCTGGGTCACCGCCTTCGGGACGGAAGGACTCCGCAATAGATTGGATGCGCTCGCGTGCAGCTAGTTCGCTCTCCTCTTCCAGTGGGGTAGCAAGACCAAGCGCCGTTAGCTCACCCATACCAACAAGACCTGCACCGAATCCAGAGGTAATGTCCTCAAATATGCCGGTCTCTCGCGGTGCGCTGGTAGGGAGAGGGGTAGTACGCCCTACTAAAACACCCCTTAGCGCGTTTACAGCTTCTGCATCCCCAGCAGCTAGAGCGTTGCGGTACGCCCGATAAACTTTCTCTCTTGGTACTACTGGCATACGGACTTACTGTGCATACCTATCTACAAGGGCTGTTAAATCAGGATTCATGTCTATGCCGCTTGGAGTTTTGTTACCACTACCACTTAACGCACCTGCACGCTTCTGAATACTAGATTCAAAGTCGTTTATGCCCGCTTTTTCTAGCATTTGGTGGAATTGAACGGTCATGGTTTCAAGCCTAGTTATGGCAGCGTTAACGTCATCTGGGCTATCGGCCATATCAAACCCAGCATCGCCCATAAGCTCCGTCTCTAGTTGCATCTTTTCCTGCAAGAACTCAACCGCTAGCTGCGCGTAAGCCAGTTCTTTATCCGATGCTTGTTCCGCTGCGGCACGACGATCTTCCATATTACTCAAGAACAGTTCGAGCTTAGTCTTAGCTCCCTGCATGTCGCTTTCAAATGCACGATCACCGGCAGCAATAGCCATCTTCACGTCATCCGCAGCGGCACTTTGAATTGCGGCGGCGGCGGCTCGTTGGTCTTTAGCCAGAACCTCAACGGCTTCTTGACCTGATGTGATCTGAGCATTTGCTATATCTAGGTCAAGTTGGATCTTCTCGTTCTCAATACCAAACTGATCCGTCAAGTTCTTACGCGCAGCAGCTTCTTGTACGACACGTTGGTTAAACTTACCCGCCGCGTATCCGCCAAACATGGTGTCGGCAGACCTGCCAGTCATACCAATTAAGCCACGCTGGATTCGTTCTTGGCGTAATTTTTCAGGGTCTGTTTGTTGTGCTTGCAACTCTTGCATACGCTGTAACTGAGACTCTTTTGGCCCCAACTCACCTTCTTCTCGGCCAATAGCAGCGTCGAGTATGCCTTTGGTACGCTCTTCAGCGGCTTGCCTAGCTTCTTCACGAGTCCCTTCGGGCTTGATACCTAACTCATCTATAAGAGTTTGCGCTATATCCTGACGCTGCGTGCCCACAACAGTAGGTGTAGGTGTAGGTGGAGTTAACCCTAGAGCTTCAAGCCCCTGTGGTTGCGTAGCAGCGGGCTTTACACCAGCGTCCCTAAGCATTATACCTGAAGCAGTACCGCCCGAAGGTGCTTTTGGTTTTGAAGGGCCACCTATATTAGGTGTTTCTTCTACCGCTTTTGCCGTAGTCTCTTTCTCTTCCTCTTCTTGCAATCTTTGCTTTGTAACTGGGTCGGCAAGAGCGGTATTTATTCTATCTACAACTTCTTCTGTAGTGATGTTTTCTGGTATGACTACACCCAAAGCGCGTAGTCGTTCTTTTTCTTTCTCTATTCTTTCTTCGCGCCTACGTACAGCATCCATGTCAGGGAGACTAAATTGGCTAAAAAACCCCGGCTTCTCAGGGGCGCTAACAGACATACCGTTAGAAAACGCAACAATGCCGCCACCAGCCATCATAGCGGGCTTCTGTGGAGCGTTTGCAGGAGATCTTTGTGGGCCACCCATAGCGGGTAGTCCTTGCTTGGCGGTACGCTGCATGTTCTGCTGCGCTTTTTTGTTGATTTGACCAAGTGTACCGGCAGTACGCTGTGCAACGTCGCCTAGCTTTCGGCCTTGTTCTTGCTTAATCATGCCAAGCACTTCTTGCTCACGCTGCTGGGCAATCGTGGCAGGGTTCTGCTGCATCTGCATCTGCATGTTACGGGCAACAGCTTCTTTCTCGCTCTTGAGTTGCTGTAACGCAAGAAGGTCAACTAACTGCTGACTCTCCTGATACCGCTGTTGCAGTGCTTGTGGGTTGCCTTGATACGCTTCTTTCTTACGCTGTACCTGCTCACCTAGACCTTGTGAATTAAGCACCTATACCACCTCCATATCCTGACACTATGGGTGGAGTCTCACCACCACCGCCAAACAAATCTCCTAATAGAGAACTAATGCCGCCTCCCCCTATTAAGGAACTTAGCTGGCTAGGGCGTTCGTAGGAGTATGTCTGCGCTGCGATTGGTAGGTCTTGCAGTAGCGACTGTTGGAACTGAACCTGCTTATAGGGATAATCACGTTCTTCACGGAACTGCGCGTAGTCTTGCGATATGCCTTCTTGCTCGATAGCGCGTTGTTCAGCACCGCCAGCACGTTGAGCACCTAGTGCTTCTAGTCCGAAACGTCTGTCAGCGGCTAGTTGGTCTCTAGCTTGGTTGTATGCCTGTGCATACCCTGTAGCACGAATGTTCGCTAGATTCTCTAGCAATGCGCGGTTGCCTTCAGCCTCTACTAAGCCTAAACGAGATCCGCCGAAAGCTCCGGCCTTCTGCATTTTTGCGGCATTAGCTAAACGTATCCGATCTGCTTCACGTTGTGCTGCTTGCAACTGAGGTTGAAGAGCCGCTTCGGTGTAGGGGTTCATGTACTGTTGTGCAGCGGCTGCATCGAATGTGGCAGGTGTGGTGGGTACGGCTAGGTTCGCTAATCCCGTAAACGCTTGTTGCTGTACGTCAGATGTTCCAGCAGACAATGGCCCCATGTAAGCCTGATAAGGCTGTTCAGAAAGAGCCTGCCCTTTGCCGAGCATTCCGGTAACGTAGGGGCCAGCAAACTCTGCTAATGCGCCTGATCTACCTACTTCTTGACCTACATTCTGGTCTGCGGGCAGTGTTATTTCACCACCATTGTCATATTTGTACATAGTCATTACCTTTATGTGGGTAGCATCTTCTGCGCTTTAATTTGTTTACCCTGTTTCGGGTTGCCTGTGCGTTCTTTACGTACTCTAGTCATCATTGCGTGCAACTGTTTTGCACCAGCATCAGAGTTACCATTGCCAAGATGACTTACTACGTCGGCAGGTATGACAAACTCACCATCACTCAGTCTTGCTTCTTGCCCGCCTGATATTCTAGCAGGTACAACGTCAGCCATACCATCAGTTGCGCCATCAAGATACCGCCCACCACCAGACATTTTAGGTGGTTGATTGAGTGCAGCCAGCCCCTGTACCTGTGTTCTAGCTTGTTGCTGCGCTTGCGCTACAGACATAGGTTGGCGCTCTGGTCGGTCTGCGTAAACAACGTCACTAAAATACCGTCTACCGCCCGATCCCGGCCTGCGATTAGGGTCTGCTGGCATGGGCACGCGCTCTCGTACAGCTTGATATTCTGGAATACCTCCTTGGTAACCAACTACAGGGATATTAGGTTCAAGCAACCCTAATTCTTTGGCTCCAAGATTTATAAGGGTTCCGCCTAAGTTAGATCTAGCGAAGTCGCCAATACCACCTAGAAAAGTATCTTCCTGAGTAAAGGCATCAGACACATTAGATGTTAAATCAGTCCACCAACTCATTAGCTTTCTCCGATAATCCGTAGTAGTTCGTCATTTGCGTCGATTATGCCTCCACGCTTACGTCCAAAGGGTAGTTTAGATTGCGTAGTTGGCTGAGTCGGCCCTCGCTCAATCGTGCCATACGGTGTAGGGAACATAGACGCTCTTTGTTGTGGCCCAAATATACTACCAAAATCATAAAAATAGTCGATCTGCGCTCCGGGAGACTGTTCTACTGTGACTTTTTGGCCGGTTAAGTCTTGTGCTCCCATTAACAGGTCAAAGAAGTCTCTCTTTGCGCTTTGCCTACCTTCTTGTGCGATCTGTTGTTGCGTTTGTTGTGCTAGCTGTTGCTGTTGTTGCTCTAGCTCTTGTTGCATCTCTTGTTGAGTACCGTAGATGCCCGTTGGCCCAAACTTACTATCAAGAGCAAACGTAACATCTTGCCCTGCTGTGGCTTGTTGCAGGAGATCTAGGTCAGATTGATCTACAACACCATCACCTGTTACGTCATAAGCTAGCTGTTCTTGTGTAAACGTATACGTACTAGGGTCGTTTAGTGCTTCTTGCTGTGCAATTAGGTCAGCAACAAAATCTATATCCGCATCAGTTACTTCAGAAGCAGGCTTACCTACAAGTTCCCCTACCGCATTGATCTCTGTAGTCAGTTCAAATTTTGCTAGGTTAATTTCTGTGCGTAAGGACTCTTCAGTCGCACCGATCTGCCTAAGCAGTTCTTGTTCAGTGAGGCCAAGTTCTGTAGCAAGGTCGGTTATAGAGTCGCCCAGCGCCTCATCTCTGCGGATACCCGCTTTTTCAGCAGCGTTAATTCTGTTTAGGAGAGCGGTTTTAACACCGGATATATCGTCAGTATTAGCAGGAGGGTCAACTATAACGGTACCGTCTTTTTCATACCTACCTGTTAAAGTTTCTCCGTCTTCACCAACTAATTGATATATAC
>MDTB01200990.1_pt1 | contig 39013 bp, 38 predicted proteins | sample 811161 | NCBI WGS metagenome assembly MDTB01 (sample SAMN05326650, study PRJNA326480) | marine metagenome | isolation source: seawater | place: Mediterranean Sea | collected 2009 | reverse complement strand
TAGTACGTTATCAGTTACCGCCCTTGATCCCAACATAGCTAAAAATTTAGCAGATATAATCTTGGTTCAACTTGATAGTCTAAATAGGTATTATAAGGACCAGGTCGCTAATGAGAAAATAACTTTTATTGAATCTAGAATTTCTTCTGTTATAAAAGATTTTGAATCTTCAGAAAAAAGACTAAAAAACTTTAATCAGCAAAATCGTCAAATTTCATCCCCATCTTTGCAACTTCAGCTAGATAGGCTGGAAAGAAATGTTGAAATCCAAAAAGGAATTTATTTAACTCTTAAACAGCAACTTGAATTAGCAAAAATAGAGAAAATTCAAGAATCATCTGTTATTCAAGTAATAGATATGCCACAAATTCCACCAGGAAAAAATAGCAAAAATCTTTTTATTAAAATTCTACTATCCGGAGTTTTTGGATTAATACTTTCTACTGTTGTTAGTATAATTAGAAACAATGCACAAAATGCAACCAACAAAGAAAGAAAAAAAATTAAAAGATTTCGATTTATGTTAAGAAAAAAAAGCATTGATTTTTTTAAGGACCCACAAATTTCCGGAACTCTAAGCGCTTTACTTTTATTTGGATTGCCATTTTTCCTCAGACATGAATCAAAAAACCCTGTTTATTTTGAAAAATATTCACTGACTGCTTTAGCTATTAATTTTACTTATATTCTTTTCATTGTTATGTTTATTTACCTGTTTTTCGTGCAGAAAAAAAATCACACAAAACAAATTAAAAAACCTTTTGAATTATGAAGACCAAATTACTTAACAAAATAAAATCTAAAAATGCTTCAGTGGGAATAATAGGTTTGGGCTATGTAGGGCTTCCTTTAGCAATTAGATTTTTTGAAGAAAAAATCAATGTTTTTGGATTAGATATTGATGACAAAAAGATAAAAGTCTTGCTAAAAGGAAATTCTTACATCAATCATATCGATGATAGAAAGATATCTAAAATGATATCATCCGGTAAATTCAGCCCCAGTACAGATTTTAAATCAATAGAAGATATAGATATCATTATTATATGTGTTCCTACTCCCCTTGGCCCTCACAACGAACCCGATTTAAGCTATATTGAAAATACACTTAAGCTAATTAAACCTTTTTTGCGAAATGAACAGCTCCTTGTTTTAGAGAGTACGACTTACCCTGGAACAACTGACGAAATAATAGTTCCATATATTAAAAAATTAGGTTTTGATATTGGTAAAAACTTTTTTGTTGGTTATTCCCCTGAAAGAGAAGATCCTGGTAATAAGGAATTCTCAACAAAAACCATACCTAAGGTTGTAAGTGGTCATACAAGAAAATGCTTAAAACTAACAGAATCAATTTATCAAGAAATTGTCGATAAAACTGTTCCAGTTTCTTCTACGAAAGTTGCTGAAATGACAAAGATAATGGAAAACATCCACCGCTCAGTAAATATTGGTTTAGTTAATGAATTAAAAATCGTAGCAGATAAAATGGGTATTGATATTTATGAAGTGATTGATGCAGCAGCGACAAAGCCATTTGGTTTTACTTCTTTTTACCCTGGCCCTGGTTTAGGTGGACATTGTATACCAATCGATCCTTTTTATCTTACGTGGAAAGCAAAAGAAGTAGGAATGAATACCAGATTCATCGAGCTAGCAGGAGAAATAAACACGTCAATGCCAGATTATGTAATTCATAAAATATCAAAAACACTAAATCATGCCCAAAAATCTGTTAAAAATAGTAAAATTTTAGTTTTAGGATTGGCCTATAAAAAAAAATGTTGACGATGTAAGAGAATCCCCCTCAATGGAAATAATCAATAAGCTTTCGGCATTGAAAGCAAATATTTTTTTCAACGATCCTTTTTTCGACAAATTTCCTCAAACACGAAAGCTCAATCTAGATATACCTTATTTAGAAATAAGTAAAAAAATTCTAAACGATATGGACTTAGTTTTACTTTCAACCGATCATGATCAATTTGATTATCAATTAATTTTGAAAGAAGCAAAAATGATTATCGATACTAGGGGTAGATATAGTTTTTTTGATGAAAAAATAGTTAAGGCTTAGCAAGCACTTTCTCTTTAATTAACCTTATGAAAAAACTTATTTGTGTAGTTGGTGGAGGATATTGGGGGATGAACCATATTCGAACTCTAGAAAGCCTTGGTTTTCTGGGTGGAGTAGTAGATTCAAATAAGGATAGACTTGATGAAATAAAAGAAAACTTTCCGAATATATCTGTCTTTAACAACCTACAGTCGTCTCTTTCCTCAAATAAATTTTCAGCTTTTGTTGTTGCTACTCCAGCTGAAACTCATTATGATATAGCTTCAAAAATAATAGATCATAAATTTCATATTTTAGTTGAAAAACCGCTATCGCTATCTGTTGACCATGCACAAAATTTATTAGAAAAATCGAAAGCAAATAACGTAAATCTTATGGTTGGACATGTTCTCTTATTTCATCCTGCTATAATTAAAATAAAAGAACTAATCATGAATGGTCATTTAGGAAATGTCCAATACATTTACAGTAATAGATTAAACCTTGGCCAGGTTAGAACTCAGGAAAATGTTTTTTGGAGTTTAGCTCCTCATGATATTTCAATTTTTCAATATTTTATGGAGGAGTACCCTGTTAAAATAAAAACGCACGGTAGTGATATTTTGCAAAAAGGGATTCAAGATTCAACAATTACCGTTATGGAGTATATGAACAACGTGAAAAGTCATATTTTTGTAAGCTGGCTACATCCATTTAAAGAACATAGACTAGTTGTAGTGGGGTCAGAGGCCATGGTTTCATATGAAGACTCAAATGATGATAAGCAGTTAAAACTTTACCAAAAAAAATTTGAAATGAATGACAACATATCTAAAAAGATTGATGGACCTGTTAAAAATATACCATATGAAAACCAATTGCCCTTAACTGAGGAATTAAAATATTTTATTAATCATTTAGATGGAAAAAAATTAGAAAAATGCAATGCTGAACATGCTCTTGAGGTAACAAAAATATTAGTAGACGCTAGTAGGCAATTAATATAAAATTAATTATGAAAGGTAAATAATGAAGAAAGCAGTAGTTTGTGGAGCTGGTGGATTTATAGGTGGACACTTAGTAAAAAGATTAAAAAAAGAAGGATACTGGGTTAGGGGTGTAGATTTAAAAAAACATGAATATGTAGAGACTGAAGCAGATGAATTCGTAAAGGGAGATTTAAGAGACCCTGTTTTAGTGAAAGACGTTTTTGATTTTGATTTTGATGAAGTTTATCAACTTGCAGCAGACATGGGTGGAGCCGGATTTGTTTTTTCTGGAGAAAATGATGCAGACATCATGCATAATTCGGCACTTATAAATTTGAACGTTGTTGAGGCCTGCGTGAAAGTTAAAGCAAAAAAGATTTTTTATTCTTCGTCTGCATGTATGTATCCAGAGCGAAATCAACTTGATCCAGATAATCCTAACTGCGCAGAAGATTCAGCCTACCCTGCTGAGCCAGATAGTGAATATGGATGGGAAAAATTATTTAGCGAGAGGTTCTACTTAGCAGCTAGTAGAAACTATGGATTAGACATCAGAATAGCAAGATTTCACAATATTTTTGGTCCTGAAGGATCTTGGGTTGATGGAAGAGAAAAAGCTCCAGCTGCTATCTGTCGAAAAGTTGCTGAAGCTACAGATGGGGGTGAAATCGAAATTTGGGGAGATGGTGAGCAAACAAGATCATTTTTGTATATTGATGAATGCTGCGAAGCGGTTCGTCGCTTAATGCAGTCAGAATATAAACTCCCTATAAATATTGGATCAGATGAAATGATTACAATAAATAAGCTAGCGGAAATGGCTATGGAAATATCTAGTAAGAAACTATCCATAAAACACATACCGGGTCCTTTGGGAGTCAGGGGTAGAAATTCTGATAATAATTTGATTAAAAAAGAATTAGGATGGGCACCATCAGCACCCTTATTTGATGGCTTAAAAATTACTTTTGATTGGATATCTAGACAGTTAGAACAAAGATAGATTTGAGTAAAGATAATTTCACATTTCCAATTATTATTCAAGCACGGTTAAGTTCAAAAAGATTACCCAACAAGGTCCTAGAAAAAATAAATGGAAAGCCCCTAATTAAATATTTGATTAGTAGAATAACCTCAGTTTTCAATTCAGACCAAATTATTTTGGCAACCTCTATAGAAGAAGACGATGATCCATTAATTGATTTTTGCGAACAAAATAAAATTAGATATTTTAGAGGTCCTTTGAATAATGTTGCTAGAAGAATGTGTGATGCCGCTAATGAATTAAATGCAAGATCCTTTGTAAGAATTAATGGCGACAGTCCTTTAATAGATTCAGAAATTATTTTAAAGGGTATTGAGTATTTCCAAAAAGGAAAGTTTGATTTAGTAACTAATACTTTTCCAAGATCCTATCCAATAGGTCAGTCAGTAGAAATTATAAAAACAAGTACATTAGAATCTATACTATCTAAAGGAATAAGCTCTTTTGAAAAGGAGCATGTAACTAAGCACTTTTATAGCCACCCCACTACATATAATATTTTTAATTTTATAAATGATAATGACCTAAGCAATTATAGACTCGTTGTTGATACTAAATCAGACTTTGTTAATATAAAAAAAATAATAAATAAAATGACTTTACCTCATACTCATTATTCAATGAATGAAATTATATATTCACTCTATGAAGAATAGAGAAATTATATGCTAAATTGTTCAGTAATTGGGTTAGGTGTAGGTGAGAAGCATGCTCAAGCCTACCAATCGCATAACAAAACTATTTTAAAATCTGTTTGTGATTTTGATCAAGTTAAATTGGAAAATGCTAAAATAAAATTTCCTAATTGTGAATTATACACAAGCGACAATGAAATTATTAATGATAAAAGTATAGATTTAATTTCTGTAGCAAGCTTTGATAATTTTCACTCAAATCAAATAATAAGGTCTATAAACAATGGCAAGCACGTAATGGCTGAAAAACCACTGTGCCTTCACCCTGAAGAGTTAATTAAAATAATTGAAGCAAAGGAAAACAATCCTGCTACAAAGTTATCATCAAATTTAGTTCTTAGGACGAATTCAAGATTTTCAAAAATTAGAAGAGATATAAAAAGTGGTAAATTTGGTGAAATTTTTTATTTAGAAGGAGATTATTATTGGGGTAGGATTGAGAAGCTTTCTGGTTGGCGAGCAGAAATTGACTTTTATTCAATAATTCATGGTGCAGCTATACATATGATTGATTTAGCTATGTGGTTGCTTGACGCTAAACCTTTATATGTTCAAGCAATGGGAAACAACATTTCAACACAAAGTTCACGTTTGAAGTATAATAGCTTTGCTGTTGTTCTTTTAGAATTTTCTAATGGTACAATAGTAAAACTAACCGGCAATGGAGGCTGTATACATCCCCATTATCATGGCCTAAAGGTTTTTGGAAACAATCTTACAGCAATACATAACCTAAACGAAGCGTATTATTTGAATTCTTCTGAAAACAATGAAAGTCCTCTTAAGTTAAATGAGTCTTATCCTGGAAAAAACTCTAGAGTGAATTTAATTAATAGTTTTATAAATTCTATTATAGACAACTCTAAAAAACCCCTAGTTTCTGATAAAGAAACATATAATTTAATGTCAGTATGTTTTTCAGCTGAAGAAGCAATGAAAACAGGAAAAAAAGTTAAAGTTAAATATTATTAATAATAGCTAATGTTTATTCTAGATATGGACATTAAGAAGTAGATACAGTTAAAAGAAAAAGTAATAATTAAATTATTAAATAAACAAAAATTGAAATCAATATTATGGAAAAACGTAAAATTAAATTTTCAACACCAGATATTACAACCGATGATCTTGATAACGTAGTTCAGGTAATAAAAAGCGGTTGGCTTGCACACGGAAAATATTCAGAAGAACTAGAAACTTTATTTTGTTCATACACTAGAGCAAAATATTCAACCACTGTTTCAAATTGTACGGCAGGTTTACATTTATCATGTCTAGCAGCAGGGTTTAAAATGGGAGATGAAGTAATTGTTCCTGCTCAAACACATACAGCAACATCTCATGCTGTTGAATATACAGGAGCAAAAGCTATTTTTGCTGATGTTGATCCAATAACAGGTAATATACTTGTTTCGGAAATAGAAAAAAAGATTAACTCTAAAACTAAAGGCATTATCCCTGTACATATGGCTGGATATCCATGTGAAATGAAAGAAATTGTAGAAATTTGTAATAAAAATAAATTAACGCTTATTGAAGACTGTGCACATGGAATTGGAACAAATTTTATGAATAAGCACGTTGGAAATTTTGGAATTGCGGGATGCTTTTCATTTTATCCAACCAAGCAGATAACAACAGGAGAGGGTGGTATTGTAGTATCAAATGATAAAATTTTCATTGATAAGGTTAAAAAGTTTAAAGCTTTTGGAATAGATACACCCCCGGAGCTAAGAAAAAAGCCGGGAGTTTACGATGTCCAAGGTCTTGGTTATAATTATAGAATGACCGATTTTCAAGCAGCATTGGGAGCTGGTCAGATGAAGAGATATGAAAAAAATGTATTAAGAAGAAGAATGAATGCGAAGCAACTATGTAATAGTTTAATCGATTTAGATGAAATTAACTTTACATCTTACACTGATTCCAATTCATATTTTTTATTTCAAATTATAGTCGATGATAAAATAGATAGAGATAAGGTTCTATACATGTTACAAGATCATGACATTGGAATTTCAATTCATTACGCTACTCCAGTTCCTCTAATGAGTTACTATAAAAATAAATATGGATTTAAAATTGGTGATTTTCCTAATGCAGAAAAGTATGCTAATCAGACAATTTCTTTACCAATACACCCCAAGCTTTCAGAGGTAGATATGGATTATATTGCTTTTACCATTAAAAAAATAATTAAGGACTTAACAAATGAAAGCTAAAAGAATTGTATTAATTGGCGGAGCTGGATTTATTGGTCATAATTTAGCCATCGCTTTAAAGAAAGCTGGTCATGAAACTTTTATAGTTGATAACTTAAGTGTAAATAATATGTTGTCTTTTACAAGCAGTGAAATAAAAAATAGGAAATTATACTGGTCAATTCTAAACGAAAGAATGGATTTACTTCATTCAAATGGGATTGACGTTAATGTTGAGGATGCAAGGGAGTACAATACATTAACTAGAGCAATTAATTTAATGAAACCAGATGTAATAATACAGCTTGCCGCTGTTTCGCATGCAAATAAATCAAATAAAGATCCCCATACTACTTTTGACCATAGCCTAAGAACTCTTGAAAATGCTTTGGATATTTCTCGAACAGTGGGAGCACATTTTATATATTTTTCTTCAAGCATGGTGTATGGAAACTTTCTTGAAGAATCTGTAAATGAGGAAACAGCATGTAACCCCATAGGAATCTATGGGACATTAAAATATGCAGGAGAGTTAATTGTTAAATCTTATAATAAAGTTTTCGATTTACCGTATACAATTATAAGACCATCGGCACTCTACGGTGAAAGATGTGTAAGCAGAAGAGTAGGTCAAATTTTTATAGAAAATGCAGTTCAAGGAATGGGTGTGGAAATCAGTGGAAACGGATCTGATAAATTAGATTTTACATACATAGAAGATTTAGTCCATGGAGTTGAATGTGTATTAAATAATGAAAAAGCAAAAAATCAAATATTTAATTTAACATACGGTGAAGCCAAAACTATTGGAGAGATGGCTGAAATACTTAAAGATAATTTTCCAAATATTAATATAGACTATATTCCCAAAGACAAGTTGACACCTGACAGAGGAACTTTGAATATTGCAAAAGCAAAGGAAGTAATAGGATATGAACCAAAGAATTCACTAGATATTGGTTACGTCAAATATATTGATTGGTATAAGAATTTTTGGAAAACAATATCGTGATATTTATATGAGAATTCTTTTTGCTGGTAATGGAGACAGAGGGATCGAATGCTTAAAGGCAGTCAATAGTATTTATAATGTTGTAGGTGTTCTTTGTAATAAGACTCAAAATAATAGTTTTATGAACTACGCTAATTCATTAAAATTAAATATAATCATATCAGAAAATCCAAATAACGCCTCCTTTCTAAAAACTATTAAAAATTTAAATGTTGATCTAGGCATTTTAGCTGGATATGGAAAAATTGTTAAGAAAGAATTTATTTCTACTCCAAAATTTGGATGTATTAATCTTCATGCAGGAAAACTTCCAAACTTTAGAGGATCTTCGCCTATGAATTGGTCCTTAATTAATGGAGAAAAAAACTTTTCTATCTCAATAATTAAAGTTGATGAAGGAATTGATACTGGACCAGTTTTACATGAAAAGAAATTTAAAATAAATAATGATGACACAATTAAAAACTTACATGAGATAGCTAATCTTTATTTTCCTAAATTACTTCTCAAGGTTTTAAAGAATTTTGAACAAAAAAAAATTATTATTAGAAATCAAAAAAATAATAATGCAGCCTATTATCCACTAAGGTTTCCTGATGATGGGATTATTTTCTTTGATCAGCTTACATCGGAAGAAATTCATAATAGAATAAGAGCCTTAACAACTCCTTATCCAGGTGTGTTTACTTTTTATAAAAATAAAAAAATTAAAATTACAGAAAGTCAAACTACTAAAATTCCATTCTATGGAGAGCCAGGAAGGATTTATAGAATTTCAAAAAAAGGAATACTGGTTTGCGCAAAAGACAAATGTTTATGGCTAACTAATGTAGTTAGCATAGAAAATGAAGAAAATATAGTTTCAAAATTTAAAAGATACGATAAGCTCGACACTGTAAAGGAAATAGCAATTAGTTTTTATGAAAATCGGTAAATTAGATTCAAAAAAAAATATCATTGTCATAGCAGAAGTTGGCAACAATCATGAGGGGAGCTATACATTAGCTGAAGAATTAGTTGGTCTTGCTGCAGAGGCTGGAGCTGATGCAGTAAAATTTCAAACATTTATTACTGAAAACTTTATCGATAGCTCTGATTTAGTAAGATACAATAAACTGAAAAAATTTCAGCTAAATGAAAATGAATTTCTTAAGCTATCTAAAGTGGCTAAAGAACAAGATATTGCTTTTATTTCAACCCCTCTTGATCTAAAGAGCGCAGATTTTTTGTTAGATATTGTTGATGCGATAAAAATTGCATCTGGAGACAATACTTTTTTCCCCCTTATTGATAAGCTTGCTCTTTCTAATGTCCCTTTAATTCTTTCAACTGGAATGCTTGAGATGGATAGTGTTGTTAAAGTAAAGGATAGAATTATAAAAATAAAGTTAGAACATAATAACGTCACTGATCTTGCAGTTTTACATTGTGTTTCGTCTTATCCGGTAGAAATGAATCAAGCCAATCTTAATGCAATTAAAACATTAACTAAAAAACTTAATTGTGATGTAGGTTATTCAGATCACACAAATGGAATACTTGCTTCAATAGCTTCAGCAGCAATAGGTGCGAGAATAATTGAAAAACATTTTACAATTGATAACAATTTTTCAGATTTTAGAGATCACAAATTGTCAGCTAACCCAGGTGACTTAAAAAAAATGATTAAATCAATAAGAGATGTTGAAAAATTGCTTGGTTCTGGTAAAAAAATTATTCAAAAATGTGAAGAAAAAGATATGAAATTGATGAGAAGATCTATATCTGCTAAAAGGTCTCTACAAAAAAACCATAAAATAGTTGAAGATGATTTGATTTGGTTAAGGCCTGGACTAGGTATTCAGCCTGGTAACGAAAACTCAATAATTGGAAAGCTTACAAATAAAAAAATTCAGAGAGGACAAAATATTACTACGAAAGATTTAAAAACTAACTGAGAGAGAAAAACCAATGAATGAAAAAGCAAAATACAAAGCGTTTCCAAGTTTATCACCTTACCTTAATACTGACAGATATAAAAACCCCAAAGAAGATCACAAATTTATTCTAACCAAGCTTCAAGAAATTTACGAGCCGGAAAGCATTCTTAATGTATGTGACTTAGGATGTGGAAATGGGGATCTTTTGTATTTGATACACCAACATTTTTCTAATTGGAATCTTACAGGCTATGACTTTACAAAAGAATTTATAGATTTTGCAAAATCGCAGGATAATCTTAAAGACATTAACTTTTTTCAAAAAGATTTATTTCAAGTAAGTCAAAAATTTGATTTAGTTTTAGCTGATAGTGTAACCCAAATTTTCCCTGATATTGAAAAAACTCTTTCAAAGTATCTTGAAATTTGTAACGAAAAAGGATATATTTTTACTACTGGAAGATTTAATAAATTTGATATTGAAGTCCGCCTTCAATATTGCGATAATTCAAACTCTGAGACAGAGGGCGTGTGGAGAGAAGATTGGAGCCAGCACTCAAGGTCGTTTATTAGAAAACTATTTTTAGATAAAGTGTCTCACCTAGAGTTCACAGATGTTATAATGAACAAAGATTTAAAGTATCAATCTAATATGCCAATTAACCAGTGGACTTTTAGAGATTCTGAAGGTAAAAACATTATTACAAATGGAACAAACTTAATCCTTAATAAAACACTCTTGACCATTCAAAAATAATAATTTTTATTTAAGAAAAACCACTGCAAAATAAAACCATTTATGAGTTTCAATATAAAAATGAACGTTAGGAAGTCTATTATACCTAATCCTGTTTACATTGATGGATTAAGCAGATCAGGTAAGGCAGCTGTTGGAGTTTCTTTAGCAAGCCTAGATAGAACTGAACATATACTTACACGAAATATTATCGATAGAATATTTACCTTGTACTCTCTTGGCTTATTAGATAAAAATGCTGCCCTTGATAATATAATTACTGAAGCAAACTTTAAACTCTGGTTTAGCTATTTAGGTAGAAACTTAAATACAAACATTCATGACTTTACTAGCGTTGTAAATTCTAGGGACTATGAAATGTATAAAGAAAGAATGGAAAGACAGGACAACGAAAAAACATTTGATGAGTTTCTTTCTTTTTTAAAAAAAGAAAAACCCATTACTTTAGACTGTGTAGATGAAATGCTCTATGAATCTGATTTATTCTTTGAGGCGTTCCCAAATCTATTTATAGTTGCTGTACTAAGGCATCCTGTTGAAATTGCTTTTGGCTGGCAAAGAACCGGTCGAGGTTATAAATACGGAAAAGATTCTCGAACCATTCATCCGACGCTTATAGTTGATAAAAAATTCCAAGTTCCTGTTTTTGCGAAAGAATGGGCTAATGAGTATATCGCAATGAAACCCATTGATAGGGTTATAAAAGTAATTACATTGTTAGCCAATAAATACTACAACTATGTTGAAAATATTCCAGATTCTAAATCAGGGTCGATCTATGTAGTTCCTTTTGAGCATTTTGTATTAAATCCCCATGAATTCCTTGAAGAAATTTGTAAACAACTTTCAACAAGCTACACATCATCAACATCAAAAATGCTAGAAAAAGCTAACTTGCCACGAAAACTAAATCAGAAAAACTTTGCAAAAAAATTTTATGGACTTAAAAAATATGCATCACCTAATCTTTTTGAAGAATTTGTTGAAACATGTCAAAAATATGAAAAATTATTTAGTTGCCCACTTCAAATTTCAGAAGCAACCACAGAAGAAGACTATGAGTATCCTTCAGATTTTAATTTATATTTTTCTAATCCGTTTTATAAGTCCGGCAAAAGAATAGAATGAAATAATTATGAAATCAACCTCAAATTTAAATGCGATTTTCATTACGGGTATTTCAGCTTCAGGAAAAACTACTTTAGCGAAAAAATTAGTAAAAGAACTAAGAAATGCTTATCTCAGCGTACTTCTTCTTGATGGAACCGAAATGTACAAAGATTCAATATTGTACCCTTTTGATGGTCACACTTTAAAACACAGAAAAGAAAGAGCATCACATCATATTCGTTTGGTTAAATGGATTAGTAATCAAAATATTTTACCAATAATAGCTTTTATTGGTCAACCTCTTAGTATAAGAGATCTATGGAAAAGCCATTTGGATGATTGGAAAGAAATATACTTAAAATGCGATGTTGAAACATGCATAGCTAGAGACAATAAAGACCTTTATAAAAATAAGAAAAAAAATACTTCTATTATCGGTGTTGATAGCGAATTTGAAGAACCAAAAGATACATGGCTTGAAATCGATACTAGCAAATACGAAAAAGATAAAGTGCTAGATATTGCCTGCAATAAAATCAAGTCAATTGAATGGCTTAATTTTTATAAAATAAATAATGAAGCCTAATAAAAAGATGATTAACAAAGCAATTATTCTAGCTGCAGGATTTGGAATTAGATTAGAATCCATAACTATGCATAAACCAAAATGCATGGTAAAAGTTTGTGGAAAGCCAATATTAGAATACCAGCTTGACGCTTATTCTAAGCTAGGTTTAAACGAAATAATAGTTGTAACGGGATATAAAAGTTCAATCATTGAAGATTTTTTATATAACCGAAGACAAGAAAATATTAGAATAGTAAAAAATGAAAACTATAAAAATTCAAATAATATGTATTCTTTATGGCTGTGTAAAAAAGAACTGTTAGAGTGCGACAGGCTATACATATCAAATGCTGATGTTTTATTCGATGATTCAATTTTAAATAGAGCATCAAATGAGCGCGAGAGTCAAATAATCTGTCAGAAGAACTTTTATGATGAAGAATCAATGAAAATTAAAATTGATTCTATGGAAAACGTAAATGATATTAGCAAAACAATATCTCAAGAAGAATCGTTTGGTTGCTCAATAGACCTTTATTCATTTGAAAGAGATGTATTAAAAAAACTTAATAACGCTATTTGTGAAACGATAGAAATAAAAAAAGATCTCAATAAATGGACTGAAGTAGCAATTCAAGAAATCGTAAATTCTGGTGATGTTATTGTAAAGCCTTTTTGTCTAGAGGATCACGAGCGCTGGTTTGAAATAGACACTCTTGATAACCTAATTGATGCGGAATTAGTATTCTCAAATCTTTCAAAAAAATTAGCCCAAAAAAAGGGATTCATTTTTGATTTAGATGGAACAATTTATATTGGCGAAAAACCAATAGATGGGGCTAAAGAATTACTAAATAAACTAAATAAAAATAACCGGATTGTTAAATTTTTATCGAATAATTCATCCAAGAATAAAACTGAGTACATTGAAAAATTAAAAAATCAAAATATAAATGTTACTGAAGAAAACTTAATAATTTCTACAGATGTAGCTATTCATGAGCTTAAATCAATGGGCTTTAAATCTGGATATATTTTAGGAACAAAATCATTAGTAAATAATTTTGAAAAAAATGAAATTTTTCATAGCCCTAAAAGACCAGAATTTGTTCTAATAGGATATGATACAGAACTTGACTACGAAAAACTAAAGCAAGCTACATTACTTATTAATACTGGTTTACCTTATTTTGCAACTCATGCCGATATTTTTTGCCCAACTCCAACTGGTCCAATACCTGATGCTGGTTCATTTATTGAATTATTTAAATCAATTACAGGTAGAATGCCTGTAATTTTCGGCAAACCTAAGAAATCGATAATTGATTTTGCAGTACAAAATGATGACAATTTATCCAACTTTGTTTTTGTAGGCGATCGATTAAGAACTGACTTCGACATGTGTAAAAGAGCCAATTTAGATTTTATTTGCGTTTTGAGTGGAGAAACACAAAGAGAATTGATTGAAAATGAGCATAAATGGCCTGAATTGATTGTAAGATCAGTTAATGATTTAACTGAATTAGTATAATCTACTATCCTCTAACCATTTATTTTAACTTTATGAATAATTTTGTCTAAAATCAAAAAAGACAGGCTTTTTAAGTCTTTAAATAGCCATCGCAAAAATGCTTTTATATTTTGTAGCTCTTATACCTGTATCAAGAATGTATTATATATACTTGAAAATTATTCATGGTACGATTCTAAAACATTGATCATAACTGGTACTCATGATCTCGCAAAATTTTTTGAAGGAATTGTTTTTAAGTATTTTAAAAGAAATGTTGAAGTTGTTTTTATTCCAGACCATTATAGTTCATTAAAGCCAAGGCTTATAACTATACCATTTAGAATTATTTATTCTAGATTTAAAAATAAAATCCTATTAAAAAACATAAATAAAAAAAATCTTCAATCAGATATTTTTTTCTCAAGCAAAGAGTTTACAGGAATCGGCTTTTATTTTTTAAATAAACTCTCCAGATATGGTAAAATCATTCATATTCCTGATCCAGGATGCGATGTTTATGAAATGTCTGACAGGGCGCCAAGCAATTTTAGCGAACTAGTAAAGCTATTTATTATTAATTGTCTTTATGGAAGAAATTTATGTCTTGGTTATGCTGGTAAAGAATTAAACACTCCTTTTTTCATTAAGATAAAAGATAAATTTTTTAAATCTTTTGTAAATCATAAAATTTCTATAAATCAGAGAAATAATATGTTAAAGAATGTATCTTTAATGAAGTATTACTCTTTGGGTAAAAAAACATATAAAATTTTATATTTCGATAAAGACTTTGTAAAATATAATATTTGTGAAGATCGTGTATATCAAAAAGAATTAGAAGGGATTTTCAAGATTATTGCAAAGTATGTTACAAGCGAAGAATTAGGAAAGAAATACAAACCATCAAAATCTTCGAACCGAAATAAGAAAAGAATCAATTTTGGTGAGATAATTAATGACTATTATCCTGCCGAGACTCTATATAACAAAAACGTTAAAATTTACTTAGGTACAACTTCCCATGCTCTTGCAAATATTGAAAAAGGCAACATTATTTCATTGGTAAAACTAATAACATATTTAGACCCTAAGAAAAAAAATAGAAACATAGAAAACCAAGAGTTGAGAAAAAAAAATAAAATATATTATCCAGAGTCCTTAGAACAGTTAGAGCTGTTAATAGAAAAATTAATTTAATATGGAAAAAATTTATAAAAAAACAGCGCTTGACACATTAACCAATGTTTGGGCACAATTAATTCTTATTCCATTGCTATTTATTAGGATGCCAATACTTACAAAAAATCTAACACCAGATGAATATGGATTATGGGGTCTTATTTTTACGACATGTAGTTTATCCTTAACATTTACAAGCTTGGGATTAGGAGGTGCTTTATCAAGATATCTCTCTTCAAACAAAAGTAAAGAAAATATTCAAGAAGGTTTTTATTCTGTATTAATTATTAAAACTTTAATTAGTTTAATTCTATCAGCATCTTTTTTCGCACTATCGCCAATATTTATATCAGATTTTTTTAATAATAACAATGAATTAGTTAAAATTACATCTTTATTGATTTTAGTAACAACTATACAGCCAGTTTATTCAAGGTTATTAAAAATCCTTCGAAAAATAAAAATCCTCTCTATCATAAAAACTGTTGAGGGATATGGATCGGTGATTTTGTATGCTATTATCTTGCTAAATGGATACGGGCTAATTCATATTTTATACTCTTATTTATTTATTAAAATAATAATAATAATTTTTTTAATTATTTATTTATGGCCTAATACAGGAATGAAATGGCCAAAATTTTATTATCTAGGAGAATATTTTTCTTACGGATTACCTACAATACCTTCAAGTGTTAGTTTTTGGATAGTCAATCTTAGCGATAGATATATAATAGCTTATTTAATTGGTGCTTCATCTATGGGGATTTATTCAGCTGCTTATGCAATTGGTAGCATACCATATTTAATTAATAATTTGATAAATTTCATCATGTTGGTTGCGCTTTCCGAGCTTTACGATAAAGGTGAAATTAAAAAAGTTAAAACACACTTAAGTTATTCAGCAAAATACTTTTTTGGTTTAACAATACCTTTTTTAATTGGTAGTATAATTTGCTCAAGAGAATTACTCAAAATATTATCCACAGAAGAGATTTCGTCTAACGGATGGTTTATAGTTCCAATTATTGCAACTGCCTATTTATTTCTGGGGATATACAATATACTTAATTACATATTATTGATAACAAAAAAAACAAAAATTTTAGCCATTGTTTGGATAGTGGCAATGCCTCTTAATATTATATTAAATATAATGATTATTCCACATTTAGGCTTGACTGGCGCCGCAATTACAACTGCATTGTCTTATTTTTTTGCAATGTCTTTCACAGCTTTTTTTTCGCTTAAAGAACTAACTTTTGGACTTGATATTAGTTTTATATTCAAAAGCATTATTTCATCATCGGCTATGGGAGCTTTTTTAATTATTTTTCAACCAACTGGATTGCTACAAATGTTAATCTGTATAGTTTTAGCTTTAGTAATTTATACTGTGTCATTAATAATTTTAGGAGGCTTTAATAAAAACGAGCGCGATTTTGCAAAAACTCTTTTTACTAAAGTAACCCCTTTTAAATAAAAATTTATAAAATGAATGTATTAAAAAAAATTTTAAATAGATTTAAAAAGTATTTAACAAAGATTTATTCATTTTTTTTCATCAAACTATTTTTTGATAAAAAGAAGATTCTTGATTTTGAAAGATTAAAATTTTCGTCTCTAAATCTTGATTACGATAAATCTATGGATTTATTAAATAGCGTTATTGATAAAAAAGAATATGATTCTAATTTTGATAGCGTTCATTGGCTTTTAGCAGCTGCATTTAGTTTAAAATCAAAGAATAATATAAATAGAATTTTGGAGATTGGAACTTATGATGGAGAATTTACTAAGACTTTATCACGGCTTTTTCCTAATGCAGAAATAGTAACAATTGACTTGCCTGAAGAAGATCCAATTTTAAAAAAATTATACAACAGAGATAATCAAAAAATATTATCAGAATATTTAAAAAAACAGAAAAATAATACTGCTGCTGAAAATATCAAGTCAATTAAGAAAAACACTTTTTTCTTGTTCGACAAAATTGATCCATTGAATAAATTTGATTTTATATGGGTTGATGGAGGTCATACATATCCAGATATAGCTTGGGATCTAAGCAATTCTTATTATCTTCTTGGTGAAAATGGTGTACTAATGTGTGATGACACAATACTTCATAAAAATGAATATAATAATGGATATGTTTCAACTGATTCAAGAGAAGTATTAAATTATATTGCTGAAAGATCAAAAGTTTCTATTTTTCATTTTTTAAAAAGACTAGATCCGCATTTGTTTTCTTTAAAGCATACTAGAAAATATGTCACAGTATTAAAAAAATGAAAAATTTATATATTTGAAAGATTATCATGAATAATAAATACTTATCGCTTGTTGGTTTAGGAAAATTAGGACTGCCTCTTGCATCCGTTTTTGCAAGTAAGGGTTATAATACAATTGGATTGGATATAAATGAAAAGTTAGTTGAATCAATAAATAATGGAATTTCACCTTTTTACGAGAATGGTTTACAAGAAATTATTGAACAGGTGGGTGGAAAAAAATTATCTTGTACAGTAGACTATTCAGCTCCTATTGCCGAAACAGATATTACTTATGTTTTAACAAATACTCCCAGCCAGCCAGACGGGAGTTTTTCAAATGAACATATTCTTTCTGTTTTAAAGTCGCTCTCCTTAGAACTCAAAAAAAGTAAAAAAGAATATCATCTTTTTGTAATTAGCAGTACTGTCATGCCGGGATCTATAACCGACATATTTATTCCCCTAATTGAAGAAATTTCTGGAAGAAAACTAAATCAGGGTTTTGGCATTGGCTATTGTCCTGATTTTGTTGCTTTGGGCGAAGTGTTAAACGGCTTTACTAACCCTGAACTTGTTGTTATAGGTGAAAGTAGCAAGGATGTGGGGGTAAGAATAAGTGAAATTCATCAAAATATTACTGAGAATCATCCCTCAGTGCATAGGATGTCTATTGCAAGTGCCGAAATTGCAAAAGTTTCATTAAATGCATACATAACAATGAAAATAACGTTTGCAAATAGTATTGCTAATATTTGTTCTAAAGTTCCATCATCTGATGTTGACGATATTACAAGTGCAATTGGACAAGACAAACGTATTTCACCCTATTACTTTAAAGGAGGAATGAGTTACGGTGGAACTTGTTTTCCTAGAGATACATTTGCATTTAACCGCTTAAATAAAAATTTAGGTTTATCTACGGATTTATTTAACTCTATTGATAGTGTTAATAATTTCCAAGATCAAAGTTTATACGAAAAAATAATTTCAGAGCTTTCAAGACTTAATTCAAAAAGGATCGGAATCTTAGGGATGGCCTTTAAACCTTCAACCCCCATAATTGAAGAATCTGTCGGAGTTAAGATACTTGACAAACTTTTACAATCTAAAATGAATTTTGAAATCTCAGTATCGGATTTTTATGCTAAAAGCAAAGTTGAAGACAGATTTGGCGATCAAGTCAATTATAGTGAAAGTCATATTGATACTGTAGAAAATACAGACGTTATTTTATTTATTAATAATGAAGAAAATTTTATTACTTCACTTAAATCTCACACCCCTGAAAGCGAAAAAACAATAATTGACTGCTGGAGATCCCTTAAGAATATTAATCTTGACGACAATTTAAAAATTGTAAGTTGGGGAACTTTTTCTAATTAACTTTATGTGTTGATATGATATCGCTTTTTGCAGTTCCAAAATCATTTGAGGGTCACACAGGAATCATTCAAACAAATGCGATCAAGAGCTGGAAAAAGATGAAAAATTGTGAAATAATGCTTATGGGGAATGATAGCGGCGTTAGAGAATTTTGTAACAGTAATCAAATCAAACATATTCCAGATATTAAGTCAAATAAATACGGAACGCCTCTTATAAGTTCAATTTTTAAGACTGCAATGCAAGAAGCTAATTCTAATATTATGGCATATGTAAACTCTGACATTATATTATTAGATAGTTTTACTAAGAATATTAGCCAAATTAATTTCAAAAATTACTTACTCATCGGCCAACGGTGGGACCTCGACATTGTTAAACTAATAGATTTTGATGATGATAATTATAAAATTAAATTAGAAAAAAAAATTAATGAGCAAGGTGTGTTACACCCTAAAACCGGCATTGATTATTTTGTATTTCCGAAAACTATTTTTAACAAAATTCCAGATTTTGCTATTGGCAGAACATCATGGGACAATTGGCTTGTTTACAACGCTCGTTTAAATAAATACCCAGTTATAAACGGAACTCAGGCTATAGATATAATTCATCAAAATCATGATTATGGCAAATTTATAAAGAATGAAAATCTTGATACAAAAAAATACAAAAAAGGAATTGAGTCAGAGATTAATAGTAAACTCGCAGGTGGAGATAGGTTTTCCTTTAATTTAAACGACTGTACTCACAACCTAATTAAGGGTCAAGTTATTAAGGATACTTCGATTAAATACTTATTTTTTAAATTATATCGACTTCCTAGGTTATCAACTAAAATATCCCCACTTAATTACTTTATTGATTTTAGCTTTGATATTATACTTAAAACCTATTCAATCTATAAAAAAATTAAGGAGATAGTTCGTCTTAAATCTTCCTAAAATTTTAATATACAGTTATGTATTTATATTTATTTTTTGTGGAACCTTAAATCCCTTCCGATTTCCGTATTTGTCATCAATAATTGATGTTTTAAACATTCTTTTATTAATAACATTCTTTATTTTTGGTATACTTAAAAAAAGGGAATATGCATTTAATCTTTATAAAGCGGATATTGTATTTTTAATTGTTATTTCGCTACTTACAATCCCATCAGTTATTCTTAATGAGCATATAAATAATAAATATCTTTTCAAGCATTTTTATCCGCTTAGAATCTTTTTTACATATAAGATACTTTCATTCATTTACTATGAATTTACATTGAAGGAAAAAAGAACTATTTTATTATCAGATTTTGTTAATCCATTAATTGCGATCTCAATCATCAGTGCATTGTTAAGTATAATTAGATATTTGCCCATTCCTATCGGGTTTTTAATAAATGATATTTGGCCCATAATATCAAATGGTGAAATTAAAACGCAGCTATATTGGGGAAGGCTTTGGGGGACAATGGGTGGTACAAATTCAGCTGGAAATTTTTTTACTATTCTCTCTTTTTTATCATTGGGCTATTACTACTTTGATGGGAAAAAAAAATATATCTTACCGTTTTTTTTATTTAGTTTATGTGTTCTATTATCTCTTTCATTTACATCGATATTCAGCTATTTAGCCGGAGTAGTATTTTTTTTAAAAAAGAAAATTTCTCTAAAAATTATTATATCAAGTGCTGTTGTAACTTTATCACTAATTCTTTTTGTTGCTCAAAATGAGACATTAAATCAAATCGCAACTAAGCGTATTAGTGCAAATTTTTCTGAAAAAAATAGAGATGGTAGTATTTTGCCTGAAAATCTTCAAGCGAGAATTGGTTATTGGAAGAGCTTTTTGTCTCTTTCAAATGATAAGGAGCTTCATTTTTTGTATGGGTTTGGTCCAGGTGGAGTACGTCTGCAAAAAAAATTTGTTAGAGACATTGACATTCATGGAAACCCCGAAAGTTTTTATTTTAGATTATATAATGAATCAGGAATTATAGGTTTATTAGCTTTTTTTAGTTTGTTGATATTCTTTTATGGAAAAATGTTTTATTTAAGGAAAATAAAAGAATTTCAATTTGACCTCACTATAATAACGCTAATTATTTTTCTTCTATTAATTCAGGCAATAGCCAATGAGCCATTTTACAGTAATGGGGTAACTCAAATTTTTACTTTTTTCTTATTTTATTCAACTGTACTTACATCAAAACTAAGATTAAATTATGAATCTCCGCAATGAGATATAGTATAATAACGCCGATAAAAAACGAAGAAAACTATATTGGATCCACAATTGATTCAGTGTTGGCACAAAATATTTTACCAGAAAAATGGATCATCATAGATGACAGCTCAACCGATAATACTCGATCAGTTATTTCAAAATTTTTAACTGAATACGAATTTATTGAATTAATTTCTGCACCAAAAATAAATATAAAAGAGATCAGTGCAAGAATTGCAAAACTTTTAAACATTGGATATGAATCATTAAACGATAAACCTGCTTTGTTGTTAAAATTAGATGCCGATGTTTTTTTGCCTAAGGAGTATTCAGAATTTTTTATTTCACAGTTTAGCAATAATCAACAACTGGGAATAGCCTCTGGTTGTGTTGATTACAAAGGAATAAAAGAAAAAAATCATGACAATAACCTAACTCGCGGTGCAGCAAAATTTTATCGCAAGAATTGTTTTGACGAAATTGGGCAAGCATATTTATCTAGAGGTTGGGATACCATTGATAACTACGCCGCTATGTCTTTAGGTTGGGAGACAAAAAAATATGATATTTATTTTAAGCATAATAAGAAAGAAGGAAAAAAAAGTGGCCTAATAATGCTCCGATACTGGACGGGATTATATAACGGAAGAGTTCCATACTATTTTCCTTATTTTATATTAAAAATTGTTTATTATTTTTTTAGTCCACCAATTATTATTGGCAGTATTCTTGAGCTGATGGGGTATTTAAACTCAAGATTCATTACAAAAAACAGACCTTTTCCAAAAGAAGTTTCTGAATATGTTATTAAAAGACAAAAAGAAAAAACCCTATCTCCCTTTAAAAGAGAAAATTGATTTATGTGCGGTGTATCAGGTATAATTAATTTCGATGGACAGCCCGTTGATCAATCAATGGTGAAAAGAATGATGAGAGCTATGAAGCATCGTGGGCCGGATGACGAAGGTACGTTTTTAGATAAAAACATTGGATTGGGTTTTGTTCGTTTAAGTATTATTGATTTGACAGAAAATGGGCATCAACCAATGAGAGATTCATCTGGTCGATATATAATTATTTATAATGGAGAAATATATAATTACGTTGAAATTAAATCAGAACTGGTAAAAAAAGGATATAGCTTTAATTCCACCACGGACACAGAGGTTGTCTTAAAAAGCTATATAGAATGGGGTGAAGATTGCCTCGATCATTTTAATGGCATGTGGTCTTTTTGTATTTATGATTTGAAAAAAGAATTCATTTTTATCTCAAGAGATAGATATGGAATAAAGCCTCTTTATTATTACTATGATGATAATAGATTTATTTTTGCTTCAGAAATAGGGTCAATATTAAAAGCAGTCAATTCTAAACTTTCCCCAAATCAAGAAGCCATTTACAATTATTTAGTATTTAATAGAACTGATTACGACAACTCAACATTTTTTAATAAAATTAATAAATTTGAAGCAGGGTGTTGCGCCAAAATATTTTTGAATAATGAGCATATACATAAAAAAATAATAAGCGAGAGAGAATACAAAAGAATCTCAAAATTTTTTTTTATTCGCAAATGGTATGATTTAAAAAAACGAGCCAATGAGGCTAAACCATTTCAAAATTCAGATGAGTATAAAAACTTACTTTTTTCATCGATTGATTTGAGACTTCGTAGTGATGTTCCAGTTGGAGTATCCTTAAGTGGCGGTCTTGATTCAAGCTCAATCTTATCCAGACTCATTCATAAAAAACTAGACCTAAATACATTCTCAGCTGTTTATGGGGAGCGCTTAAAAGGCGATGAAACAAATTATATAATCGAGTTTAAAAATTTAGTCCAAAAAATGAACTTTGTAGAAATAAGTGAAAACGATTTATATAAAGATTTAGATAAACTTTTGGATTGTCATTCTTCAGAACCATTTGTTGACACAAGCATTTATGCTAGCTTTAAAGTTTTTGAAGAAGCACAAAAAAAGATTAAAGTTACCCTTAATGGGCAAGGGGCAGATGAGCAGTTAGGTGGTTACATGTATTTTTGGGGTCATTATTTGAAATTTTTATTAAAGACCGGTAAAGTGGTAAAATTTTCTTCAGAATTATTTAATAATTTTAAAAACCAGAAAAATTTAAGTACACTAAAATTCCTTTTTTATTACTTGTCCCCTGATTCGTTTAAATCAAAATATAGACTAAGGTCAATAGGTTATCTAAACAGCGAATTTCTCAATTCACAAAAAGGCAACTCAGAAATAATTAAATTAATAGACAATTCAGCCAGTCTTCAAGACTCATTTTTAAAACATTTCAAATATAAATTACAACATCTTTTAAAATGGGAAGATATTAACTCTATGCATTTTTCTCTTGAATCAAGATTACCATTTCTAGATTACAGACTAGTTGAAAAAACTTTAGCGCTAAAAGAGGAGGAAATTTTATATAAAGGACAAACTAAACATATATTAAGGAAAGCAATGAGAGGGTATTTACCTGAAAAAATCAGAGTTCGTAAAGATAAGGTCGGGTTTGAAACTCCTGCAGATAAATGGTTTAGAAATGAAAACTATCAAAAGACCATATTAAAAATATTACAATCAAATAATTTCAAGAAAATGGAAATTATCGATAACAAAAAAGCGCTTAATCTTTATGAAAATCATTTGATGGGAAAAATTAATATTTCAAGAGAAATTTGGAAGTGGATTAATTTAAATTACTGGTTCAAAAAACACATTTACTAATCAAATACAAACCAAGAAATATGTTATCAAAAGATTTTACGTTATCAGTCTATGAAAAATTGATGCGATCATTAATCCGTTCTGGGTATAAAATTTTTTCTTATGAAGATTACCTTAGTTCAAATAAAATCAAAGACAAATATGTAATCTTAAGACACGATGTTGACAAGCTACCTTTTAATGCATTAAAAATGGCAAAGCTTGAAAAAAACTTAAAAATTAAATCAACGTATTACTTTAGAATAGTTAAAGGAAGTAACAATCCTAAAGTCATAAAAGAAATTGCAGCTTTGGGGCATGAAATTGGCTATCATTATGAAGATTTAACTTTGGCAAAGGGCAATTATAAAATAGCAATTAAACTCTTTGAAGAAAACCTCAGCTATTTTAGAAAATTCTATGATGTAAAGACCGTGGTGTATCATGGAAGCCCTCTTACAAAATGGAACAATAAAGATATTTGGAAAAAATATAATTATAAGGATTTCAATGTAATTGCAGAACCTTTTTTTGATATAGATTTTAGCAAAACACTATACCTAACTGATACGGGAAGAAGTTGGAATGGTAGGAAATATAGTGTTAGAGATAGGGTAAATTTGAATAGCGAAAACAAATCTTATAATTCTACATTTCAAATTATTAATGCAATTAATAATAATTCACTATCAGGAAGTATACATATAAATGTCCATTCTCAAAGATGGCATACAAACCCTATATATTGGATATGGGAGCTGTTTTTCCAAAACATTAAAAATATTATAAAAAGATATTTTTTTGTAAAATAAATATTTTGACAAAGACTTAAAGCAATCAGTTAAAATTGACGCATTATGAAAAAAATAATGGAATTAAGAATCGGAGATAAATTTTCTCAATCCACATTAGTGACTGAAGAAATGATAAACGGATTTGCAAAATATACAGGCGATAACAATCCACTCCATTTGGATGAAGAATTTGCTTCGAAAACAATATTTAAAAAAAGAATAGCCCACGGTTTTTTGGTTGGGAGTTTTATATCTGCGGTTTTAGGAAATGATTTTCCAGGTGAAGGAACAATATATTTATCGCAAAGCATAAAATTTAGAGCTCCAGTTTTTATCAACGATGAAATCACGGTTGATGCTGAAGTGCTTGACTTTCCAAAAAAGCAAAGAGTCTTGCTAAAAACTACTTGTCAGAATCAAAACGAGGAAATTGTAATTGAAGGAGAGGCTTTTATAATTCCACCTCCCTATGTAAAAATAATTAGTAATTCGGAAAATTTATGAAAAATAAAATTCTAAAAAGTGCTCAAGAACAGCTAGGTAGTGCACACCTTGAAGCAGATAGTGTAGGGAAATTATTCATATCTTTTTTAAAAAAAATAATTCAATGTATGGCTATGACCCGTTTACCCATTGGGGGAAAAATAAGATGTAGGCTTGAAAAGCTAAGAGGCGTAAAGATGGGGAAACATATTTTTATGGGCGGAGGTAATATTCTCGATAGAGTCCGTCCAGACCTAATTACCATTGAAGATTATGTTTCCATTGCAGGCGGTGTATATATTCTTACTCACTCCAATCCAACAACTCCTCTTAGGAAAATATTAGGTCCAGAATCAAATGTTGTTGCTCCAGTTCATATTAAAAGAGGTGCCTGGATAGCGATCAATGTTGTTATTTTACCTGGAGTCACTATAGGAGAATGTTCAATTGTTTCAACAGGTTCAGTAGTGACTAAAGATGTTCCTCCTTATTGTTTAGTAGGTGGCACACCTGCAAGAGTAATAAAAAACTATGATCCTAATCGAAAAGAGTAAGGTGCGGTTTATTAGTTATGATAATTGTGAATTTATTTTTCACAAAAATATCTTGATTATCAATTCGCAATATTATTAAGAAAGATTAAAACTTTATTTTTTAATGAGATAAATAAAATGAAAAAAAATATACTATTCTTTCTTGTTCACCCAGCAAAATTTCATTTTCATAAAGTCCAAATTAACAAACTTATTTCTAATGGACATAAAGTAGATATTTTAATAACAAAGAAAGATATTCTTGAGGAGCTTGTTATAGAGGAGGGCTGGAATTATACTAATTTGATACCAGAAGGTAGAAAGCTTAGTTTTTCAAACGTTTTTATAAGTATTCCATATTTTCTATTTGTAACAATCTATAGGTTATTGAAATTTACAAAAAATAAAAAATATGATCTATTTATTGGCGACCTTTTAACTATTGTTGGGCTCATTAGAAAGGTACCAACAATATTTGCTACAGATGATACGCTTAAAGCCGTACCACAGGGTGCATTATTTTATAAAACTGCCACCCATATTGTTGCACCCTTTATTACTGATTTAGGTCCTTATAACAAAAAAAAGATAGGATATTATGGGTACAAGGCTATAGCGCACTTACACCCAAATCATTTTAAACCTCAAAGAGAAAATCTGCCTAAAGAATTAAAAGATGGCAAATATTTTTTTATTAGAGCTACTGGTTTTCAGGCATCACATGATATTGGAAAAAAAGGAATCGATAATAATTTATTGAAAAAAATTATCAATCAACTATCTCCTCACGGAAAAATACTTATCTCTTCTGAAAGGCTACTTCCAGACGAATTTCAAAAATATTCATACACATACAAAAAAACACAAATAAGAGAAGTATTAGCCTTTGCTGAATTATTTATTTCAGATAGCACAACCATGACTTCAGAAGCTGCTTATTTAGGAACACCTTCAATAGAGTATGACGATTATTTTCATGAGATTGAACAAATGATTGAGCTGAAAGATAAATATAAACTAATACATTGCTTTAGAACAAATGACGATGTTCGCTTTTTAAATAAAATTAATAAACTATTAGCAGATAAAGACTTGAAGAAAAAATACAAAAAAAGGCAACAAAGGTTATTATCTGACTCTATCGATGTCTCATCTTTTTTAGTTTGGTTCTACGAAAACTATCCAGATAGCAGAAAAAAATATCTTTCCTCGCACTTAGTACAAAAGAAATTTGTCTAATGAAAAGTTTCTTACAACCAAAGTTGGCTAGTTTAAATAAAATTACCCCTCCTGTTTTAACTAGCGAAAATCAAATAAATAAAAGCTATACTATTTATGAACCAGATAAAATTTTTTCAAAATACAATGATAAAAACACACTTTTAACAGCTTGCTATAATCCTAAATCTAAAATGAATCTAAAAATGGAATTTGAAGAAATAACTAATTATATAATTAATGGTGGATTTCTTATTTTAAAGATGAATATTGTTTCTCTATCACCTATCGAATTAAGTGGAATGATGATGTATTTTGGTTTTGAAAAAAGTTTTCAAAAAAAAATTGAAAAAATAGACTATTTTGTATTTCGGAAATTATATGAAAAATCAAAAATCAAATCGCCATCAACAAAATTAATTATTTCATTAGATAGAGTTGGGTATCAAGGAAAAAATATAAAAATTCACAAAATAAGATCTATGTATAAATATAGCGAATTTCTACACCAAGGTATGTTAGAAAAAGAAGGCCTATCTTCAATAGGTAAAATTAACAGAGATCCAAGGATTACTCCTTTCGGTAGATTTATCAGAAAATACTGGATAGATGAAATTCCACAAATTATTGACCTATTATCAGGAAAAATAAAACTAGTTGGCATAAGAGCCATGAGCCATACATTTTTTAGTCAATATCCTGAGCGATACCAGAAAAAATACTTTCAAGTAAGACCTGGTTTAATTTGCCCAATTTTTGATAATAAAAATCCTGGGTTTGATGAAATAGTTAGAATTGAAGAAAAATACTTAGATGATTATTTAAGTAGCCCATTTAAAACTGATTTTAAACTTTTTTTTAAGACAATATTCATGATATTTAAGGGCACGAGGAGCAATTAACAATGTGCGGTATTTTTGGAGTCATCGCAACCGACAAATGTAGAATAAGTAATTCTAATTTAGTTAAAAGTGTAAATGAATTAGCAAAAATGAGTGAATCAAGAGGGAAAGACTCGTCAGGGCTAGCAGTATTAAATCAAAATAGCAATAATCTTGATATTTTTAAAGGTCCAATCCCAATTACAAATTTAATAAAAAATAAAAATGTAAACGATAGTATCAAGAATGGATTTTCAAAGGATCTCAAAAAGAATTTAATTTTTGGCCATTCGCGTTTGGTAACAAATGGGTCACAGCTCAATTCTCACAATAATCAACCCGTCATTAAAGGAGATGCTGTTGCTGTTCACAACGGAATTATTGTTAATGGCGACGAATTATGGGAAAAATATAATGATTTAGAAAAAGAATATGATATTGACACTGAAATATTATTAGCAACTATTAATCATAAAATCAAATTAAATAAAGATCCGCTAAGTAAAATTGTTTCAGATTCAGTAATGGAAGCGTATGGAACTATTGCCACTGCGATATATTTGAAAGAATTCAACAAGTTTGTTCTCACATCTAATAATGGATCACTTTATACAATAATAAAAGAAAACGAATTAATTTACTTTGCCTCAGAGATTACAATCTTAGAAAAAATAGCAAAACGCATTGGGATTCAAAAATACATTAAGAATCATAGAATAGAACCTATATCTCCAAATACCGGTATGATAATTGACTTAAATGATTTGTCAATAACAGGTTTTAATTTTTTAGATGATCATGTTTATAACAAATTTTTAGAAATTAAAAATTCACCAATATCAGTCAATGTTAAAGACATTAACTTCAATGTAAATCAGCAATCTGTAGTTATTGACTTAAATTACATACACTTAGCAAAGGAAGCGGATTTTGAAAAAAAGATTTTGGAGTATCCTTTAGAAAAAGTTAAAAACTTAAAAAGATGCTCAAAATGCATTCTACCTGAAACTTTTCCTTATATTCACTTTGATGAAGAAGGCATTTGCAATTACTGTAAAAATTACAAAGCTCAGGAAAAAAATAAATCTTCAGATAGGCTTTTTGATTTAGTTGAACCCTTTAGAAAAAAAAGAGGGCAATTTGATGTGCTTTTGCCTTTTAGCGGGGGTAGGGATAGTACGTATGTACTTCATTATGTGAAAAATGAACTTGGACTAAACCCAATAACATATACCTATGACTGGGGAATGGTTACTGATCTTGCTAGAAGAAATATTGCTAGAATTTGTGGAAAGCTAGGCGTGGAGAACATAATTGTTGCGGCTAACATTCATTGGAAAAGAATGAATATCAGTAAAAATATTAAAGCATGGTTAAAAAATCCCAGTTTAGGTATGATTCCTCTTTTTATGGCAGGCGATAAATATTTTTTCTATTGGGCATATAAAGTAAAAAAACAACTCGGTATAGATCTAGAAATTTGGGGAATAAACAAATTAGAGAATACCGATTTTAAAATTGGTTTTGCAAATATTAAACCAAACTTCCACAAAAGAACGATATACTCGATGTCAATAATGAATCAATTAAAGCTATTTAGTTTTGTTGGTAAAAATGTTTTGAAAAGTCCTGGCTATATAAATCAATCTGCAATCAATTCTATTGGTTCAATAGCATCTAGATATTTTACCCCTAAGAAAGACCTATATCATTTGTTTGACTATATCGATTGGGATGAAAAAACTGTAAACGATACAATCATTAATAATTATGACTGGGAAAAAGCAGTTGATACTAATTCAACATGGAGAATTGGTGATGGAACAGCTAGCTTCTATAATTATGTGTACACCCTTGTTGCTGGATTTAGTGAAAATGATACTTTTAGAAGTAATCAAATTAGGGAGGGCATGATTACAAGAGATGAAGCAATTAAGCTAGTATTAAAAGAGAATATGCCAAGGTATAACTCTTTAAAATGGTATTTAGAAATAATTGGGTTAGATTTTATTGAGACAATTAAAACTATTAATAACATAAAAAAAATCTATTAATAAATAATATTGTATAAGAATAAAACTATAGCAGCAATAATTCCTTGTTATAATGAAGAGAAACAAATATTGAAGGTTTTAAGCTCAATGCCTGATATTATTGATCATTTAATTGTTATTAATGATGCAAGTACTGACAAAACATTAGAAATTATAAAAAAGGAAACCAAAAATAATGATAAAGTTTTTCTCATAGATCATAAAAAGAATCAAGGAGTTGGTGGCGCTATAGCCTCAGGCTATAAATGGGCAAGAGATAACTCCACAGATATAGCAGTGGTTATGGCTGGAGATGCGCAGATGGATCCAAAAGATTTAACTGCAATACTTGACCCTGTTGCTGATGGAAACGCTGATTATTCTAAAGGAAATAGACTATCTAGCGGTTTAGCTTACAAAGAAATTCCAAAGATTCGATATTATGGTAATGCAATTCTATCTTTATTAACTAAAATAGCATCTGGGTATTGGCACATAGCTGATTCTCAAAATGGCTATACTGCAATAAATAAGAAATCATTAAAACTAATTGATTGGGATAAAATGTATAAAAGGTTTGGACAACCAAACGACCTATTGGTAAGACTAAATATTAATAATCTTAAAGTACAAGATGTCCATATAAATCCTGTTTATAATGTGGGAGAAAAATCAGAAATTAAGATTCATAGAGTGATATTCACTATAAGCTGGTTATTGTTAAAAAGATTTTTTTGGAGAATAAAGGAAAAATACCTTATTCGAGATTTTCATCCATTGATATTTTTTTATTTTTTTGGAATTTTATTTTTAATTATTACTCTAATATTGGCTACTAGGTTAATAATGATAACTTTTAGTACCGGAATTATTCCTCAGATGAATGCTCTTGCCATGATGTTTTCATTCATGAGTTCCGCCTTATTTAATTTATTTGCTATGTTATTTGATAAGCAAGAAAGTGATAAAATCTAGATTGGATTTTACATTAAAAAAATATGACAATTTCTGCAAGACAATTATTAAGCAAGACTACACAGCCCTAACTGTTTATGAATGGATAATTCAAAAAGAAAGAAAAAGTTCTGATAAAAAAATAATCCTAAGGCACGATGTAGATCGGTTTCCAAATCAAGCAAAAAAACTTGCTTATATTGAAAACGAAAATAATATAAAAAGTAGTTATTATTTTAGAATACCAAGCTCATGGAATCCTAAAATTATTGAACAAATTAGTAGCTTGGGGCATGAAATTGGGTTGCATTATGAATGCCTAGATAAAGCAAGGGGCGATGTAGATGTAGCAGCAGAGTTTCTTGAAAAAGACTTATGCAAGATTCGTAAAGTAGCCCCTGTAAATACTATTTCGATGCATGGAAATCCTTTGACAAAATTTGACAATAGAGATATTTGGAAGAAGTATAAACTTTCTGATTTTTCATTGCACGGAGAAGTTTATTTAAGTATAAACTTTGAAAAGGTAATGTACTATTCTGACACTGGAAGAACATGGGAAGAAAACAAGTTTAACATGAAAGATTTTATACCCAACAATAAAAAATTTATTATTTCAAAACCTATTATTAAAACTACGAATGAATTAATCAGTTTAATTGAAAACGATGATAGGAATTTGTACCTATTAATTCATCCGGAAAGATGGCGAGGTTCATTCATTGGTTGGCTACTTTCTTTTATTAGTGATTTTGTAATTAATTATACAAAAGTATTTATCAAATTATTAAGAAAATGAAAATTATATTAGTGATGAGTGAAGCATTTTTATGGAAACCTAAATTTGTGAATGATATCATAAACTCGTTAGCTGTCGAAAATAAAATTGTAGGTGTTGTTTTAAGTTCTTTTAAGCCAAGAAAGACATCATCTATAAAACATATTACCCGATATTTTATAATGCTTGGGCCAAAAGCCTTTTTCATAACTGCATTTAAAGAAGTATACTTTGGATTAGCTAACTTTATTGATAAATACATAGCTCTTGATAAGTTTTTTTCAATTGAAGGGGTATGTAGAAGAAAAAATATTGCAATTTTTAAATCAAGAAATGTAAACGATGATGATACAATTAATTGGATATCAAATTTTAAACCGGATATTATATTAAGCTCAGGAAACCAAATATTCCAAAGCAAACTCCTATCACTACCCAAAATAGCATGCATAAATAGACATACATCACTACTGCCTTCTTACAAGGGTATTTATCCGATATTTTGGTGTATGTTGAATGGAGAAAAGTTTGTTGGAGTTACTGTTCATACAATGACTTTAAATATCGACGGAGGAAAGATTTTGGCTCAAAAAAAAATTCCTATAAAAAAACAAGATACTTTTTTTTCACTTTTTGAAAAGTGTTTTGAGCTCAGTGTTGGCGTAGTAATTGAAGCAATTAAAATTTTAAGTGACGATGAAATAGCTGAGAAAACTACGACCAGTTATCAAGAATCGTATTATTCATACCCTACATATAGCGATGTAAAACTATTTCGAAAAAAAGGGAATAAAATGCTATGAATAAAGCTTTTGGCTTAAAAAATAGTAAAGCTAATTCAACTAATTTAAGTTCATGTTCTCGCTGTTTATATGATTCATCAATACCCGAAATAATCTTTAATGAAATGGGAGTTTGTAATTTTTGTATAACTCATGATGAACTGGAAAAACAATATCCTTTAAATGAAATTGGCCAAAAGAAATTTGAAAGACTTATAAAAAAAGTTAAAAAAAGTGGTTATCGAAAAAAATATGACTGCATTATTGGTATTAGCGGAGGTAAGGACAGTACTTATACTTTATACAAATCAGTTCAGCTTGGCCTAAGGCCTTTAGCTGTTCATTTTGACAATGGGTGGAATTCTGAAATTGCGGTAAATAATATTCAAAAAGTTGTGAAAAAATATGATATAGATTTAGTTACAGTTGTTGCTGATTGGGAAGAATTTAAAGATTTACAATTATCATTTCTTAAAGCCTCAGTATCTGATGCAGAAATTCCAACAGATGTTGCTTTTCATGGTGCACTAATTGATGTTGCAGCCAAAGAAAAACTAAAATATATTTTTATTGGTCACTCTTTTAGAACAGAGGGAATTGTCCCAAAAGGATGGACATATATGGACGGAAAATATGTAGCTAGCGTTCATAAAAAGTTTGGAAAAGTTAAAATCAAAAGTTTTTCAAACTTAACTTTATTGAGATTTATATACTTTAACATAATAAAACAAATAAAGATCATCCCATTTTTAAACTATATGAATTATGATAAAGAAATAATGGGAAAAGAAATTGAAAAAACTATGGATTGGGTAGACTATGGAGGGCATCATTTTGAAAATATATACTCTAAATTTTTTCATTATCATTTTTTACCAAAGAAATTTGGAATTGATAAAAGAAAGCTAGTTTTATCAGCCAAAATAAGGTCTTTAAAAATTTCAAAAGAAGAGGCTATTGAAGAGCTGGAAAAAAAACCTATTGAGGATGACCCAGAATTAATCAAATATACAATCTCAAAACTTGGCTTAACTCATTATGAATATCAAAAAATATTACAAGCTCCTATTAAAACATTTAACGACTATCCTACATACTATAACTGGATTATATTTTTTAAGTTGCCTTTGAAGTTTCTTTTCAAATTAGGTGTTCTACCAAAATTATTGTACTACAAATTTGTAGCTTAATATTAGTGATTATAATTATTGATTATGGAGTGGGAAATTTAAGGTCTATATCAAGCAAGCTTGATATGATAGGGATAAAAAATAAAGTATCATCAAATGAAAATGATATCGAAGAATCCGATAAACTTATATTGCCTGGAGTGGGGCATTTTAATAGAGCTATAAAAAATTTAAAAAATTCAGGGTTAATACCTATTCTCGAAAATGAAGTTTTAGTTAAAAAAAAACCTATACTAGGAATTTGTCTTGGTATGCAATTATTTTTTCAGAGTAGTGAAGAGAGTAAAATAAATGGATTAGGCTGGATTAACGGAAAGATTAAAAAATTTAATTTTAGAAATAAAGATAAATTATACAGGGTTCCTCATATGGGATGGAATACAATTCAAACTACAAATCATTCCCCCTTAATAAATAATATAGATAAAGATGCAAAATTTTATTTTGCTCATTCATATTACTTATTGTCAAAAGACAATTTAGATATTGTCGCAACTACATCACATAAAATAAAATTCACCTCAATTATTAATAAAAAAAATATTTTTGGCACTCAATTTCACCCAGAAAAAAGTCATAAATCCGGCCTCACTTTGCTATCTAATTTTAATCAAATTTAAAAGTAAGAATTAGTGTTACAGCCAAGAATTATTCCTGTTTTACTATTGAAAGGCAAAGGCCTAGTTAAAGGAAGAAAATTTAAAAGACACAAATATATTGGAGATCCAATAAATACAATAAAGCTATTTAATGATATGGAGGCAGATGAATTAATTTTTTTAGATATTAATGCTACAACTGAAAAAAGAATATGTTCAAAGGAGTTCATTCAATCTATTTCAGATAATTGTTTAATGCCATTTACGATTGGCGGTGGAATAAAAACAATTGACCATGTTCATAGTATGCTAGAGAATGGTGCAGAAAAAGTTTGCTTTAATTCCTCAATTATTGAAAACCCATCACTGATTACTGCTTCAGCAAAAACTTTTGGTTCTCAATCAGTAGTAGCATCGATAGATTATAAAAAGAATTGGTTAGGAAAATATAAGGTTTATATAAATTCTGGAAGAAGAATTACGAATAAAGATCCTATTGATTTTTCAAAAGAAGTTGTTGATCTCGGCGCAGGCGAAATATTAATTAATTCTATTGATAGAGATGGGATGAAAGGTGGATACGATAACAATTTGATAGCTAAAGTATCAAATTCCGTAGATGTACCTGTAATAGCATCTGGGGGTGCAGGGAACATCGAAGATCTATCAAAAGGAATTAAAATTGGCAAAGCAACTGCTGTTGCTGCAGGGACGCTTTTTGTGTATTATGGAAGGCGAGATGCAGTGCTAATAAATTATCCTTCAAAAAAAGAGAGACAAAAACTTTTATGAAAAATAAGTTAATTAAAATTAATAAAAATTCACTGATTCGTCTTTACAATAGCAAATTATCCTCATCTGAAGGCTTTGAATCCATAGGCATTACTTACATTAGCAATAATCCAATTATAAGCTATATTTGGTGGTCTAGATTGCAAGCAATGATTGATCTTGCATCTAAAGTGAAAGCAGAAAAAGTATTAGACTTTGGATGCGGTGAGGGAGTTCTTTTGCCATCACTTTCCAATATTTATAAGGAAGTACATGCTGCAGATCTAGATGTTAGAACAGCGCATGATGTTAAAAATGAATTCAAACTTAGTAATGTGAAAATATTTCAAGATGATATATTTAAATCAAATCTTGAAAATAACTGTTATGATATTATTTTTGCAGCTAGCGTATTGGAGCATTTTAAAGATATTGAAATTGTATTAAAAAATTTGAAACAAAAATTAAAAAAAGGGGGTATGCTAGTTTTTTCATGTCCATCTGAAAATTATATTTATAAAATTGGTCGTTTTCTATCAGGATATAATAAGTATAGCGGTCCCCAAGACATTCACTATTATGGCGCAAGAGAAATTGCAGAAAAAGCCAAAACTGAATATAAATTATTAAATAAATTAAGCTTGCCAATAAAAATTTTACCCTTCATTAATCTTCACAATGTTTATTTATTTAAAAATGAATAATGATCAAATTTATAGTCCTCAATTAAAGATAAGATTAAGTAATGTTATTTTAGGTTTTATATCAGTTGGAATAATAATATTTTGTATTAATAAGATAAATATAAATCATCTTTTAAAAGTGGTTACTGACATTGATCGTAATTACTTATTTGTGTCATTCGCTATTTATTTATCCTGCTACCTCATTAGAGTAAAAAGGTTTTTATTATTATTTAATATTGGCGGTTGGAAAAAATGGTTTGGATTAGTTGGAATTTTTCAAATAATAAATAGAACATTTCCTTTTCGATCTGGTGAGGGAGCATTTCCCTTGCTATCAAAAAATTTTTTTAAAATTAGTTTTACCGAATCAATTACAAAATTATTTATTGTTAGAATTTTTGATTTATTATCCCTTTTATTATTTTTTTTATTGTCACTAATTCTTATTGGTGACAATAATTTATTTTATATTTTTATTTTTTGCTCTTTGATACTAATAGCTATTCTATTAAGCATCTTCAATAATTTTTATTTACATAACCTGTTTAAAGTGATCACTTTTTTTGCACCCGGTTACTATGAAAAATTAAAAGAAATAGAAAATAATATTTTAAAATTCTTAAATCAAAATTTTACATTAATGATTAAGATTTTCATTTTATCAATTTTAGATAAAATAGCTAATTTTTCAGCACTCATTTTTATAGTGTATGGTTTAGGGTATAATTTGTTACTAATCAAGCTTATTCTAGCTATTAGCTTATCAGGATTTACAGATCTTTTGCCGATCAATAGTTTAGGTAATTTTGGTACGCTTGAATTAGGATGGGCCTCTGCTTTAGTTTATCTTGGAATAGATATTAATACTAGTATTGAATCTGGATTTTCAGCTCATATTATTGTTTTTAGTTTTACGCTAACTATTGGTTTAATTTGCTATATAGCCTACCACTTTTTTAAGCCAACAAATGAAAAGATTTTTTTGATTAATAGCGATAATTAGTGGGAATAAAACATAATTTATCTAAGCTAAATAAGATTTTAACATTAAAAAATATTTCAATTATAATAATTACAGTGTTAATGAAAAATTATAAAAATATATAATATATTTAACACATCATAATTTTTATTAAATAAGAACAATCTAAATGGATAATTTATTTGACAACTAAAAACCAAGATTTAAAAGTAAAAATAGCCCTTAAATTATTAAAATATATTAGTTATCGATATTTTGAAAATAAAGTAGCATTACAGTTTTTCTCAGGTAGTAATAACATTTTAGATGTTGGTTGTGGACAAGGGGGTTTTATTGAAAATGACCCGAAAAGGATACAGGGTATAGATATTAACCCAAATAATATTAACAAATGTATCGAAAAAGGCTTTACCGCAACTGAAAGTGACGCATTAAATATAAAATTTGAAGATAATACTTTTGATGGGGCATACTGTTCACATGTTATCCAATTATTTAATTACAATGATGCCTTGCTACTCTTAAGTGAATTGAGGCGTGTAGTGAAGCCAAATGGCTTAGTCGTCATCGCCTCTTTTCCGGATCACAAAAGATTATTTACGACACCTGAAACATTTCGTGCGTATCCACCTATTGCAATAAGACGTTTAATTGCTCAGGCTTCTGATTATAAAGATTCTATATCTTCACCTACATACTCTGATGCACCTTTATTAACTCAAGAGGGAATATGGCTTAGGCGTCCAGCGCTTATTGAATTTGAAGGCCCTAAATCAGAAGCCGCCACAAATGTATCAATGATGCTTAACTTGCTTCAACACAAATTATTTCTAAGAAAATATTGGACATATAATGGATATGTTATAAAGCTTAGAAATGGTCTAAAATAGAAAAATAAAAATTTAGAAATATTTAATCTTATGATTTTTATTACCTACTTTAATAGTTCATAAATCATGATATTAAATATTAAAAAACTAATCGATAAAATACACTCTAATGAAAAAATTGCTATATTATTATTAGTAGCAATTACTTTTATTTTAAGAATTATAATTGCTTTAATTAGCTTTTCCGAAGATGATATTAATTCATGGGCTGATAGTAGAGAATATCTATGGTTTGCTCAACAATTTGTTAACGGAAATTTTAATCCGCACTGGGAAGTTGAAAATCATGGTCTAGAGGTTGCTCCTTTTGTCCCATCATTAATTGCAATTTTTATATTGTTGTTTGATTCTCCCTATTGGCCGTTCTTTTTATATAATTGTTTAATGACATCAATTGTTGTTTACGTTTTATATTTACTTGGAAAAAATATTTTTAACAAATATGTAGGTTATTTAATAGCGATATGGGGGATGTTATATACAGATTATTTCAGGTTTAATATTCAACTATTAAAAGAACCAACAGTCTATTTATTGCTTCCATTAACAGTACTGTTAATTATATTGAGTATTAAATACAGGGAAAGAATTATTTATGTTATTATGTCATCCATAACTTTTTCTTTTTTAATTCATACAGATGAAAGATATCTTTTTATTACTCCATTATTTTTAATTTTATTCATAATAATTAAAAATATTTCATTAATTAAACGAATTAAGTCAAGTTTGATATGGTTGATATCTTGTACAATTCTTGCCCTACCCATGATAATTAGAAATTATATAGTTTATGATGAAATAGTTTTGATTTCACCACAAACAATACAGATTACTAATAAATTCTGGAAAAGCAATATAAACTATTACTCTCTTAGCCTTAAAGATCAAGTAATTCATAAACAGATGTTACACGAAGATAAAACGGTTGATCCAGCTTTTTATGAGGAGAATTTCTATAAATTTAGATTCAATGAAGCAATTAAGGATGTGGATGGTAAGCCACCTTATAGGTATGGTCATTATGAAAAATATTTAATGGCTTTCATTCATTATTGGCAGCCAGTATATTTTTCTTCTAGCTATCTTTTTGATGGTTTTAGATATCAAAAATGGTCGATTAGGCACAATATTTCATCATTATTGTTCTACGGTATTTTTTTGCCATTTTATATACTTGGTATAGCTATGGTGATAAGGAATAAAAACAATTTTGGTATTTTTATAGCTTTAATACCAATAGCTCATTGTGCAATGCATGTTTATATAACATTAGCCCTTGAAAGATATAGATCTCCAATAAATTTTTGTATAGTATTAATTGCTTTAGCATACCTAGTAAGTCAATTCGAAAAATATTATAAAAAAAGTAATAGTAATTTTCTTCAAAACAGTAAAAAGACTTAGTATATGAAATTCCCAGAAAAATTCCCCAAACCAGTAGCTGAAATCATAAAAAATTATTATGATGAAACTTCTTCAAAAAATAATATGATAATTAAAACAAAAAATATTTTTAATCTTGAAGGAAAAAACGGTTTAAAACTTTTTGTTAATATAGAGAAGACTAATAATTTTAGACATGTAAACAAATTCCACGAAAAGGTTAATTTCATTCTTGATGTTGGTGGAATTTATTGCAACTGCGCAGAAACTAATACACAGCGCACTAAGCGTAAGTGGAAAAAATCTCCATTTTTTTTACGCCCATTTGTTTTATTAATTGATTTTTTATACAAGCGCGTAATACCAAAATTACCATTAACCAAGCAAATATACTTTGCAATGACAAG
>MDTB01128179.1_pt1 | contig 39013 bp, 40 predicted proteins | sample 811161 | NCBI WGS metagenome assembly MDTB01 (sample SAMN05326650, study PRJNA326480) | marine metagenome | isolation source: seawater | place: Mediterranean Sea | collected 2009 | reverse complement strand
TTTTATTGTGAACAAAAATAACAACAACTTCTATCCCCGAAATCTCATTTAAAGATTTTATTAAAAATTTATGATGAAGAGTGTTCGTTGTAAGAATTATTATTTTCAAACTATATTCCGTACGATAATTTTCTATTAATTTCTCTTCCGATTTTAATTAATAATCTCATTTCTTCTGGTTCAGAAGATAAAATATGATCTCTTATAAAAGTACTACTTTTATCTAAAGTAAAGTGCTCCTCTACCACGGATGCCCCTCTTGATATCGCAAGTAAAGCAGTGTCGATTCCTATAGAGTGATCGCTATAACCACTTATAGGTCTATCTTTAAAATTTTTAGGTAATAATTTTAGATCATCATTTGAAGTAGGATAACTTGATTTGCACCACATGTATTTTATATTTTCGTCTTTAAAAGGTAAATTAGATTTATCTTCCCACATACCTAGCGAAATAAATGTTTCTAGATTTAGAGATAATATTTCTTTACACAAATCTATGTCATTTTTTAAAGTTCTTGATGCAATCTTTATTCTTTTAATAGGAAATTTCTTTAATAATTTTAATGCATCCTTAGTAAAAACTGAGAACATTAAATCTATTTCATATTTTTCAGACCAATTATACAATTGAGATATTTTTTTTTCGTCAAGGAAATTAATTTCTCCAGGTTTTCCTTTCCATCCAAGCTGAAATTTTGCAATATCTGCCCCAGCAAGTTTTGATTGTTTTATTAGTTCCTCACAATTAGAAAATATAGAGTTATAATTTAGACCAATTTCAGAAATAAATATCATATTCAAATTTTAATTTATATTTTGTTGTTTATATCACTTAAATTTAATTCTTCATTTTAAATAATATAATTTTTAAAGTAATTGTATAAAGTATAATGTTTTGTTAATGAAATATAAAAATAATACATAATTCAATTTGTCTAATTAAAGATTTTTAAAATGAATATATTAGTTACTGGTGGTACAGGATACCTTGGATCACATTTAATTTCAAAATTAAAAAATAAAAACAAAATTTTTGTAATTGATAAAACCAAGAATGTTTTAAAAGTAAAAAATATTATTAAAAACTGCACCTATATATCAGCTAAAATAAATAAACAAAATATTAACAAAATACTAAAATATAAAAAAATAGATTTAGTTATTCATTTAGCTGGAGCTATCAAACAAAAAAATCAAAAAAAAGAAGCATATTTAAAAGATTTAAATTCTACCAAAAATTTATTAATTGCAGTTAGGAATTTAAATATTAAATATTTTATTTATGCCTCTTCTTGTGATGTATACGGTCATAATGAAATTAAAAATGTAAAAGAAAATATTCAATGTAAACCAATAAGTAATTATGGTAAAAATAAATATCGAATTGAAAAACTAATAAAAATTCTATTAGAAAAATCTTATACTAAGTATTTTATATTAAGAATTTTTAATGTTGTTGGAGACCAAATTCCGTTAAATAAAGAGATATTTCTAAAGAGAAATAATTTAATATCAAATGTGTTTAAAAGTATAGTTTTTAAAAAAAAATTAAATTTATTTGGATACAAATGTGCCACTAAAGATGGCACATGTGTAAGAGATTACTTGGAAATTAGTAAATTTGTAAAAATTGTATTATCTTTAATTTCAAACAGAGATAAATTAAACTCCTCTATATTTAATGTAGGTTCTTCAATAGGGCTATCAAATTTAGAGATTATTCATAAAATTCAAAATCTTCTAAAAGTAAAAATTCAATTTAATAAAAAAAGAAAGAGAAAGATAGATACAGTTTATTTAGTCTCAAATAATGAAAAATTAAGAAAGACTTTGAAACTGAAAAAATCTTTTTTTAACACTGATAAAATTCTATCAGGTTATAAAAAATATTTTATTTAGAATTTATCTTAAATATATTTTTATTAATTTTATACCATTCTATAATTTCAACTAATTTTTTTTCCATTTTTATTTTTGGCTTCCACCCCAACTGTTTTATCTTAGAGGTAGAGACTTTATATCTATAATCATTAAATGGCCTATCTTTTGTGAATTTTATATTTTTTTTAAAATCTAAATTCATTTTGTGTGCAATGTTTTTGACTAGATTTAAATTGGTATAATTTTCCAAAGAGCCTAAATTAATGATTTCATTTTTAATTTTTTTTTTAATTATAAATAATATTCCATCAGTAAAATCATCAATATGCAAATAGTGCCTTATCTGTCTTCCTTTTCCGTGAATTTCCATTTTTCTTTTATTTAAAAAAGACAAAATTGTTTTTGGAATTAATTTTTCTGGGTACTGACGTGTTCCATAAATATTATTAGATCTAATTATTGTCATTTTAGTTTTAAAAGATTTGTTATAACTCAAAGCAATCATTTCTGCTGCTGCTTTTGATGCTGAGTATGGGTTTGTTGGTATTAGTTTATCACTTTCATAACTTTGACCTTTTAACTTTTGTCCATATACCTCATCCGTACTTACATGAAGAATATTTTTCACATTATTTAATCTACAACTTTCAAAAAAAACATGTCCTCCTAGTGTATTAGATAATGTGAAGGAAAATGAATTGTTAAATGAATTATCTACATGACTCTCTGCGGCAACGTTTATAGCTATATCCACATTTTTTAATAATTTTTTCATTAGTTTAATATTGCATAAATCACCTTTTACAAATGTAATATTTTTTTTTTTTATAAGTGTTTTTATAAAATTTTTATTTCCAGCATAAGTTAGTTTATCTAAAATAAAGATAGAACTTTTTTTGTATTTTTTATTTATTTTTTCACATAAATGAGATCCAACAAATCCAGCACCTCCAGATATAAATATTTTATGCATTTATCTTTATATTTAAATTAATGTGATATAAATTATATGTAATTAATCCTAAAACAAATGAATTTCAATTTAAAAAATAAAACTATATGGGTAACCGGCCCAAATGGAATGGTTGGAAAAGCTGTTATTAAAGAATTAGACGGAAAGTGTAAAAAAATTTTATATGCCTCAAAAAAAAAATTAAACCTAATAAATCAAATTAAAGTAAATAATTGGGTTAATAAAAATAAACCAGACATTATAATCATGACAGCCGCAAAAGTTGGTGGAATTTATGCTAATAATTTTTTTCCTGGCGAATTTATTTATGAAAATTTATTAATTCAAAGCAATATTATTGAAAGCGCAAGAATTAATAATACTAAAAAACTTATATTTATTGGATCTTCATGTATTTATCCAAAAAATTGCAAACAACCAATCAAAGAAAAATATTTGTTGACTGGTGAATTAGAAAAAACAAATGAATGTTATGCTGTTGCTAAAATTTCAGGAATAAAAATGATTCAAGCTTATAGAAAACAATATGGATGTGATTTTATCTCAGTTATGCCGAGTAATATGTATGGTCCAAACGATAATTACCATGCAAAGAATAGTCACGTCTTAGCTGCATTAGTAAAAAAATTTGTTGAAGCCAAGGAAAAAAAATTAAAAAAAGTTGAAGTTTGGGGAACAGGCAAACCATTGAGAGAATTTTTACACGTTTCTGATTTTGCAAAGGCAATATTATTTAGTTTAGAAAAGTACTCAGACAAGGATCCAATCAATGTTGGTTCAGGAGAGGAAATCAGCATAACAGATTTAGCAAATAAAATCTCAAAATTGTGCAATTATAAAGGAAAAATAGTTTTTAATAATAAATATCCTGATGGAACATTTAGAAAAGTTTTAGACAGTAAAAAAATTCATAAATTAGGATGGAAAGCAAAAATTAAATTAAACGAAGGTCTTAAACAGGTAATTGATCTTTATAAATTTTCATGAAAGTTTCAATTATTTTACCAATAAGTTTTAACTATATTGATGCTGAAAGATCAATTGTATCCTGTATAAACCAAACATATAAAAATATTGAATTATTAGTTTGTTTAAATGGAAATACGAAAGAATATAATAATAATTTAATTAAAAAATTCAAATTTTATAGAAAAATAAATTTTTATATAAAAGATTTTAATAATATTGTTGATTCATTAAATTTTTTAACATCAAAAGCTTCTGGAAAGTATATTGCAAGAATAGATGCTGATGATATTTGCACAAATGATAGAATAGAAAAACAGGTAAAATTCGCTTTAAAATATAATTGTGATTTTATATCAAGTAATTCAAAGGTAATTTCTGAAAAAGATAAATTTGAATACGATCATAAAACTAATTACAAAAAAAAATTTTTTACTAACCCAGTCATTCATCCATCAATATTTGTTAAAACAAAAATCCTTAAACAATTTAAATATAAACATATTCCGTTTGCTGAGGATTACGAATTGTATTGGCGTTTAGAAAAATCAGGAATAAAATTTAATAATATTAAAGATAATTTGGTCTTTTATAGATTTAATAAAAAAAATATTAATAATCCGGTTAGATCTTTTTTTTTAACAATTTCAACATTAATTGTCTCAAGAGCATTTAGAGAAGATTTGTTAGTAAATGAGAATTTTTTTAAAATTATAAAATTCAACAATAAATTCAAAAAAGATTATAAAGATTATTTAAATAATTATTTTTATAGTACTTTTATTAATAAAATATTTTTTTTTGTTAAGTCTTTATTTCTCCCAAAAAATATTTTAAAAAAATTAATTTTAAATAGATTAAATTATTTTTTTATCCTAAATAGAAAGCTTAAAAAAATTAAAATTAATAAAAATAATGAAATAAATAAAAAACCATTAGTTTCAATAGTTATACCAACTTACAATTCTGAAAAAACAATTTATAGGACTTTAAAAAGTATTTTTAATCAAACTTATCATAACATAGAAATAATAATAATAGATAACAGTGACAATGATGAAACTATTAAAATAATTAAAAAAAATTTTGGAAACAACAAGAGGTTAAAAATTAAAAAAATAAATCATAAAATACTATCAGGTCCAGCAAGAAATTTAGGCGTTAAATACTCAAATAAAAAATCTAGATTTGTAGCTTTTTGCGATTCTGATGACACTTGGAAAAATAATAAACTTTCCAGTCAAATTTCTAAAATGATAAAACATAATTCAAATTTATCATGCACCAATTATGATTTTTATAATCCTAATAATAAAAAAGTTGAGAAAAATTATTTTAAAATTCCATTTTTAAATATTAATTTTTCTATGATAGCTTGGAAAAATATAATTGGAACAAGTTCTGTAGTTATAAACAAAGACTTATTTAAAAAAGTAAAAGGCTTTCCAGAGTCAAAATATTTTTATTCTTATGAAGATTATTTTCTATGGTTAAAATTGACTAAATATGAAAATTTTTTGTTTGTAGATAAAAACCTTACGATCTATAGAGATGACAGAAAAAATAGTGCAAGTAAAAACTCTCTTTCACTTTTAAACCAGAGAATGAGAATTATTCTATATTTTATTTTAATATTTGATTTTTTATCTTTATATAAAATCATAATAGGAAATCTTGAGCTATTAAATGAGTTTAGTTTAAAAAAGAATAAAAATTTTTATGAAGAATATTTTGGTTTGTTGTGAATTATTTGAACCATCTATTGGTGGTGTTCAGAAAGTTGTGAAAGAGTTATCTGAAAATTTTATAAAATTGGGAAATAATGTTACAATTGCAACCTCTAAGTTTGATAAAAAATTACCAACAGTAGAAAAGAAAAAAAAGAATTTTAAAATTCTTAGATATAGTATTCAGGGTAATTCTGTCAGAGGGATAACCGGAGAGTCTAAAAAGTATCAAAAATTTTTGTTAGAGACAAAATTTGATTACATATTTATTTATGCTGCCCAACAGTGGACATTTGATATTATCATACCAATAATAGATAAATTAAAAAATAAAAATATTTATTTTGCACCTTGTGGATTTTCTGGTTTATATAATCCAAGGTATTTTAATTATTATAGCAATTTAGAAATATACCTAAAAAAATTTAATATTAATGTATTGCACAACAATAATTATAGAGATGCCTTATTCTTTAAAAAAAAAAAAATTTATAACAAAGTACTCATCCCAAACGCTGCTGGAGATGAATTTTTTAAAGAGCCTAGTGTAGATATATTTAAAAAATTAAATATAAAAAAAAAAGAATTTAATTTTTTAAGCGTATCAAATTATAGATTTGCTAAAGGACAAGATTTATCAATTATTTTATTTTTTTTACTTTTAACTAAAAAAAAAATAAATTTCATTTTTATAGGTGATCATAAATCTTCGAAAATTTATTTTTTTTATTTAAAAATTTTAAAGAAAATAACAGAATTTTTATGGAATAATAAAAAAGTATATTTCTTTGAAAAACTTAATAGAGATGAAATAATTAGTGCTTTTTTTAAATGTGATTTGTTTATATTCACATCTAGAATAGAATGTTCTCCCCTTGTATTATATGAGTCCTCTGCAGCAGGTCTTCCTTTTTTTAGTCTTAATGTAGGAAATGCTAAGGAAATATCAAAATGGATGCATTCAGGAAAGGTATATAAAAATATTTTTTTACTTTTAAAAGATTTAAAATGGTATTTAAATAATAAATCATTATTAAATAAGCTACGTATTAAAGGAAGGTTAAATTTTAAATCTAAATATAATTGGCTAGCTATCTCTAAAAAATACTTAAGAGTTTTTAAGAAAAACGAAAAAAAAAAAAATGTATATTGATTTAAAACACATAATTAAAAAATTTAATCTGGAAATAGATGGTATCATCCATGTCGGAGGTTGCAAGGGAGAAGAATTATTTTCATATATGAAAAATAATATAAGAAATGTTATTTTAATTGAGGCAAATCCTGAACTGATTAGTATTTTGAAAATAAAAAAATTTATATTCCACTATATTTTTAGAATGAACTTAAGTGTTGAGAGTTTCGCTGCTTATTATGAGGATAATTTAGAATTAGATTTAAATATAACAAATAATTTACAATCTAGCTCTATATTAAAATTAAGTAAGCATTCAGAACTTTACCCAGATATAAAAGTTGATAAGAAAATTAAAGTAAAAACTAGTACAATTAATAAATTATTTGACAAAAAATATGAAATAAAAAATTATAATTTTTTGAATTTAGATATTCAGGGAGCTGAACTCGATGCACTAAAAGGTGCTGATCAAATATTAGATAAAATTGATGCAATTTATACAGAAATAAATTTTGATGAACTTTATCAAGGCTGTGCTCAAGCAGAACAAATTGATAAGTATCTTAAAGAATTTAAATTTCAGAGGGTTCTAACAGAAACTCCTGACCATCCATCATGGGGGGATGCTTTATATTTAAAAGAAAAATAAAGAAATAAAGTAATTCTATATAGAACTAAAAATTAAACATAAAACTAATTTATTATTTACATTAATTATTTTTAATTGGTCTTTTATTTGTAAAAATATTACATAGGTATATACAGTTTTATAATAATAATGAAAAAAAAAGTTGCACTTATAACAGGCATCACTGGCCAAGATGGATCTTTATTGGCAAGATATTTGCTTAATAAAAACTATGAAGTACATGGGATCAAGCGCAGATCATCCTCTTTTAATACTCAAAGAATTGATGAGATATACAAAGACACTCATGAAAAAAATGTAAAATTATTTTTACATTACGGAGATTTAACTGACTCAGTTTCTTTATTGAATATAATTAAAAATGTAAAACCATCAGAAATATACAATTTAGCAGCTCAGTCTCATGTAAAAGTTAGTTTTGAGACACCTGAATATACAGCCAATGCAGATGCAATCGGGACTTTGAGATTATTAGAGGCGATTAGATTATGCAAATTAGAAAAACAAACTAAATTTTACCAAGCCTCAACATCCGAAATGTACGGTTCATTTCCTCCTCCACAAGATGAGAACACACCAATGCATCCAGCAAGTCCATATGGGGTCGCAAAGTTATACGCTCATTGGATAACTAAAAATTATAGAGAAGCTTATAATATTTTTGCATCAACAGGAATTTTATTTAATCATGAAGGTCCGTCAAGAGGTGAAACTTTTGTTAGTAGAAAAATAACGATGGGAATTGCAAATCTTTTATCCAAAAAAGCAAGTTTTTTATATTTGGGAAATTTAGATGCAAAGAGAGATTGGGGAGATGCAAGAGATTATATAAAAGCAATGTGGAAAATATTACAACAAAAAAAATCAGATGATTTTGTCATAGCCACAAATAAAAGTTATAGCGTGAGACAGTTTGTTGAAACAGCGTTTTCAATTGTAAATATTCATATAAAGTGGAAAGGAAAAGGTAAGAATGAAATAGGCTATGATAGTAAATCAAAAAAAGTTCTAATTAAAATTGACAAAAAATATTTTAGACCATTAGAGGTTGATCATTTAAGGGGGAAGTATAACAAAGCAAAAAAAGTTTTAAACTGGGAGCCAAAAATAAGTTTTAGAAGTATGATAAAAGATATGTTGAATAAAGATTTAAAATTAGTTGGTATTAATTTTAATGATGTTATTAAATAGATATATTTTCGTTGAAGCAAGTAAAAGTGAAACTATTAAAAGATAATTTAAATTAAAATATATCATTACAAATACATTAACAATATTTAGTAGGTTAAAAAATAAACTAATATTAAATATTTTTATATGATTTTTATTTACTGCCATCAAGGCTCTTAAAAAAAAGTAATCAAATAATCTTTCCCATGGATATTTATTATTGAGCATTTTTCTAATTATTGTAAGTGAAACGTCCATAACTGGATAAATAATTAGAGCAATACCTACTGCCCAATCACCATTAAACAAAAGTACTAAAAATAAATAGCCTATTAAGTATCCAATAGTTATACTTCCTGAATCCCCCATAAAAATTTTTGCTTTAGGAAAGTTATAAAACAAGTAATTTATTGATAATAAAATTATTAATAATGCAAGATAGAAATTAAAATCTAAATTATCATTTAAAATATTTGTTAAACAAAATCCGATAAAAAACTGAAGAGAATTACAAGTTAAATAGCCATTTGAACCATCCAGGAAATTGTAAATATTTATAAGATAAACCCAAAAAAAAATTATTGTAATTGTTAAAAGTTTTAAAGGTAAAAACTTTTGAATTTCACTAGGTATATAAAACGATAATAATGGCAAACTTATTAATACTATTATGAAATGTAATGTTAGTCTGTATATGGGATGGACTTCTTTTATATCATCATAAAAACTAATTATTCCCAAAGCAAAGACAGAAAAAAAAAGTATGTATTCTCTATTTGGAAAATTAATATTTTTTATTTGTGATATTAATTCAAATTTAAAAAGGAAATAAAAAACAATTAAAACAATTATAAAAATTATACCAGCACCTGTTGGAATATCATGTTGATGTACTGAGAGATTTTGAGGTCTATCAATAAGTTTATATTTGTTTGCAATTATCTTATATAAATAAAATAAAATATTTATTATTACGCCTACCAAAATTATATTTATTATAATATTTTGCATTTAATCTCTTTAGAAAGGACATTGTAATCTAGTTTATTATTTTTAAATATTTTAAAAAATTTTCCCTCATTATATAGATATATGTCTTGATTTTTTAAATCATTTATCATTTCAATATTTATCCTTTCATCTATTTTTCTATTACGAGAGGGAACATTTCCGTAGGCCTTATTATCAACTATTTTAATAACATCCATGCAATTTTCTGAGGGAAAGATTCTACGCCCTAAAACTTTACCATTAGTATAATATCTTATAGAAAATACTATATCATCCACTTCTTCTGAAAATATTACTTCATCATTATAATTTTCCTCTAAAAAAGTATTAACTTTTAAAAACAAATTTGAAGGACCCTTATTTTTAAAATATAAATTAACGTCATTTAATATTTTTTCTCTTTCAAGCCCAGCTTTTACATGATTATTTTTTTGTATTAAAAATGAATTAAAATTAAGAAATATTATTAAAAGGATAAAAATTCTCATAACTAAATTTATGAAAAAATTATTAAATTTTAACTGACCTAGATATGCAAAAAATATAGAAAAAATTATAAATAAACCTGTTAGACCTCTATTATAGTATCCATTGACCTGGGGAACAGATGTGACAATTAAATACATAAAAAATACAAATAAAGTTGAAAATAATATAAATATTAAAAATAGAAAGTTGAAGTAATTAGATTTTGACTGAACTCCATAATTAGATTTTGCTAAAACATATATGAAATAAAATAGAAAAATATAAGTTAAAAGATTAATTATATTAAATTTTATAAATAGTATTGATCTTAGAAAAAGTTCAGGTATATCAATTAAGATTAGAGATAGAGGTTTAAAAAAATATTTTTTTAAATTTAAAAAAAAATCTTCTTCAATTACCAAGTAATTATCTACTATCTGAAATGCATATTTTAATGGTGCAGTATTATTTGTTAATTTTGATATTACAAATTGAAAAATTATAATTGATAAGATTATCAAAATAAATTTTATAAAAAAATTTAAAGCTTTTTTTAAATAAAATGACCTATCTACTTTGAAAGAATTAGGATCAATTAAAATTAAAATATTGAATAAAAAAAGTACGACACTTACCTCATATGTTAAAACTGATAAAACATAAAAGATTGCGACAAACTTAAATTTTTTTTCATAAGAAAAATATATTGAAATACTCCAAAACAATATTGATAATCCAGTCAGTGATTGTGTTACAGGTGAAAAAAACGGAGTAGAAGCAAAAGATGGAAAGAGAAAAAGTAAAAGGAAAATCTCTGCTGAGACCCCTGATAGAAATTTTTTGAATGTTTTGAAAAGAATTAACCCTGAGCAAAGCCACACACTTGAATTTATTAAGATATACAAAAAATCATTTTTTCCAAGACCAGTGATTAATGCAGCGTAAAATGCTCCAACTGGGCGCGTATTAAAAAACAAAAGGCCATGAATTCTTAATCTTTCAAAAAAACTTAATTCTGAATACTCTGTAGCTAATGACCAGTCATCATAAAAGATACCTCCCAACAAAATGTAGTTTTGATTTATAATTAAAAAAAAAATTATTATTAAAACAAAAAAATAATTGTTGCTTGGGATAAAACTTTTTCTAAAATTTCTTAAATTCATTTTATACTTTACTAAAATTTATATATATATAGAAAAGCTTTATTAATATATAAAACTTAAAAATGAACATAATAATACTTGGTGGTGGTATTTCCTCAATTTCTTTAGCCCATTTTCTTAAAAAAAAAAAGAAAATAAAAAAAATTATAATTCTTGAGAAAGAAAAAGAACCAGGTGGTCTTTTAAGATCATTTAAAATTAAAAAGTTAGCTTATGATGTTGGTCCACATATAATTTTCTCAAAACATAAAGATATATTGAAAAAAAATATTAACATTTTAAAAAAAAATGTAAGCAAAGTTAGGCGCTCAAACAAGATTTTGTATAAAAATAGATATGTAAAATATCCTTTTGAAAATGAATTATCCAAGTTACCAAAAAAAGATTTAGATTATTGTTTGAACTCTTTTTTAAATAACCCATTTGAAAATTTCAAATACCATAATATGTTGCAATTTTTTTTAAAAAATTTTGGAGAAGGCATAACAAGGACATATTTAGAGCCTTACAATAGAAAAATTTGGAAATTTGATCCAACTTTTATGGATACCCAAATGGTTGAAAGAATACCCAAACCTCCAAAAGAGGATATTATTAGAAGCGCAAAAGGTATCACCACCGAAGGTTATAAACATCAATTATATTTTTACTATCCTAAAAAAAATGGAATACAGGCGTTATTTGATGCTTATTTAAATTCAATTAAATCAAAAAATATTAAACTATTTACAGAGCAAATGATTACAGCTGTAGAAAGAAAAAATAAGAAAATTATTGTTATATCAAATGGTAAAAAATTAGAATGTGATAAGCTTTTTTCTACAATCCCATTAAATGAATTTTGTTTACTTAACAATAATATGCCGAAAGAGATAATAAATTCTGCCAATGAACTTAAATTTAATTCAATTATTATTTGTATAATAAATGTAAAAGGAGATATTGCAGGAGATAATTTTGCTTTTATGGTACCAGATAAAGACATAATATTTCACAGAATTTCAAAATTAGATTTTTTAGGAAAAAGTTATTCTTACAAAGGAACTACTTCATTCATGGCTGAGGTTACATATAGACAAGGAGATATAATCAGTAAGTTATCACCTGAAAAATTAAAAATGAAAATTATAAAAGGATTAAAAAAAATAAAGTTTTTAACAAAATCTAAAAATATAAATTTCATTGATTACAAAAAATTTAAATATGCATATGTAATTTATGATTTAAATCATAGAAAGAATGTTGATAAAATTTTAAATTATTTCAAAGATAAAAATATTCATATGGCTGGTAGGCTTGGATCATGGGAATACCTTAATTCAGATCAAGTAATTAATCAGTCCAAGGATATAGTAGAAAATCTTGATATAAAATGAAAGTTTCATTAATAACAGGTGTAGCAGGCACAATTGGGTCGAATTTAGCAAAGTTTTTAGTAAATAAAAAACATATTGTAATTGGATTAGATAATTTAAGTTTAGGTAAATTATCTAATATAAAAAGTTTAAGGTCTAATAAAAACTTTTATTTTTATAAAGTAGATGTCTCAAAAGAAAATGAATTAAAAAAAATTAAAAAAAAAATTTCTAGAATTGATTATTTATGGCTATTATCAGCGAATTCTGATATCCGATCAGGAATAAAAAATTTTAATGTTGATTTAAAAAATACATTTATGACTACTTACATTTCATTAAATTTTTTGAGAGATAAATTAAAAAAAAAAAAGCCAAATTATTTTTTCCTCAAGTTCTGCTGTGTATGGAAATCTAAATAAAAAAATTACAGAAAATAATAAAATTTTTTTCCCGATTTCAAATTATGGAGAAAGTAAATTAATTTCTGAAATATTTATTAGAAATTTTGCAAAAAAAAATAATCTTAAGTACTTAATTTTAAGATTTCCCAACGTAGTTGGAAAACCATTTACTCACGGTGTTATTTTTGATCTTGCAAATAAAATCAAAAAAAATACTTTCTTACAAGTATTAGGTAATGGGTATCAGCAGAAACCTTACGCGCATGTTTCTGAGATTGTTAATTGTATGTATTTTTTAATCAATAAAAAAAATACAAAAAAAGAATATTTGTTAGGTCCTAGAGGTAATGGAACGACTGTAAGGGAAATAGTTAATCATTTAAAAAGATACTTTAAAGTAAAACATAAAAAAGTTATTTATCAAAGAAAAAATACTGGATGGCAAGGAGATGTTCCAAAATATAATTATAACACTAATAAATTAAAAAAAGAGGGTTTCAAATTTAAATATAGCTCATTAGAAGCTGTTAAAATTTCTATTGAGGAAAAATTTTTTATGTAAAAATTTATTTATGCAAATATTTGAATTTAGATCAATTGAGAAGTTACAAAATTTGAAAAATTTTTTTTTGCGTAAAGATATAAGTATCGATTTTTTTCAAAGTTTTGATTTTATTGAAAGATATTTAATTTTTAATAGAAATGATTTTTCTATATATATAATTAAAGATAATCACCAATTTATAATTTTACCTTTAAATACTATAAAATTTAAATTTATAAAAATGCAAGGATTTATTGGCTCACCACATATATCAGAAGAAAATAATTTAATACATAATGTATCTAAATATGAAGATTTTGAGGCCATGCTTAATTTATTCTTTGAAAAAAAAAAAATTAGGTTTTTTTTTAATAATATTCCAAATGGATTTTTAAAATCTTATTTGGATAAAAAATTTGATCAATTAAATTTCTACTCTGCTAATGTTGTGAATTTGCAAGATAATGATGAAAATAATAATGAAATTTATAAGAAGGAAAAAAAATATTTTGATTACGTTTTAAGAAAATTTGAAAAAGATCATAAGTTTAATTTAAATAATTTAATAAAAGTAGATCTTGAGTGTTCTTTATTTGAGGAAGATTATATTAGAAAATTTATTAAAGAAAATAAGTCAGACAATAAAAATTATCATAAAAGAGTAATTGATTTATGGATTTATATGTTCAAATGTAATCTTGCTAAAGTAAATGTTCTTAAAATGGGCGATCAAACATTATCATTAATTATTTATACAATTTTAAATAAAAAACTTTTTTATTTAATTCCGTGTTATAATAAAATTTATAAAAAATATTCATTTGGCAGAATGCATTTAAATAAACTGCTAATTCATTTCAAAAAAAGTAATTTTGAATTTTTTTATTTAGGAGGAGGAAATGAAAAATATAAAAAAAATCTAACAAACTATAATCAAGATTTATTTTGTTATAGTAACTCAATAATTGTAAAAATATACTTTAGATTAAAAAATGCATTTTTTAACAAGCTTACTTGATAAATTTTTTAAAATTGATTTTTGGAATGTTTTCATAGTTAAAGATTCATTTGAAAATTTTTTGCTTACCAAGGGAAATAATTTAAAAAAAGCAACAAAAATTTCGTCAAAAAAAAATATTTTTTTTGCTGACCCTTTTATCCTTAAAGTAGATAATAAATATGTATCATTTCTAGTTGAAGATTTTTCTTTTTTTTACGGTGGTAAATTGTCCAAGATTAAATACAATCTTAGAAATAAAATAATTAAAAAAAAATTTCTTCTCAAGGGGAAACATTTTTCTTATCCATATATTTATAATCATAAAAATAAAAAATATATTTTTCCAGAAATGTCAGAAGACAATCAAAATTTAATTTTTGAACTTAAATATAATAAAAAAATTATTCCTATCAAAAATTATTTATTTGGAAACAATATTGTAGATCCGACAATATTATATTTTAATAAAAAATTTTGGTTATTTTGTGGTATTAAAGGTCAAAATGAAAATAAAAACCTAAATTTATTTTACACTGATAACCTAATGGGAAATTGGATATCACACTCTCAAAATCCAATTCTAAAAAATAAAAATCATACGAGGCCTGCAGGATCTATAATTATTCATAAGAACAAGATTTATAGACCATCTCAAGATAGTAAAGAGGGATATGGATCACGTCTATATTTGAATGAAATAAGTTTACTAACAGAAAGCAAATATAAAGAAAAGGTTTTGTTTAAAATATCTCCAACAAACAAAGTCTATAACGGAATACATCATTTATCATACAAAGATAATTATATTTTATTTGATCAAAAATACGAGAAATTTACCATAAATAAAATTTTATATTATTTGTTAAAAAAATTTTATTTTAAACCTTTCATTAACTAGTATAAATCATCGAAATGATTAAATATAATAATTTACTTGAGGTCGTAATTATTGCAGGTGGTAAAGCATCTAGATTAAAAAAAATTCATAAAAAACCAAAAATATTAGTTAATTTAAAGAAAAATTATTCATTATTAGAAGAGTTAATAAAAAATTTAAAATCTAATAATATCAATTCAGCATCACTACTTTCAGGTAAAAATGGAAAGTATATACATAATTTTTTTATAAAAAAAAAAATTAAAAATTTTAATCTAAAAATAATACAAGAAGACAAATTATTAGGCACAGCAGGATGTTTAAAAAACTTAAACCATAACAGATTGAAAGAAAATATATTAATAATTTATGGGGATTTGTTATTTAATATAAATATAAATAAATTTTTTAATAATTTTATTAAAACCAAAAGTGATATTTCAATTTTTTCTCATCCCAGTGATCATTTATTGGATAGTGATATCATAGATGTAAATAGCAAAAATCAAGTTCAAAATATTTATTTCAAACCTCATAAAAGAAAACTTTTGTGTAATAATTTGACAATGTCAGGTATATTTCTTATTAAAAAAAAACTTTTAAAACACTTATCAAATAATAAAAAATCAGATTTTAGCAAGCATTTTTTAAAAAAAATATTAAAAACAAATTATAAAATAACTTCTTTCAGATCTCGAGAATACTGTAGTGATCTTGGAACTCCAAGAAGATTAAAGAATGTAAGATTAGATTTTAAGCGGAACAAAAATAATCTTCTATCAATTAATAAAAAAATTCCCGCAATTTTTATTGATCGAGATGGAGTTATAAACAAAGATTTAGGTCCAAAAAAATATTCAAACCCACTAAATTTTTTACAAGATAGTGTTAAAGCACTTAAAATATTGAGAAAAACAAGATTTTTAATTTTTTTAATTACTAATCAAGGAGCAATTGCAAAGGGATTTATCTCTTATAAAGAAGTTGAAAATTCTTTTAAAAGATATGAATTATACTTATCAAGGAAAAGTTTTTATTTTGATAAAATATATTTTTGTCCACATCATCCATCAAAAGGTTATACAAATGAGAATAAAAAATATAAAGTTACCTGTAATTGTAGAAAACCTAAACCAGGCTTAATTTTAAAAGCAAAAAAGGAATTTAATATTGATCTAAGCAAATCTTATTTTATAGGTGACTCACTAAATGACTATAAAGCTGCTAAAAATGCAGGTATTAAAATAATTATGACAAAAAAACTTGAAAAAAAGAATTATATTTTTAAAAGTAATTTACTTAAGGCTGCTCGATTTATATCTACATTATGATTATTTCCAAAACCCCGTTTAGAATAAGTTTTGTAGGAGGAGGTACTGATAACTTAAAAAAACATCCTTTTAGTGGAAATGTAATATCTACAACAATAGATAAATTTATATACGTTGGTTTAAACAAAAAATTTGATAATAAAATTAGATTTTCTTATTCAAAAACAGAAAATGTTTTAAATTCTAAAAATTTAAAACATGAAATGTTAAGAGAACTATTGAAATATTTTAATTTATCAAATGGATTGGAAATAGTTTCAGTTGCAGATATACCATCTGAAGGAAGTGGCTTAGGGTCTTCAAGTTCTTTTTTAGTTGGTGCTATAAATTGTATAAATAAATTTTTAAAAATTAATTTATCAAAAAATGAAATTGCAACACTTGCATGTAAAATTGAGAGAAATGTTTTAAAAAAACCTATTGGAATGCAAGATCAATATAATGCTGTTTATGGGGGACTTAGGTGGTACAAATTTAACTCTCAAAAAGTTCAAGTCAATAAGATTAATATAAATCAAAAAAGACTTACCGCATTTGAACAAAGTTTATTTTTGTTTTATACAAAAAAAACTCGTAAATCTCAGAAAATTTTAAAAAGTGTAAAAAAAAATAAAAATTTAAATCAGTTAAAAGAATTATCAAATCTAGCAATAAATTTTAAAAATGAACTAATCAAAGGAGATTTAAATTTACTTGGAACAATTTTAAATGAAAGTTGGCAGCTAAAGAAAGATCTCTCAAATAATACTTCTAATGATTATATTGATTCAATTTATAATTATGCATTAAAATCAGGTGCTAAAGGAGGTAAACTTTTGGGAGCAGGGGGTGGAGGTTTTTTGCTTTTTTTTGTTGAAAATAAACATAAAAAAAAATTTATAAATAATATGAAAAATTTTGAATTAATTAATTTTAATTTTTATAATAAGGGCACAACATTAATTCATAATTAATATGTCGATTTTAATTACAGGTGGAGCAGGTTACATAGGGAGTCAGTTGAGTTATGTTTTAACTGATAATAATTTTAAACATGTTGTAGTCGATGATATTTCTACAGGATTTAAAAATTTAGTGAATCCAGATGCAAATTTTATAAAAATAAATTTTGCTAATAAAATAAAATTAAAAAAAATTTTAAAAAAAAATAAGATAAAATGTGTTATGCACTTAGCTGCATCGACCCTTGTCCCAGAGTCGATGAAAGAATATGAGAAATATTATAAAAATAATGTATTAAATTTAATATCATTACTAGAGTCTTGTAGAGATGCTAAAGTTAAATATTTTATTTTCTCTTCTACATGTTCAGTCTTTGAAGAAGGCCAACCAAAGGTTGACGAAAATTCAATAAAAAATGCGAATAATATATATGGAAAAACTAAGTTGTATGGAGAGGAAATAATAAAATATTTGTCAAAAAAATATAATTTTCAATATTCTATATTGAGATATTTTAATGTAATTGGGGCAGATAAAGATGCAAGAGTAGGGGCAATAAGAGATTCAGGACATCTATTTATGAATATAATAAACTCAATTTTTAATAAAAGTTATAAAGTTAATATATATGGTAATAAATTTAATACTAAAGATGGAACGGGAGTGAGGGATTTTATTGATGTGGAAGATATATGCAATATTCACTTATTATCATATAAAAAAATGCTTATAAGTAAAAAATCATTTGAAATTAACTGTGGTATCGGAAAAGGATATTCTGTTTATGATATAGTTAAAGCTTTTGAGAAAAATATACAAAAAAAATTTAAAAAAATTATCAAAAAACCAAGACCTGGTGATGTAGCTATGATTACTTGTAGTAATGGGTATTTGAAAAAAACTTTAAAATACAAATTTAAATATAATCTTACAGATAGTATAAACAAATATTTAAATTGGCAAAAAAAAATCAGACTTAATAAGTGATATTTATTGAAAAAAAAGGGAGGTTCGGAAACTTTCTATTTCAGTATTTTTTGGGCAAAATTATTCAAAAAAAGTATAATCAAAAAATTGTAATTTTTTCAAAAAATGAAAATAAATATGATTTTAATTCAAAAAAAAATATTGATAAATTAATTACAAACGGAATTTTTTTACCAAAAATATCAAAAATTTTAGATATTTTAAAATCTTTTTGTATAACTATTAATGATGGAAACTACAAAAATTTTATAAGGGAGTCTAAAAATCATAAAAAAAATTTTTTTATTTCAGGGTTTTTCCAAGATATAGATTTATTAAATCAAAATATTGAAATTTTAGATGATTTAATTAATTACGGGAATCTTTTGCCAAATGAAGAATTTAATAATTTTGATCTAACAATACATCTAAGGCACCTGTATCAAGATGCTAATATTGATAATCATGAATTATATAAAAATCAACCTGATATTTTTTTCTATAAAGAAATAATTGATAAAGAAAATCCAAAGAATATTAAGATAGTATGTTCTAATAAAAATAATAAAATACTTTTAAATTTAAAAACATTATACGGCGATAAGATACTTTTTTCTGAAAAAGATGATATTACCGATTTTACAACATTATTACATTCCAAAAAAATTATTCTTTCACTGAGCACCTTTTCACTATGGGCAGGAATTCTTTCAAAAGCAAAAAAAGTGTTTGTTCCAAATTCAGGCATATTAAAAAAAATTTTAAAAAATAAGATTTTGGATGTTAATTCTAAATTCTTTTATATAGATTATTAATAATAAATTTAAACATTTATGAAAAAAAAACTTAAAATTTTATATTGTGGTCTTAAGTATGATTATGGGGATAAGATAAATGGGTATTCTTTTGAACATCATAACTTTTACAAATCCTTTAGTTTAATGGAAAATATTGAAACACTTGATTATTTTCCTATTGATGAGATTATATTTCAAAGTGGAAAAGATTATTTAAATGAAAAAATTTTGTTATCTGCAAAAAAAAATAGATATGATTTGATATTTTTTTTTATTTTTAAGGATGAAATTTTTGAAAGTACATTAAAGTACCTTAAAAATGAACTTGGAATTATAACATTAGGTTGGATGGCCGACGATCATTGGAGATTTGAAATATTCACTAAATATATTGCTAATAATTACTCTTATATAATTACCACTGATAAAGACACCCTACCAAAATATAAAGAAAATAATTTAAGTAATGTTATATTTTCTCAATGGGCTTGCAACCATCATTATTATAAACCAATTGAAAATAAAAAAATTAACAAGATATCATTTGTTGGAATGTATTATGGGACTAGAGGAAAAGATATTAATTATTTAAAAAAAAATTTAGGAAATATTAGTTGTTGGGGTTATGGCTGGCCTTCTGGAAAAATTGAAGATGAAAAAAAAATAGAAATTTATTCACAAAGTTTAATTAATCTGAATTTTTCAAAAAGTTCAAATCAAAAAAATCTAAAAAGCTTTATCAAAATTTTTTTAAAAAAAAATACAAACAAAAATTTTCAAATTAATACTACAAAAGAGATTTTAGATAATACAAAAAATTTTTTCAAAAACAGTAGTAATCAGATTAAAGCTAGAATATTTGAAGTTATAGGATGCAAAACATTTTTATTAAGTGAGAATTCTGATTATATAGACGAATATTTTGAAGTTGATAAGGAGATTGTTTTGTTTAGTGATTTAAAAGAGGCCGAAGAAAAAATTCGATATTACTTAAAAAATGAAACTGAATTAAACAAAATTGCTAAGGCAGGATATGAAAGGGTTTTAAGAGATCATACTTATGAAAAGAGATTTAACCAAATATTTAAAATAATAAATGTATAAGTATAAGTTTAGCGCAGTACTTCCTGTTTATAAAAAAGTTTCTATCAAAGAGTTTAAAAATTCATTCTATAGTATAATTAATCAGATTTTACTTCCTAACGAGCTACTTATTCTAATTGATGGCCCAATAAAAGAAAATGTAAAAAATTTTATATTTAAGAAAAAAAAAAAATATAAATTTATAAAACTTTTAATATTTTCAAAAAATAATGGTTTGGGATACGTATTAAATAAGGCAATAAAAAAATGTAAATATAATTATATAGCAAGATGTGATGCAGATGACATATCTGAAAAAAGTAGATTTCAATTACAAATGAATTTCCTAAAAAAAAACAGAAATATAGATGTATTAGGTTCGAATGTTTATGAAATGAAAAATAATAAAATTTACTCAACAAAAATTATGAGTCAATTTCATGAAAATATTATAAGAAAAATATATTTTAGAAATCCAATAAACCATTCAACTGTTTTTTTTAAAAAAAAAACAATTCTCAAAGCTGGCAATTACGAAGATGTAAGATTTTATGAGGATTATTTCCTATGGTTTAAAATATTAAAGAACAATGGTGTTTTCCATAATCTAGATTTATTTTTAGTTAAGATGAAAATTGATGATAATTTTTTCAAAAGAAGGTCTGGTTTGAATTATTTAGAATTTTATTTATTTTTTTTGAAAAAATTAGCAAGCAGCAATTATATAAATATATTTCAAGTATTTTTTTTATTTTCAATTAGATTATTTTTAATTTTAATGCCCCTGCACTTAATAAAAAAAATATATAGAAATTTTTTACGAGATTAATTGGAGATTATTTCGTATTTAATCTGTGAATTTTTAACATCTATAAATTTAACTATTATACCTTCTTCTTTTAGATTCTTACTTACTAAAGGTAGATTAATGTCATTAAGTATAAATTGAATAGTTCTGGATTGTTCATGAGCAAAAAAAATTGCTTTGTTATGATAATCTGGAAAGTTTTTTATTTTAATAATTTCATCATTTTTATCAATTAAATTGATAAGTTTCTTATAAAATACTTCTTTCATTCTAAAATTTTCTATTTGTGAGTTTTTTAAAAAGACAACATTAGAAATATTATTAATTATGATAATCAAAAGTATGCCTGAAAAAAATAGATGTACTTTTTTATTTTTTATCAAACAAAAATTTAGAAATATAGATAACGAGATTGAGATAAAGATGCTGGGTAAGTAAAAATGTCTAGGTGATATATGATGAAAATACAAAGTAATAAAACTACAAAAATATAATAAAATACAAAATATGAAAATTAATAAAATATTTTTATCTTCGGATAATTTATTATTTGAATTTATTTTTTTTTTCTTTGAGAGATACAGAAAAAAAATACATAATAAAATAATTAATATATTTGCACAAATAAGTAAATTTAAATTACCAATATTATTTGAAAAATTAATAGTAATTGGAGATTTAATTGAACTTAAAAAATTTTGAAAAATATTCTCATAATCTAAAACCACACCACCTAGCTCCATATCTTTCATTTGATTTATTTTATAAAATGAAAAATAAGTTGTAATAAAACTGTAAATAAAAAAAATTATAAGATTATAATTAAAGGTTCTGTATTTATAACTTAAAATTGTTCTTAAAATAATTATTAAAAAACATGAAAAAAGTCCTTGTTCATAAGTGAATATTGATAAAAGAACCAAAATTATACATAAAAAATCTAGAGTTAAATTTTTTTCAAATTTTACTAAAAAAATTTTTATATTTATTGCTAAAAAGACTAAAAAAAAAGTTGTAGATGTAAGTGTCATTGGTAAATTATGTGTCCAAAAAATAATCTCTGAATTTAAAGGAAAAAACAAAAAAAATAAAAATGCAAAAACTATATTTATTTGCTCTATTTGAATTAACTTTAAAATATAAATAAAAACTACAGAATTAGTGAAGTACAAAAATACCTGAAAATAATGAATTGTATCTAAGCTTTTTAAAACTGATAAGGTTGTATATATCTTCATCCAAAACGGTTGTAAATCTCGTCCAGCATCAAATGTTTCATTAAAGTAAATAATATCTTGTAAATAATTCAACTCACTTAATCCCACTATAATTGATATATCATCCGCAAAGAAACCCAATAAGTTTACGTCTTTAACTAAAATATAAAAGCTAATTATTAATAAAATTAAAAAAGAAAAAAAATTATATTTACTGAATTTTGCCATTAAGACAAATTATTAAAATTTATATTTTCTAATTTGAAATGAATTTGAAACATTATTTCTAATAAATTGAGATATAATATTCATGCAAGCATGATGCAAATTCTCTACCACGCCATAGTTTAATGAGTCTATATGGATATTGTAATCTGTTAATTTTTTAGCTCTTCCTCCATTAAATCCAGTGAAAGATAATGTTTTAATTTTTTTTGATTTTGCATACTTAATTGCTTTTATAATATTTTCAGAATTTCCTGAGGAACTAATTGTAATTAGCATATCTCCTTGATCTGCTAAATATTCAAGTTGCTTTTTAAAAACCTCATTATACGAAATATCATTTGAAATTGCTGTGATTAAAGGGTTGTTAGAACATAAGCTTATTATTCTAGGGTTTATCTTTTTTGTTTCACTAAGTATCTTTTTATGATCACATTCAAAGTGGTTAGCTATTGCTGCAGATCCACCGTTTCCACATACAAAAATTTTTTTTCTCTTATTATAATTTGAGGAAAGAATTTTGATAATATTTTTTAAATTATCTGAATTTAGCTTTTCTTTTGATTGCCTAAAGTCTTCAAAATAGTCGTCAAAATAATGTTTTAAACTTGTATATTTTTTAAAAGGAAATTTTCTATTCATATTAATTAGTGATAGTATTTTATAAATTATTATTAAAATAAAACCATATAAAAATGATAAAATACGGAGATAAAATCTCACTGACAATGATTACTCTTAATGAAGAGGCTTCAGTTTCAAAAGTTATAAATGATATAAAAAATTTAGACGATAGAATAGAAATTAATATTGTTGATAGCAGCACCGATAACACCCCACAAATTGCAAAATCACTTGGAGCTAATGTTTATTTTCAATTTCCTCCAAAAGGTTATGGTCCCGCTATGGACTACGCGCTTAAAAGTTCAAACAGAGAAATTATTATAACAGTTGATTGTGATGACACTTATCCATTGAACCAGGTTGATTATTTTTCAAGACTAGTAATAGATCATGAAATAGATGTGGTTGATGGCAACAGATTGCCTACCAAACCAAAAAATATGCCATTAATAAATTATATTGCTAATTATTTTTTTGCTTTAATTGCAAGTATATTATTTTTAAAAAGAATTAAAGACTTACATAGTGGAATGAGAGCATATAAGAGAGAAGTTATAAACAAGTTACCTTATGAACCAAAAGGTGTTTCCTTACCTGTAGAATTAATTCTTTGGCCAATAAGATTAAAACTGAAAGTGAAATTTGTTGACATTGTTTACAGAGAAAGAATTGGTCAAAGTAAGCTTGAACCCCTTAAGGCAGCATGGTGGACTATTATCAGAATTCTAAGAGCTAGATTTAAAAAAGTTTAATTTTTTTAAAAGGTATATTATAAAAATAACTATTCCAATTAAAATCTCAGTTTTAACAAAAAAAGCAAGACCATAAATTGCCGAACCTCTTAAAATCTTAAAAATACAAAAGCATGATAAAATTATAATTAAATCATTTAAATTTAATATTTCATTTAATTTATTTTTAATAATTAAAGCAGAAATAATTAAAATTAAAGTTTGAAACGGGAATGCAAGTATTTCAATTAGACCCATATTAGCATAGCTTCCAAATTGAACAAAAGTTTCTTCTTTAAAAATGTAATATGCCTGATTTGTGTTTAAAAATAACGGATTTTGAAAAAAATTTTGAAAAAGAAAATTATTTATGAAATTTTTATCTTGCATGTTAACAATTAAATTTTGAATTTTAACTATTTCTGTACACCACAAAGATATAGGTTCCCAAAATATATTATAAAGAAACGCTTCAAATGTACCTAAAAGTATAAGTCTATAGGTTATTATAATTACAATAATCGTTGATAAAAGTACAAAATACCTTCTTTTGGAAAAAACTAAAAAAGTTACAGAGAACAGAAATATGTAAAACCTAGATAGAGTATAAATTTCAAAACACGTAATTAGAAATAAAAATATTGAACTCATTTTTAATTTATTATTTTTAATTAAATAAATTGAGAAAATAATGCCTAAAACAATATGCGTTTGCCTTCTACCATTAATAAATTGAAAAGCATTACTTCTGTGAACTAGATCTGATTTTTCTTTTAGGTTTAAAAATAGTTCATAAAAATCAATAATTAATAATACAACACATACAAATAATAAAAAATTTAAAATTAATAAAATTTTATCATGATAAAAATTATTTTTAGTTTCCTGACTATAAGAACCAATTAATTTTAAAAAAAATAAGGAGATTAGTGCAAATAAAATTGAATTTAAAAAAAATACCAAATGAAAATTAGTTGAAGAATAAATAAATTTTACATATTCTCTATCTTTTTCATGAGATATTTCAGGAAAATTTGTAAGAATATTATTTAAAAAAAAATCACCAGATAGATACAATACATAAGGTGTAAATACATAAAAAGTAAAAATAATTAATAAAAAATATGTAAAGTTACTTTTAATAATTTTATTAGATGTTTCGAACATGTTTGTTATATTTGTTTATAGAAAATAGAGTTAATAAAATTTGCGATAGAAGAACTAACAAAGACCATATAATTATATTTTTAAACAATATCATAAATATAATTTGAGCAGAGAGTAAAAGAATATTTATAAAAAATAAGTCTCTCCCAAAATCTTTTATAAATAAAGAGTCAATAAAAAAACCATTTAATACATGTAAAATAAATGCAACACTGAAGCAATTAAATATGATTAAATTATTTGTGATTAAATAAGGTATTAAAATATCTATTTTTATATTGAAAATTGTTGCAATAAAATAACAAATATTAAACAAAATTAATATTAAAATCATCAATTTAATAAATATATTTAGCTCTTTTTTAACTTCATGAGATACATATTCTTTTGATAAAAGTAAATTTCTTGCTGGTTGAAAAATAATTGACCCAAGTATCTGGAATACTGATGAAACTTTAAATATTATATAATATAAAAAGTAGGTATTATCATTTAAAAAACTTTCTCCTAATATTTTATCAAATTGAAATAATAGCGTACCTGTAAGAACATAAAAAATATCATAAATTTTAAATAATCTTTTTTTACTATTAAAATAAATGTTTAACTTTTTAAAAAAAATTAGAAATACAATAAAAAAAAATAAATAATAAAAAGACATTATTATTAATAAATTGTTAAAATAATTTACTAAAAAATAAACAAATAAAATCTTTAAACTTGAATTTAACAATAAAATTATTGAGTGTTTTAAGGTATTATTATTTTTTATAAAAAAAATTAAAATTAAATTCAGACAAATTTCAAAAATAATATTTAAGAATAAAAATAAATATAGATAATTGTTTCTTGTTCCCAAGTATATTGATGAAATTAAAATTAATATAAATATAAAAGCTAAACTATTATTTGTGACACCTATAAATATTTTACCATTTTCAAAGGTTGATTTAATAGAAGTAGAATATATTAAAGATGCAAAAATTGTAGAAATTGAAATCGTTAAAATGTACTTATCTATATTTAATAGTTTTAAATTTTTCGCATAAACAAAGAATATTAATGCCAGTAAAAAAGTGCAAACATAATTTATATATATAGCTAATCTTTTTTTGTCTAAAATAAAATTTATATTCATTTTATAAATGTAATAGATTTATGTAAATAAAATACTATATTTCATTTTTTTTATACATGAGAAATAAAATAATCGCTATTACAGGACACAAAGGGGTCTTAGGTAAATCTTTTATATGCAAGTATAAAGACAATAAATATTTAAAATGTAAATTTGATATAAGTGATAGAAAAAAAACTTTTAATTGGATTCAAAAAAATCATTTTGATATATTAATACATTTTGCAGCTTTAGTTCCAACTATTGAGGTTAATAAAAACAAAAGGAAAGCAATTAGTACAAATTATCTAGGCACAAAAAATATTGTAGATGCTTTATCAAAGTATAAACAAAAAGACAAACCATGGGTTTTTTTATCATCAACATCTCATGTTTATAAATTTTCCTCAAAAGATCTAAATGAAAAGTCTCCAATTAGACCAATATCATTTTATGGAAAAACAAAATTTCTAGCAGAAAAATATTTTAAAAATAAACTTGGCCAAAAAAATTTTAAATTTTGTATTGGAAGAATATTTAGTTTTACACACAAATCACAAAAAAAAACTTTTTTTATTCCATCAATTTTTCAAAAAATGAAAAAAACAAAATTAACAAAAATAATTTTTGAAAATATGTATCAAAAAAGAGATTTTTTATCTGTATTGGACATTGTTAGGGCAATCTCTTATTTGTATAAAGCCAAAAAAAAAGGCACTTATAATATCTGTTCAAGTAAAGGAGTTTATTTATATCAAATAATAAATTTAGTTTCTAAAAAAATTTCTCCTAATATTAAAATAACTTTTATTAAGAATAATAATTATAAACATCTTGTGGGAAATAATTTAAAACTTACTAAAACAGGTTGGAAAAAAAAAGATAATATAAATAAAATCATTAATGACTTTTATAAATAAAGATAAAAATAAAAATATAGGCATAGATATAAGTAACTTATCCCCGGATTTTTATGGAGGTATAGATACTTATCTAAATGGAATTTTATCTGGTTTTTCAAATGGTTTTAAAAACTATAATTTTCAAATATATGTAGACAATAATTACTTTGAAAAAAGAAGAAAAAATTTAATTTTCAAAAAAAACTTTAAATATTTAAAGGTTTCAAATGGATTGAGAGAAAAACTTCTTTTAAAAGTATATAATCGGTTATTACCATATTTATTTTTTGTAAATAAGCATACAAAGTTAAATATAGAATTTCATTTGAAAAATTTTATCTACTCAAAATTTAAAAAACTAGCAGAAGAAAGTTCAGATGTCCTTATATCACCCAATGTAGTTTTAAAATGTTATAATTTAAAAATTCCAACTCTGTTAAATATGCATGATATTCAACATGTTCATTTTCCAAGTTATTTTGATTACGAAGAAAGAAAGAGGAGAGATCTTCAATATTATAATAGTGCATATTTTGCATCTAAAAATATAGCTAGTGGCGAGTTTATAAAAAAAGATTTTATTAAACAATTTCCTTTTTTAAAAAATAAAATTACAGTAATACACGAGGGGATTGATATTAAAAATATATCAAAAAAAGTAAATTCTAAAAAATTAAAAAAATATTTTAAAAAAATAAAAATCTATAGAAAAAAATTTTTATTTTTACCTGCTCAACTTTGGCTTCATAAAAACCATATTACTGTTTTAAAAGGTATAAAATTATTAAATGAAAAGAACAATGTAGATATCAAGTTAGTTATGTGTGGACAAAGATATAAAAAAACTGAATATATTTTTGAATTTATAAAAAAAAATAACTTAAAAAACGTTATATATCTGGGGATTATAAACAAACAATCTTTAAGATGGTGTCTGCAGAATAGCTTAGCAACAATTTGTCCTGCACTATATGAGTCAAGTTCACTTGTTAATATGGAGGCAATTTGTGCAAAGACAGCAGTTGTCTCTAGTGATATTCCTACAAATCTAGAAAAAAAAAAATTTTTTAAAGTAAATATATTTAAAAAAAAATCTCCTTTAAGTTTTTCAAATCAAATTTTGAAATTAATAAGAGATAAAAATGTCTCTACAAATCAAATTAAATATAATAGTAAAAATATTAAATATTATGATTGGAAAAATGTATCTAAAAAATATTTAAATGAAGCAATTAAAATAATAAATGAAAACAAATAATTTACCAGGTATTGCGATTTTTGGTTATAACAGACCATATCATTTTGAAAAAACTCTATTTTATCTTAAAAAAAACCTTAATTCAAAAAAATTTGATATCTTTCTATTTTGCGATGGTCCAAAAAAAAAAATGATTTGGAAGTAAATAAAGTTCATAGAGTTGCAAAAAAATTAAGTCATTTTAAATCAAAAAAAATATATTTAAGAAAAAAAAATCTTGGCTTAGCGAATTCTTTATTAGATGGAATTACAACTGTATTAAAATATAAAAAAAGTGTAATTATTTTAGAAGATGACATAATTACAAATAAGTTTTTTTTAAGTTATATGTCAGATGCATTATCATTTTACGATAATGATAGATTAGTTGGTAGTGTAACTGGATATAGTTATACAAATCCTGATAAATATTCAAATAATTCAACATATTTAAGCCAGAGACATGCTAGTTGGGGGTGGGGAACGTGGAGGAATGTTTGGAATAAAATGAATTGGAATAAAAATTGGATAAAAAAAAAAATGAATCAAAAATATTTTAAATCAAAATTTAATTTATCTGGTAAAGATATGTATCCTATGCTTGAGGAGGTTATAGAAAATAAAATTGATACACTTGATATTTTATTTAATTTTAATTGTTTTATTTTAGATAAATATTGTGTTTGTCCAAAAAAATCTTTAATTTATAATATTGGACTAGATGGGTCTGGAATTCATTGTAAGAAAGGTGATAAAGTCTTTAGTAACTATTCAAAAAATTTTACAGTTAATAAATTTTCTAAAATTTCTGTAAATATAAAAATTATTAAAAAAATTAAAAATTCTTTTAGGACCCCAATAATTCTAAGAATTACAAATAAAATTAAAAAAATTTTATTTTGATAAAAATTTTTTTAATTGTTTTGAATGAATATGAAGAGATAATAATTTTATTTTTTTATTTTTACATTTTAAAAATGGTATATTTAAATTATTTATTTTTTTAAATTCGATAATTGAATTTTTTAAATTAATTGCACTTTTTGATATAAATAAATCTTTGTTTATAAATGTTTTTTTAAAAATTTTATTTCTATCAAAACCATCTAAATATAAACCATAATTTGCTGGATCAAATATACCTTCAAACTCTTTGTGATATTTTTCAATATTAATATTTTTAGAGTATTGATTATTTTTATCTAAATAGGGAGTTGAGGATGGAAGGACATTTATAATTTTTGTTTTTTTATATTTGGAATAAAATTCAAACAATAAGTCCATGTCATTTTTTATAAATTCATTTTTATTTTTTAACTTCTGTGTAATTTTACCAAATGTTTTACCTAAAATCATATTCGACATTGAATGGTTTTTAAAAATAAATTCAGCAAATAAACTTAAATATTTGAAATTTTTAAAATACAGAAAAGATGGTATTGCTTTTATATTTGAGTCTAACAACAAACCTATATTAAACTTTTCAAAAATTTTTTTTTTCTTAAATAAGTCAAAATATAGAAGAATATCATTCTCGATATGAATAATATTTTTAAGTTTATATTTTATGGCTAAATTTTCGAGATAAAAAAATCTTTCAGTAGTATAAGTCCAAAATCCTTGATACCATTTTTTATCTAATAAATTATTTTTAATAAAATTTCTGTGATTACTCGAGATTTGTAATTCTTCAATATTTTCAAATATAATTTTTTTTTTAATTTTATTATTAATTTTATTAAATGTTTTTTTATTACTAATAAGAAATATTCTAATTCTTTTATTAAATAATAGAGCTTGTTGAATTGAATGAGTCAAATATTCAATTTTTTTAAAACCTATATGAATGAAAACGAGATTCATAATTTATAATCTAAGTGTAGTTTATACAGATCTTAAATTAATTTTATATACTGAATTATTAATTTATTGATAAAAAAAAAGATAACTGTTAGGTATCAAATTATTTAAAATGAAATACCCTTTACTTCAAAACGCATTTACAAAAGAAGACCTGAAAAAAGGTAGTCAGGTATTAAATTCAGGTAAAATCACCATGTCTCATAAAACTTTATTTTTTGAAAAAAAATTTGCAAAAAAAGTAAATTCAAAATTTTCTTTAATGACAAATTCAGGATCTTCTGCAAATTTGCTCAGTGTTGCTGTTGCTTGCAATCCTATGAGAAAAAAATATCTAAAACCTAATGACGAAGTTATTATTCCATCTGTTTGCTGGTCAACATCCCTCTGGCCATTGGTACAATATAACCTAAAACCAATCTTTGTTGATGTAAATACAGACACTTTAAATATTGATATTACAGATCTAAATAAAAAAATTACAAAAAAAACAAAAGCAATTATGTGTGTTCATATATTAGGGATGAGTACAGATATGAGCGAAATAAATAAAATAGTAAAAAAAAATAAGCTTATTTTATTTGAAGACACCTGTGAAAGTTTAGGTAGTCAATTTAATAATAAAAAACTTGGAACCTTTGGTGATTTTGGAACTTTTTCATTTTATTATTCACACCAGATTACATCTGGAGAAGGAGGAATGGTTGTTTGTAAAAATAAAAATGATTATAACATATTAAAATGTATGAGATCTCATGGATGGTCTAGAAGTACAGATTTTCATGATCAATTTAAAAAAAAGTTTCACAAAATTGATGAAAGATTTTTGTTTATAAATAGTGGTTACAATTTAAGACCATTAGACATCACCGCTGCTATAGCTAATAATCAGTTAAAAAGACTAAGTTATTTTATTAAAACAAGGAATCTAAATCGCAAAATTTTAATAAATACCATTAAATCAAGTAAAAGATGGAATAATCAATTCATTTTCGTTGAAGGACATAAAAAAAATCATGTTAGTTGGTTTGGTATGCCAATTATGATTAATAAAAAATATAAAAACATTAAAAAAAAATTTTTAAGTTATTTAATAAAGAATAAAATTGAAAACAGACCAATTGTAAGTGGAAATTTTTTAAATCAACCTTCCATAAAACTTTATGATATAAAGACTGAAGGAAAATTTAAAGGTGCTCAGGAAATAGAGGATATGGGTTTTTTTATAGGGCTTCATACAAAAAAACTTTCTTTAAAGACCGCAAGATACATTTCAAATAAGTTTTTAGATATTGACCAGATTAAATAATGGTCTTAAATAACGAAAACAAGTTAAGCAAATTCATAGATTATTCTCTAATATTTTTTCCTATCGCATTAATATTAGGCTCACCTTCAGTAAACTTATATTTAATTTCATACTCTTTTATTTTTATATATGTAGTTTTTAAAAATAAATTTTATGATTGGTTAAAAATTAATTGGGTTAAAATTTTTATAATTTTCTGGTTATACCTGCTTGTAACAAGTTTTTTTGCAACTGATTTTTTCAATGCATTTAAGACTTCTTTCTCATTAATAAGATTTTTATTATTTTCACTTTTAATTGGCTATTTTGGTTTTAAGACACTTAAAATTAATAAAATAATCTCACTATGGATTTATATTTTAATTTTTGTTTCTATTGATATTTGGATTCAATTAATTGTTGGCTATGATTTATTTGGAGTTGAAGCTAGATTTAATAGATTATCAGGACCTTTTGGAGATGAATTGGTTGTTGGAGGTTTTATATGGAAAATATCTTCTTGTGTGTTTCCAATAATATTAGTTCAATTCTTTATTAGCAAAACTAATAAAAATAAAATTTATCTTTATAGCTTCCTGTTATTTCTATTTAGTGTTTTTATTTCTGGGGAGAGAATGAGTTTCTTGATGTTTATTTTTTATTTGACGTTATCCTTCTCAATAATACTTATTTATAAATCTAAAATAAAAACCTTATTTATTTACTTAATCATATTTTTTTTCACACTGGGTCTTGTTGCGACGAAAATTGAAATAGTCAAAAAAAGATACAGTGAATTTTTTATTATTGTAAAAGATATAAATGCCTCGAGTTATGGTAAATTATTTGTTTCAGGTTTTGAAATTTGGAAAAAGAATCAAATAATCGGAGTTGGAGTTAAAAATTTTAGAGTTGAATGTGATTTACAACTAGAAAATAGGGAGCCAATGTTACATCCACTTTGCTCTTCCCATCCACATAATTTATACCTAGAAATTTTATCAGAAACTGGAACTATTGGTTTTATCTTATTTATTACTTTTATTGTTTTATTGGCTAAATATATATTTAGAGATTTCAGAATTAATAACTCTGAAAAAAAATTTACGCTTCTATTATTATTTATTTCATTGCTTGTAACAATTTGGCCAATAAGCACTTCTGGAAGTTTTTTTACAACATGGAATGGATCTTATTATTGGCTGATAATTGGATTTATTTTATCTTCAAAAAATTCAGAGTCTTTTAAATTGTAAATTTTTTAGAAAAATTTTAGTTGATATAAATATTAAGTTAAAATTTAAAAGCCAATATATCATATTTTTGAAAATGATGCTAAAACCATAAAGAGCATTTTTTAAATTAATTTCTGGATTTAATTTTAATTCAACAAAATTTATTCCTAAAATTAATTCAAAAAAATAAGTAAAATATTCGATCCATAATGATAGAAACAGTATAATTATAAAGTAATAATATAAATTTTTATTTATTTTATCCTTTAAACTTAGAAAGTATGAAACATTAAATATTAAAAATATTAATCTATACACAAATCCTTCATTTAAAAAAAAACTACCTACAATTATTGCTGAACCAATTAAGAAGCTTAATTCTTGTCTTTCTTCAAATTTGGGTAATTCATACTTAAATACAGTGGAAAACAAAATTAAAAATAATAATATAAAAATAGAGAAAATATTATAATTCAAATTATATTCAGTAATAAAATTAAATATTTTAAAAAGAGTTGTTGAATTAAAAGCTAAAAGAACCCCAGCCTTATTATAATCACCCAGAAGACTTAGTATGTTTGTAAAATAAATTGAAATTAATAAAGATGATAATAAAATTGGATAAAAAATTAATTTTAATTTTATATACTTATTAAGCACAAAATATATTGGAACTAAAACAATAGGAAAAACCTTCCCAATGATAGCTAAATTAAGTGGTATAAAAGAAATTAGCAAATTTTTATTATTATTTAAAATTAAATAGAACAAAAAAATTAGAAAAAAAATTATTAAATCATTGTTACCTCTTTGAATTAGTAAAATTGAAACTGGAGATAAAATAAAAAGAAATTTTATAAAAAAGTTATATTTTTTTAAAATATTCAAACAAAAAAATAAGTAAAAAATTACAAAAATTAGAATTAAATATTTAAATAGTGTCCTGTTACCAATTTCACCAAGTTTTATCCATATATCTGGGTATACAAAATTATATTCTAGTATAACTGGACATAACCCTTTAATACTATCGTCAGCTTTATCCGGGTAATTTAAGCAAATTCTATAATCATAAATATAAGTCCAGTCTTGAAATAAATAACTTCCATAAATTGGATAATATTTCCATAAACCACCAAATAAAATTACAGAGGCTAAAATAATGAAAATGTAATAAGAATTTTTAAAATTTATATTTTTCAAATTTTCTCAATTATAGCCATTGAACCACTTGTCTCTAAAAATAACACAATTAAATATTGAATTTAATTAATTGACTTTATTAAATTAGATTTGTATACGTTGCAAGCCTAGTGATTATTGCGAAAGAGTCATACCCGATCCCATTCCGAACTCGGAAGTTAAGCCTTTCTGCGCCAATGGTACTTTGTCTTAAGACACGGGAGAGTAGGTCATTGCTAGGCTAAATTCTCAAATGAAAAAACTCATTTTAGTTACCGGTGGTGCTGGCTTTGTAGGCTCAAACTTAATAGAATTTTTATTAATTAAAACGAAATCCAATATTATTAGTCTTGATAATTATTCTTCAGGTTCAAAAAAAAACCATCTTAAAGATAAAAGAATTAAATACTTAGTAGGTAACACATCTAATATTAAAAGAATTGCAGAAAAATATAAAAAAAAAAATTCATTCAATTTTTCATTTTGGTGAATTTGCAAGAATTTATCAAAGTTTTGAGGATTTTGATAAATGTTATGATTCTAATTCAATTGGAACGAAGGCAGTTTTTAAATTTTGTTTAGATAATAAAATAAAGTTAATCTATTCGGCAACTTCTGCAAGTTTAGGTGATAATGGCAAAGATAAAAATCTTTCACCCTATGCATTTACTAAATCAAAAAATTTAGAATTATTAGAAAATTTAAAAAAATGGTTTAAGTTTAAGTTTGAAGTAATTTACTTTTATAATGTATATGGACCAAGACAAATTAAAACTGGAAAAATGGCAACAGTCATTGGTATATTTGAAGACAAATATCTAAAGAATAAACCTCTAACAGTAGTAAAGCCTGGAAATCAATCTAGAAGATTTACCCATATACAAGACACTATTAAAGTGTGCTATTATGCTTGGAAAAAAAATCGATGCACTCACTATAGTATTAGCAACAAAAGATCTTATACTATATTAGAAGTTGCAAGGATGTTTAAATCTAAAATAAAACTAATAGAAGCAAGACCAGGTGAGAGATATGCTTCAGCTTTAACCAAAATATCGCAGAACAATAAAATATTTAGAAAATATGGAAAAATAAATTTGAAAGATTATATTTCTTCGTTTATTAAGGATGAAAATTTATGAAAATTAAAAGCTCACTAAAGTCAATTAAAAAAAGAGATCTTAACTCAAAACTAGTTAGAAGGAGAGGAAGAGTTTACGTTATAAATAAAACTAATCCTAAGTTCAAAGCTAGACAAAAATAATTTTTATGGATAATGAAAACCATAAAAATACCTGGAATAACTTTACTAAATTTGTTTTATGGGGATCCATTGCTGTAGTCTTAGTTCTTATTCTTATGGCAATATTTTTATTATAATAAAATGCATTTAGTCTCGTCCTTAGAAAACCAAAAAATTGAAAAAAGAATTGCTATCACTCCTGAAATTGCAAAAAAATATATAGACTTAGGCTTTAAAGTATCTTTACAAAATAACTATGGAGCACATTTGGGGTTTATGGATGAAGATTATAAAAAAATTGGAGTCGGTTTCATAGAAGATGAAAAACATTTAATTACAACAGCAGATATTATAGTACAATTAGAATTACCAGATGACGGTAAACTATTATTATTAAAAGAAGACCAAACATTGATTGGATCTCTAAATTCCTTATCAAATAAACTAAAATTAGAAAAATTAAAAACAAAAAAAATTAATTGTTTTTCATTAGAATTACTTCCAAGAATTACTAGAGCACAATCTATGGATATTTTATCTTCTCAAGCCAACCTTGCTGGCTATAAAGCTGTGATAGAGGCTTTTCAAGTTTATGAAAGAGCAATACCAATGATGATGACTGCTGCAGGAACGATACCAGCAGCCAAAGTGTTAGTTGTTGGCGCAGGTGTTGCAGGGTTGCAAGCTATTGCTACCGCAAAAAGAATGGGTGCAATAGTATTCGCAACAGATGTTAGAATGGCTTCTAAAGAGCAAGTAGAGAGTTTAGGTGGAAAATTTTTAACAGTTGAAGGCAGTGAAAATTTAGAGACAGAAGGAGGGTATGCAAAAGAAGCATCTGAAGAATTCAAAAAAAAACAAGAAGAACTACTATCAGAAACTTTAAAAAAAATAGATATTATCATTTGTACAGCCTTAATTCCTGGACGGGAAGCACCTAAAATAATTAAAGAAGAAATGTTTAAAAATTTACAAAAAGGCTCAGTTATTTATGATTTAGCAGCTGTCCAAGGTGGAAATACAGCTTTTACAGAGGTTAATAATATTGTTTTAAAAAATGGTGTAAAAATTTTAGGGGAAGCAAATATTTTAAATAAATTGCCAGTATCAGCGTCTAATTTATATGCAAAAAATATGTATAATTTTATCTCTAATTTATATGATAAAGAAAATAATAAATTAAATATTAATTTAGAGGATGAAATAATTGAAAAAACAATAATAAATTAATAATTATGGAAATTGACCCTTTTATATTTAGATTAAGTATATTTATCTTATCGATATTTATAGGTTATTATGTTGTATGGAGTGTAACACCTTCACTTCATACTCCTTTAATGTCCGTCACAAATGCAATATCATCAGTAATAATTGTAGGGGCGATAATTGCTGCCTTATCTGGTGCAGATAGCAGAGTATTAACGTCTTCAAGTATCTATGGATTTTTAGCTATAATTCTTGCTTCAGTTAATATTTTTGGTGGCTTTTTAGTTACTCAACGCATGTTAGCTATGTATAAAAAAAAGAAAAAGGATAAGTAAATAAATGTCTGCAAATCTCTCTGCAATTTTATATCTTATTTCAGGTGTTTTATTTATTCTAGCTTTAAGAGGGCTATCTTCACCTGAAACTTCTAGACAAGGCAATTTGTTTGGAATAATAGGTATGATAATTGCTGTTACAGTTACATTTCTTTCAGTAGGTAATTTTACATCCAGTTTCATTTATGTTCTAATATTACTTGCAATTGGAGGAAGTATTGGAGCCTATATAGCTTATAAAATTCCAATGACTGCAATGCCAGAATTAGTAGCTGGTTTTCATAGTTTGGTTGGATTGGCTGCTGTATTTGTCGCAATTTCAGCTTTTATTAACCCTGAGGCCTTCAATCTTGGAACACCGGAAAATATTAAACTTGCAAGTCTAATTGAAATGGCCATTGGAGCAGCCGTAGGAGCAATTACTTTTTCTGGCTCAGTTATTGCTTTTTTAAAACTTCAAGGAATAATGTCTGGCGCACCAATTACTTTTAAAGGTCAACATTTACTAAACGCAATTCTATTAATTTCAATCGTGGTTTTAACATTTTATTTATGTTCTACTCAATCCTCAAATTTATTTTGGATTTTAATTGCAGTTTCATTTTTAATTGGGTTTTTAATAATTATTCCAATTGGTGGTGCAGATATGCCAGTTGTAATATCAATGCTTAACTCATATTCAGGATGGGCTGCTGCAGGAATTGGTTTTACATTAGAAAATACTGCTCTAATTATTACAGGTGCATTAGTTGGGTCTTCGGGTGCAATTCTATCTTATATAATGTGTAAGGGAATGAATAGATCGTTTTTTAATGTCATATTAGGAGGATTTGGATCAACAGAACAATCTACAGGAAGTGAAAATAAAGAACAAAGACCAGTTAAGAGTGGTAATGCAGATGATGCAGCTTTTTTAATGAAAAATGCATCCTCGGTAATCATTGTCCCAGGATATGGAATGGCAGTGGCTCAAGCACAACATGCATTAAGAGAAATGGTAGATACATTAAAAAAAAACGATATTAAAGTATCTTATGCAATTCATCCTGTTGCAGGAAGAATGCCAGGGCACATGAATGTTTTGTTAGCTGAAGCAAATGTACCTTATGATGAAGTTTTTGAACTTGAGGAAATAAATAATGATTTCGCAAACGCAGATGTAGCATTTGTTATAGGTGCAAATGATGTTACAAATCCTGTAGCAAAATCTGATCCTCAAAGTCCTATATTTGGAATGCCAGTTTTAGATGTTGAAAAGTGTAAATCAGTTTTATTTGTGAAAAGAAGTTTGTCCCCTGGATACGCGGGTATTGATAATGATTTATTTTATAAAGAAAATACTCTAATGTTATTTGCTGATGCAAAAAAAATGACAGAGGATATTACAAAAAATTTGTAGTTATAATGAATACAAAAATTTTTTGCGATATTGCAGATTTATCCTTAATAAAAAAGTTCAGTAAAAAAAAAATAGTAAAAGGTTTCACAACTAACCCGAGCTTAATAAGCAAAGCAGGTGCAAAAAACTATAAATTATACTCACAACAAATACTTAAAATTTGTAGAAATAAACCTATTTCTTTTGAGGTTTTTGCAGATGATCATAAATCAATGATAGAGCAAGGTAAAAAGATAAATACTTGGGGAAAAAATGTTTACGTTAAAGTTCCAGTTGTTAACTCCAAAAATAAATTCACAGGCGATGTTATTAAAGAATTAAATAGCCAAAATATAAAATTAAATATAACAGCAGTTTATACGTCAAAACAAACGAAGAAAATTTTAAAAGTAATAAATAAAAAAACTAAAGTAATAATATCAATATTTGCAGGAAGGGCTGCAGACAATGGAAAGAATCCTGTTCCTGAATTTATAAGAAGTATTAAACTTTCTAAAAAATTTAAAAATGTTGAAATACTGTGGGCTAGTGTAAGAGAACCTTATAACTACTTACAAGCAAAGGCATTAGGCTGTCACATTATAACTATACCGCCAAATATAATTGAAAAAATAGAAAATTTTGGTAAAACATTTGACCAATTAACTATAGAGACAGTTAAAGCTTTTTTAATAGACAGTAAAAAATCAAAATTTCATATTTAATTAAATTGGTTGCGGGGGACGGATTTGAACCGCCGACCTTCAGGTTATGAGCCTGACGAGCTACCAGACTGCTCCACCCC
>MDTB01044935.1_pt1 | contig 39021 bp, 39 predicted proteins | sample 811161 | NCBI WGS metagenome assembly MDTB01 (sample SAMN05326650, study PRJNA326480) | marine metagenome | isolation source: seawater | place: Mediterranean Sea | collected 2009 | reverse complement strand
TAACTCGAGTCACTCTTTCATAACCGGGATCTAATTCAAAGCCTTTAATAGGTTTCCAAGTCACGTTGTAAACGACCTCTCTAAGCGCTTCTAATTCCTTAGAAACATTATAGACATCATATCCTTGAGATTGCGTAAACGCAGCTTCCACTGATGAAAAAGCACTCCAAACAAACATTTCTCCAGGATAATTATTTCCTGATGTCGTAATACAAACTCCTGCAGCATCTGGATTAGTAGCTTTAAAAATTTGTTTTGCGTTTTGCTTTAGAAAATCAGTGTACTGATTTGGATTTTTTGCTTTGATGTGTAAAGAAGTAAAACTTCCTTCGTTAGCACTTTGAGCTAACAATCCAAGTGACATAAAGGATGCCACCATTAATATTATTATTTTTTTCATATTCTCTCCTCTATAAAAAAATTAGGTTGTTAATATGTAACAATATCTGAATAAAAGATATACCAAGTGACATTTTTTTAACAGTTTCATGAACTTTTTTACCGACTCAAAGACGCTTTTATTCATTGTGTTTTTATTCTTTGCATTTCAAACATCAGCTAAAAATGATTTGGAAGACATAAGGGTTATTGATGGCGACACTGTCTCAGGAACTTATCTTGGCAAAGTTATCAAAATAAGGCTCGCTGAAATTGATGCCCCAGAAATGAAACAAATTTTTGGCACACAATCAAAAAGATGCTTAAAAAAAATTATCAGTAATTCCAATAGCCCTATTATCTTTAAGCTCAAAGAGAAAGATAGGTACCAACGATCAGTTGGCTGGCTAATTTCAGAGAGTAAAAACTTAAATAAAGAGATGGTTCTTAAGGGATGCGCGTGGGTTTATGATCGCTATGCTGAAGATCAAAGTTTTTTTGAGGCTCAAGATTTTGCTAAAAAAAATAAACTTGGGCTTTGGAAAAATGAAGATCCAATAAAGCCGTGGATTTGGCGCCGAAAGAATTAATGCGTTTAGTGATTAATTTGCTTAATTAATTTAATTTGCGTTTAATCAACTAATGCTTAGCGGAATTCTATCTATTATTTTTACTTTGCCTAATTGGTTGCTTCTCAAATTATCAGGTGCTCCCCAAATCGTGCATGATGAAAGACAGCTACATCCGCCCATGCAGTTTTTTATTAGCTTAATGAATAAACGCGAAGCTCCTAAAGAGATCAATCTTGAAAACTTTAGAAAAATGTACGACTGGTCAGGACAAATTTATAAAAAAATGCCGAAGTCAGTTTCTTGGATCGATCATGAAATAGATGTTGGCGAGGCTCAGATAAAATGTCGTCAATATTCTAAAGATAAATCCTCAGCTAAATCTGCCCTTTTATATATCCATGGAGGCGGATTCACCATCGGTAGTATTGAAAGTCATCATCATTTAACTGCTTACTTATGCGAACAATTGGATATGCAGATTTTTTCATTGGATTATCGTTTAGCTCCTGAGCATCCTTTCCCAACAGCTATTGATGACTGCGAAAAAGCATTTGAATGGCTTCAAGCAAATTCTGAAAGATTCAATCTCGATCCGAATCAAATTTCTATTGGTGGCGATAGTGCTGGTGGTAATTTATCTACCGTTGTTTCGTTGAGAAGAAAGAGAGCCAACAACAGTTTGCCTAAAAGCCAAATGTTAATTTATCCAGGCGTGGGCGCTGACTTTGATAATGGCTCAATGCAAAGATGTGCGGAGAATTTTATTCTCACCAAAAAAGTCATGGAGTGGTTTCACGATTGTTATCGTCCAGGACAGGACGATACCGAAAATATTCCAACAGAGATTGCGCCTATTTTGGCAGATGATCTTGACGGTTTGCCGCCGGCTTTAGTTATAACAGCAGGTTTTGATCCGTTGTGTGATGAAGGAGAAGCCTATGCAAAAAAATTATCAACGCATGGCGTTAAAACAAAATTCTTAGAGTTCTCTGAGATGCCGCATAGTTTTGTCACTATGGCGTTTATCCCTGGAGTTAAAGAAAGACTCAATGAGATTGCCGCTGCATTTAAAACTCTCAATTAAAGATTAAGACAAATCAATCGCAAATTCTTTCAGCGTTTCAATTGGCGCATAATTAAGTGCCGATTCTTCTGTGCTTTGAAGAATCACTTTAGGAGCGCACCCAGATTCCCAAGCTTCAACCCAGCGCTCGACACACAGACACCATCGATCTCCGGCTTTCAGTCCAGGAAAACCATGTTCTTCCATCGGTGTCGACAAATCATTTCCTTGAGCAGCTGAAAAAGACAAGAAGTCGTTAGTCATCACAGCGCATACGGTATGCTTGCCTAAATCTTCAGGTCCCGTTGAACAACAGCCGTCTCGATAAAAACCCGTCATAGGATCTAATGAGCAAGGAATAATACTTTCGCCAAATACATTTTTAGAATCTTCCATGGATGAATTTTAACTTAATTTAGTAAGTTGCGAACAATGCCGTTCATTAAAGCAGCCCATAAATAACAATAAAGTGTAGCGACGCTGCAATGATTACGAGTAAGTGAAAGAATTCATGGAATCCAAAAGTCATCGGCACTAATTTTGGTACCTTAAAACCATAACCTATTGCTCCTAGGGAATAAATTATCCCGCCGGCAATTACTAGGACTAATTGGTTCAAATTCAACGAAGCTACTAATATTGGCATAAACGGCAAAGCTACCCAGCCAGCTATTAAGTATATAAGTGCCCTTATGAGTCGATGAGTTTTTGAAAAGAAAACTGATTGGATGATTCCTGCGAATGCAACACACCAAATAATTATCAACAACGTGAATCTGTTTTCATTGGGCAAAGCTAATAGACATATAGGCGTAAAAGTTCCAGCAATCATTAAAAATATCCCACTGTGATCTAATTTTTGTAATCTTTTTTTTATTTTAATCGTTGTTTTGGTTCGGTGATAAAGAGCACTAAAGCCAAACATCGATAACAATCCTAATGCGTAAACTAAAGTAGCTAGTGTTTCATTCGGATTACTGCTTTTGTAAATTAACAAAGCACAAGCAATAATCGATACAAAAAACATGAGTTGATGACTGGTGCCGCGAAATTTTGGTTGGTTGTGGACTTGTTCCATTTTTGAATCTTACCTGATCCAATTACTTATATAATAAGAGAATGGAAATCTTTAAAGAAGTAGAATTCAAGAATGTCTTTGGAAAGCTTTCTAGTGAGTTTTACACCAAACAGTCTTGGACCTCCTTGGAGGATCCGCGCTTGATAGCTATTAATAAATCATTAGCGCAAGAGTTGGGTTTTGACGTCAATTTAGATGCCCATGAAATGGTAAAAATCTTTAATGGCGAGATGCCAATAGATAACGCTGAACCACTTGCGATGGCATATGCTGGTCATCAATTTGGCTCTTGGGTTTCGGAATTAGGCGATGGTCGTGGAATTCTATTTGGCCAAGTTCAAACCCTTAACGGATTAAGGGATCTCCATATTAAAGGTGCTGGTAAAACACCTTACTCAAGATTTGCTGACGGTCGCGCAGTTTTAAGATCTACTATCAGAGAGTATCTTTGCGGTGAAGCAATGCATGGTTTAAACATTCCCTCATCAAGATCGTTAATTATGTTTGGCAGCAACGAGCCGGTGTTTAGAGAAACTACTGAAACTGCTGCAATGATGGTTCGAGTAGCACAAACTCATATTCGCTTTGGAAGTTTTGAATATCTAAAACACAACGGTAAAGCCGATTATCTAGAAGAATTACTCAATCATACAATCAATGAGTACTATCCTGACCTAATAAATGAGAAAGATAAATATGCTTTATTTTTTGATCGAACTGTTAAAAATACCGCTAAATTAATTGCTCATTGGCAAGCTGTTGGATTTGCTCATGGAGTAATGAATACAGATAACATGTCTATTTTAGGAGAAACATTTGATTTCGGTCCGTTTGGATTTTTAGAAAATTATAATCCTGGATATATCTGCAACCATTCTGATCATGAAGGTCGCTACGCTTTCAACAATCAGCCTTCTATTGGACATTGGAATTGCCAAGCACTAGCAGCAGCCTTAGATGGTTTGATATCAGAAAAAGACTTGATGAATTCCTTAAAGAAATATGGAGAATATTTTTACGACCATCTGGCGGATTTGTATCGAGCAAAGCTGGGGCTTGAAAAAAAAATTCCTGATGATTTGAAATTGGTTCAATCCTTATTAGATTGGCTTAAGGAATCTGGGCTTGATTACACAAATTTTTTTAGAAGCCTTTCAGAAATTCATAACTCTGACCAATCAGTCTTTGCAGATGCTGATGGCGAAGCTTGGCTTGTTGCCTATCAGGAAAGATTTGAACAAGAAGAAATTCTAGCAACTGCTTCTCAAGAATTAATGCTTAAAAATAACCCAAAATATATTTTGAGAAATTACTTAGCTCATCAAGCTATAAAAAAAGCTGAAACGGGAGATTTTTCAGAAATAGAAATTTTATTTAATCTTCTCAGCTCACCATTTGAAGAACATGAAGATAAGGAGACTTATGCAGCTAGTTCTCCTGAATGGGGCAAGAATTTAGAAATATCTTGTTCATCATAAATTAGCAAAGATTATTCTTTTCACAAGCCAAGCATAATTTGGCCAAACCCATTTCTCCGTGTCTATCCTTTGAAAAAAAATTGAATGGCAATTCCTTGTTGCATGCGGGACATATTTTTTTATTCATTAAGAAACTTTAACAAATAAATTTGTACCTTAAAAAGAAGAACCCCCGAGGGGGGGTAATCTCAGGGGTTCAGGGGGGAGAAGAAATTTTAAATTATTTTAATTTTTCTTAAATCAATCAAGCGCCGAATGTTAAGAGTCCTAAACTACCGACGTAAAGTAAGGTAGAAAAGCTAACCACATAACCCACTGTGCCTAATACTGCTTTTGATATATTCATTTTGAAACTCCTTGTTAAATCAATGAATTGTTAAAAAACGTATTTTAAACTAAGGCTAAGTTCCTTTTTTTTCGCTAATAAAATGGTTAAAACTAGGTTTTGCCACTTAAGTTATCAAAAAATTGTTTTTTATTACCTTAATGATCAAAATACGCGCAAAGTATATCCAAATAAGGATTTAAAGATAGTTAAAAATTGCTATTTTTACCTATATTTCACCTAATGTTATAAAGAATTCACATAAAGTTATAAAAAAATGGTTTTTTTATGCTTTTTTTTAATTATGCAGTACTGCCTTATTTATAGGATACTCATTTATCAGACATACTTGCATCAAGATAGTTCAATAATTAGACAAAAAGGAGTGAAATGAGACAAATTCAACTAACAAAACCTGGTGGCTTAGAAAACTTACTGATATGCGAGGCAGAAATGCCTATCCCAAAATCGGATGAAGTCGTCATAAAAATCTCTGCGAGTAGTTTAAATTATCATGACCTAATGGTTGCTTTAGGTTTAATACCTACTGATGACAAACGAGTTCCTTTATCAGATGCCGCTGGCAAAATAGTTGAAGTAGGCTCTGACGTATCAACTTGGCAGGTTGGTGATGAGGTTATGAGTGTGTGTTTTCCAAATTGGCAAAGTGGCCCTCCTAAATATGAACTATTGAGTTTTATTGGAGATAATCAAGATGGCTATGCTGCGGAACATATAGCTATTTCCGCTAAAGCTATCACTAGAATTCCTAAAGATTTTACTCTGATAGAAGCGGCCACTCTTCCGTGTGCTGGTTTGACCGCATGGCGCGCCCTCATCGATGAAGGCAAATTAAAGTCAGGCGAATCGGTATTGGTTCAAGGGACTGGCGGAGTTTCAATTTTCGCACTTCAATTGGCTAAATCTATGGGAGCAAAGGTTATTGCCACCTCTTCATCTGATGAAAAGTTAGAAAAACTCAAGGAGCTTGGAGCCGATGAATTAATTAATTATAAAGAAACACCAGAATGGGGTAAGGAAGTTTTAGCAAAGACCAATAATGAAGGTGTCGACCACGTGATAGAAGTTGGTGGTGGTGGAACTTTTGGTGAGTCCGTTAGAGCTGCAAAATTAGGTGGTCACATTGCTCTCATTGGAGTTTTAAGCGGTCCAGCTGTAAGTGAAATAATTTTACCTAGAATATTTCTCAAACAAATACGCTTGAGTGGTATTGCTATGGCTAATCAAGAATCTCAAATGGCTATGGTTGAATATTTAGATAAAACTGATATTAAACCGGTGATCAGTGATTCTTTTGACCTTGCTAATTTGGCTGATGCTTTTCAACATCAGATAGATAACAAACACTTTGGTAAAATTTCTATCACCATGGACTAAAGAAAAAAATGCAAGATTTTGATTTTATAATTTTAGGAGGTGGATCTGCCGGTTGTGTTCTGGCAAATCGATTAAGTGAAAATCCGAATCACTCGGTATGTCTCATAGAAGCTGGCTCGAAAGATAATAGCTTCATGATTAAAACGCCAGCCATGTTTGCTTTTATGGGCGATAAGAGCAAATACAATTGGGCTTTTTTAACTGAACCTCAAAAGGCTTTTGCAAGTGAGAAAACCTTAGAGCCTGAGGTTGCAGTCGTTGATACGACAGGTCAAATCCATAAAATTCAAGAAGAAACTGAAGAACACCGACGCGGATATCAACCGAGAGGAAAAACTTTAGGCGGATCAAGCTCTATCAATGCCATGCTTTATGTAAGAGGACATCGATGGGATTATGATCATTGGGCAAATCTTGGCAATGAGGGTTGGTCTTACGATGAAGTGCTGCCCTATTTTAAAAAATCTGAACATAACGAAACCATTGATAATGAATATCATGGTCAAAATGGTCCGTTGAATGTGACAGATATTCCACATAAAAATAGATTTGTAGATTATTTTGTAGAGGCGGCTTCAAAACTCTATAAATATAATGACGACTACAATGGAGCTGATCAAGAAGGGGTTGGTGTTTACCAAACAACTCAGAAAAATGGGAAACGATGGAGCGCTTCAGCTGCTTACCTTCATCCTGTTTTGGACAGGCCTAATCTAAAGATTTTCACTGATACCACAATTGATAGAGTAGTTTTTGATGGCAACAAAGCAGATACAATTGAGTGCTTGGATAAAACCAAAAATCCTTTTAATTTGAAAATAAACAAAGAAGTTATTTTGTCTTCAGGAGCCTTCGGCTCTCCGCAAATACTTCTTCGATCTGGCATAGGCCCTGCTGATGAATTGAAGAAACACGGAATAGATTCAGTACTAAACATTCCTGGGGTTGGAAAGAACTTACAAGACCACATTGATTATATAAGCGTCTTTAAACACAAGAGTTCAGATTTAATTGGATTCTCATTGAAATCAATTTTTTATAGGTTCCCTTTAGAAATTTTGAGATATGTTTTTTTTAAGACTGGTCAATTTACTACGACAGTTGCAGAAGGAATGGGCTTTATAAAGTCATCTCCTGATGAAGAAATTCCAGACTTACAATTACACTTTTGTGTTGCGCCAGTGAAAGATCACGGCAGAGAGTTTCTTTATGGTAATGGCTTAAGTTCTCATGTGTGTCTGCTTAGGCCAAAATCTAGAGGTGAGGTTACTTTGAATTCAAGCGATCCATTTGCAGCTCCAAAAATTGATCCAAAATTTTTATCTGAACGTGCTGATGTCGATTTACTAATAACAGGCTATAAAAAAATGATGGAAATTTTAAATACCGCTCCTTTAAAAGAGCACATTGTTGATGACCTTAAACCTGTAAATATAGAAAGTGATGAAGCTATAGAAAAAGCCATCAGAGAAGAAGCCGATACGGTTTATCATCCTGTGGGGACTTGTAAGATGGGTAATGATGATATGAGCGTCGTCAACAAAGAACTCAAAATCCATGCCCTTGATAAAATCAGAGTAGTTGATGCATCCATCATGCCAACTTTGATCGGAGGCAATACTAATGCCCCAACCATCATGATTGCTGAAAAAGCGGCTGATATGATTAAAAGTGCTTGGGTTTGATGATTAAGACATTCAAACTAGAGTTGATTAAAAATAGTAATTCTTAAAGAATAAAGATACCTATTTTTTTAAAAGGGGGAAAAATGAAAAAAATAATTGTTTTAATATTTATTGGAATCTTAATTGGTTGTTCTGATACTCGTTTAGATATTGTTGATCACTCAATGATTACTTCCAATTCAACTTATAAAAAACCAGATTACAACGAAGACAGAAATGCCTATTTTGGTGATACTCATGTTCATACTAAGTATTCTTTCGATGCATATATTTTTGGTGTTACAGCATCCCCTGATGATGCCTATCGTTACGCTCAAGGAGAATCCATCAAGCACCCTCTAGGATTTGATATGCAAATAGATGAGCCTCTAGATTTCTATGCGGTAACTGATCATGGGTTTTTCATGGGAATGTTAAATGGTTGGGCAGACACATCCTCTTATGCTTCTACACTTCCAGGAGCAAAACCTTTTCATAATTTAAATAGAAAAGAAAATCAAACGATTGATAGCGCCGCAGACAGATTAGGTATGTTTCAAGTTTTGGTAAGAGATACCTTAATGGAAAGAAGACCTTGGTGGGATCCTACTTTATGGAAAGCGGTTTTAAGCAAAAATATTTCTATGGGTTCAGAAAATTTTGATCAAGATACACACACTTCTGCTTGGGCAGATATTACCCGTGCTGCAGAAGAAGCAAATAATCCAGGTAAATTTACCACCTTTACTGCATATGAATTTACTACCTCGACTGATGTAGAAAATGGTAACTTGCACAGAAATGTCATTTTTAAAGGTAGTAAAATTCCTTTAAGACCTCATTCTAGAATTGATTCAATTAATCCTGAAGACCTTTGGAATTGGATGGACAACTTAAGAGAAATGGGAATTGATTCTATAGCTATCCCGCATAATTCAAATGGCTCAAATGGAAATATGTTTGAAATGGAAACTTTTGAAGGTAGGCCCATTACTCAAGACTACGCAAAACAGAGAATGAGAAATGAACCACTGGTTGAGATGACTCAAGTTAAAGGAACGTCTGATACTCATCCTCTTCTATCTCCTAATGATGAATTTGCAGATTTTGAAATTTACGACTACCGAATAGGATCTGTTCCTAATGCTTATAGTTATCCAGCAGGTGGGTATGTCAGAGAAGCTTATTTGAAAGGAATGCTTCTAGAGTATATGTCTCAAGGCAATCCCTATAAATTTGGATTGATAGGAGCTAGTGATTCACATACGGGAGCCGGTGCTTATAAAGAAGATAATTATTGGTCTAAAATTGGAATCATAGATGGAACAGGGGAAACCAGAGGAAGTATTCCTTTGACTGGTGACCAACTTAACCAAGCTGGTTCTTTGGGAAATTTAGGGGTTATATATGAGGGCGATGAAGGCTCATATATAGAAGCCGGTTTCAATCAATGGGGTGCATCAGGTCTTGCTGGAGTTTGGGCAGAAGAAAATACAAGAGACTCTTTATTTTCTGCAATGAGAAGGAAAGAAACATTTGCGACTTCAGGTAATCGAATGAAAGTAAGGTTTTTTGGAGGCTTTGATACCAAAGATTTAGACTTAGATGATGAAAATTTAGTAAAAGCTGCTTATGCGAATAGCGTTACGATGGGTGGAGAAATTTTAGCTGATGGAGCTAAAGTTCCTAGTTTCTTGGTTTGGGCTCAAAGAGATAAAAAAGGTGCTCCGCTTCAAAGGGTACAGATCATAAAAGGAACTTTAAGCAACACGGATGGCAAGCCTTCCGAAGAAATTTATGACGTCGCTTGCTCTGATGGGGCTGCCGTTGATCCTACAACTAATAGATGTCCTGATAATGGGGCCAGAGTTGATATTGAAACCTGTGCTTTCTCAAAAAATGTAGGTTCAGCTGAACTAAAGGCTATTTGGACAGATCCTGATTTCAATGAGAATAATAGATCTTTTTATTACGTAAGAGTTTTAGAAAACCCCACTTGTCGATGGTCTACTTGGGATGCAATTCGAAGTGGTTTTAAGCCCAGAGAAGATTTGCATTCAACGATTCAAGAACGTGCATGGTCTAGTCCAATTTGGTATGTTCCAACTGGCTCTAATGAAATGGGACCTGCAAGATCTTTAATACCCGAATCGTAGAATCTTGTAATTAATCATCTTATGCAAAAAAAACTAATCTTTTTTTTAGGTATAGGCTTATCGATTTTTTTAATCGACCTTTTTCTTAATCCACCAGAAGAGGAAAAAACTATATTTGTTAGCAATGAGGAAGTCATGAGTTTGATTAATGCTTGGTCGATACAAGTCGGCAGAGATCCTAATGTGGATGAAATTAGATCAATTATTGATGGTTTAGTTGAGGAGGAAATTCTCTATCGTGAAGCGCTTAGGTTAGGTCTTGATAATGAAGATAGAATTATCAAACGTCGCTTGGCCCAAAAACTTACTTTCTTAAGACAAGAATCAATTTCAACTGAGCCTGATGATAAAGACTTGTTGGCTCACTACAATTCAAAAATTGATTTTTATACCAATCCTGAAAAATTTAGTTTTTCTCATCTTTATTTTTCAATTGAGAAGAATGCTTCTGAAAGAGCAAAATCAGCTTTAATTAAGATTGGAAAAAAAGAGAAATTTTTAGGTGCAGATCCTTTCTTGCTTGGTAAAAATTTTTCCAATAGATCCAAGAAAGATATTAAAAGAGATTTTGGGCCTATTTTTGTCAAAGCCTTTGATGCGCCAGAATTGAACCTATGGATAGGACCGATTAGGTCTTCATATGGCCTTCACTTAGTTAAAATTTCGGAAAGTTCTCCAAGCTATCTTCCTGAATTTGAAGAAATTAGACCTCAAGTAAAAATAGATTATTTGTTGCAACAAAGAGACTCTCAAATCAAAGGTTATTTAGAAGAGCTAAAATCCGAATATAAAGTTGTATTAAATCCTAGTTTTGTAAATTAAATGAACCTGAAAATTAAGTTAATTGGGTTTGTTTTATTTTGCTTCTCTTTGAATTCTTCAAGTCATGAATTTAATCCAGCTCATCTAATTATTAATGAAAACTCTAACTTTATTTATGAAGCTAAATGGATGTACCCAATCAAAACTATTGGAAATAGAGCTAGCTTAATATTTCCAGAAAGTTGCGAACCATTAAGTCAAAAACCTTTTTATAAAGGTAAATATTCAATAGAAGAAATAATGCTCAATTGTGAAACATCATTGAGAGGACAATCTATAGGAGTTACTGGATTAAGCGTTCTCAACGATGCACTTGTTACGATTAATTTTAACGATGAGACTAGATTTGAAGGATTAATGAATTTAAAAGTGCCGATAATAAGAATACCTGCAGATGAGCAGACCTTCCCAACAGGCTATTTTTTCCTTGGTGTAGATCATTTGATTGGAGGTCCGGATCATTTGTTATTTGTATTGGGCTTGTTATTTCTTGTGTTCGGATGGGCCAATCTATTAAAGACAATTACTGCATTTACTTTGGCACATAGCATCACATTAGCTATTTCTGTTTTGGATATAATACGGCTTCCAAGTGGCAGCATAGAAGCCTTGATTGCTTTAACCATTATATATTTAGCCTTTGAAATAAAAGAAGATTCTAAATATGAAAAAGCTCCTTGGTTAATGGCATTTGGTTTTGGCTTGCTTCATGGCTTTGGTTTTGCTGGAGCGCTTAGCGAAATTGGCATTGCTAACGATCAGTTACTTCTTTCTTTATTGTTTTTCAACATTGGTATAGAAATTGGTCAGCTTATAATGATCCCAATTTTTTTAATGGGAATCTGGATATTGAATAAATTGAAATTGGAAAAAATATCCTACACTTCTGCTTCTTATTTACTTGGAGGCATCGGAAGTTTTTGGTTGATCGAAAGAGTGCTGAGTATTGTTAGTTAAAAAAAGGCTGCCAAAGCAGCCTTTTTTATTTTTAAGTTAAAGGGATCTCACCTGAAACATAATTTTCTGGAACTTCACAAGTTGAAATTTTTTTAAACTCATCATCAACATTTTTTGCATTGGATAAGTACTGTTCAAATCCGGTATCTCTTTGTTCGGCTGTTTGATTAAAATTTCCCCAAAAGAAATCAGGTTTTTCTTGTCCTTCGGGATAGTTATCTGGATCTGGAGCAAGTACAACATAGCCATATGGACCATTATTTGCATCCGGAGTATTTAGGTAATCTTCGAACTTTTCAATGGTAGCTCTTAAATCTTTTGGACCGTATCCTTCATTGTAATTACAGGCCTGGTAATCTGAAGAGAAGTTAGAAGTATCGAACTCTCCAAAAGAATCTACTGATCTTCTTGCATAAGCATCAAATGAATAAACACTTTCCGTATTACAATTTAGAATATTTAAATTTTCTTCAGTCCATTCATTAGCTTTATCATAACCTGTCCAAGTTTCCCAAGCGCTAGCTGCATCTGCTTTTGAATTCCATACCAACTGCCAAAAGCCATCTTCCGTATCTGTTTCTTTTGGATCCTCGTGCACGAGTCCCCACGCAGATACTAATGGCGAGCTAGTCTCTTCTAAAAGAACCTGCCAAGTTGGTAACATGACTGAGTTAAAAGCCTCAATAGAATAATCAGGGCCTTGTGTGCAGGGAATATATTCCATATAAAATTTTTGCGGGTACTCTTCAGATCCTAAAGCAGAATAAGGATTACTAGCTTCTTTGCTGCACGCAGCGACAAATAATGCGATCAGAATTATTGATGCAATGAGTGTGTGTTTTTTCATTTTTATCTCTCCTTAAAAAAATCAGTTTTAAGTATCAATCTAAATGCAAAAGATATCAACTCGATTTAAATGATTTCAATTATTTCATCAAAGTCATATCTTGGCGCTCTGGGTCTTGTTTGATTTTCATCTCCATAACCTAAGTTACAAAGAAAATTACTTTTCCAATTTTTGTCTGCAAAAAATTCATTGTCTAAACCATTATTATCAAATCCGCTCATTGGTCCTGTGCCCAACCCTAAAGCATGTGCTGCTTTTATAAAATAACCTCCTTGAAGTGAGGAGTTTCTGAAGGCAGTTTGATAAGTAAAATCAGGATTATCTTTAAAAAGAAAACTCACATCCATAGCTGGAAAATTTTTTGGTAAATCTTCATAGAAAGATAAATCCATAGCTAGAATTGCTGTAACTGGCGCGCTCATAGTTTTTTCTACATTTGTTTCCAGGATAAAAGGCTTGAGTCGCTCTTTAGCTTCTTTGGACTTGATAAAGCTAATTCTAAGAGGCTGACAATTAAATGAGGTTGCATTATTTTTTACATAATCGTAAAGCTCTTTAAGAACATCATTGTTAATTTCTTTGTTCTGAAATCCATAAAAAGTTTTATTTTCGGTGAATATTTTTTTCATATCTGTTCTCTTATTTTACTTTTCAAAATTTCTAAATGAGGATTTATGTTATTTGAGAAAGCTTTTTCTAATGCGTCTTCGTGATCTCTAAAATCTAAAATCCCCTTTTGAAAACTAGGTCTCTTTTTCAATCTATTCCAATAAGCATTTATTTTAGGCAGTTCTGACATCTCTAAAATAGAGTCTAATTTAAGATCAACCATTCTATAAAAGCAGCACATTAAATTTATATCGGCATGATTGAAATCGCCAAATAAATAATTCTTATCATCAAGGCTGTTCTCTAATTCAATCAATGAATCTGTCAACGCCTTATAGCCCATTGGGCCAACTTTATTTTTTATCGAAAAGAAGTACATCGAAATGAATGCCATTTTTCTTTCCCGTCTCGGGTGTTTTCTAAAAATGTTCCAGATAGCTTTGAAGCTTAGTTTTTTTATTAAAGTCTCTATTAAACCTAATGAAAAAATGGGTATTGCGGTGCCTAAACTCTTACCCAAAGGTACGCCTTCGGTAACGGTAGTTTCGTAGACCCATTTTTTTAATTTTTCTCTTTCTTCTTCTTCAGCAGGCCATAAATTAATATTATTTTTTCCTTCTAACTTGTCTAATCGTTCAATGATATAAGCACTATCTCGAACGATTTCGTCATCTATTTTAAGAACAGGAACCACGCCTGTTGGATTTATATTTTTTAAATAATCTTTGTCTAAGTTATCAGCCTCTTCGTAATGATCGCATAATTTCATAGGTATATGATCAAACTCTAGACCTTTCTCATATAAGGCAACTCTTACCATTTGACTACAAAGAGACCAATTCGCATGATATAAAACTAGTTTGGCCTGACTCATAATTTTCGTATTGATTGTCTTTTCGATATTATGTCACTTTTAAAATTTTGCTGCATCGCAGGATTAATGAATTATTTTTTTACTATAATGATTTGATTTATTTTAAGATAAACAAATGTTAGACAAAACTTTCCTTTTTCTTTTTGGTGTCGAATGGCTTGGTTTCGGAATAATGGGACTTTTTTTCCCGGAAATAATTTCTAATTTATTTGGTGTTCAAGAGCCTTCCTTGCTTTATTTAAATGAAACTAGGGCTCTATATTGTTTCTTTGCAATCTTAGGAGCTATGTCGCTTATATCTATGTATAAGCCTAAATTAAGGAAAAAAGTATATTTAACTTTTTCTATTTTGCTAGGAAGCTTTTTAATCGGTAGATTGTTTAGCTTTGCATTGGATGGAAGCTTTAATAGCACCACCTTTTATGTATTTATAAATGAACTGATAGTTTTTATTATTGCTTATTGGCGTTATTCAAAACGCGATTTCATTTTTTAAGAAGGTTCTCTTTTAAAAAATTTATAGCGTCCTTTTTGCAAGCTCTTTTAAGATCCCAAGTGCCTCCTGTCCACGCGCCAAAGCCTGCAAATTCTTCGAACAGCTTAAGCCGATCATCAGGGCTATTTCCTGACAATATCTCTCCCTCTTTTGTCTCATAAGTAATATTTCCTGATGTATCAATACGGCCAAATTTTTCTGTCTTTGGAACTAAAGAATCAGGCCAAAAAGTTTTAGGATACATTGAATCAAATCCATGAAGTGCGTCTGGATACAAAATATCTTTAGAATTTGAACCTGAATTATTTATGCCCTCTGAAAGCTTTTGAACGAGCGTAAAAGGAGCATAATCATCTTTATCTCCAATTAGATTTAACATTGGCGCATCTGTCCATCGCATTTCATCTGGCCAATGAAGCGCGATGGGATAATAACTTAAATGAAGTGCAAAACGTTCTCCATTTGGGGCTAATTTTTCTGCTAGAGGAAGCCAACCAGCATATAAGGATGACCCGCCTCCTAAGCTCCAGCCACAGATACCAATTTTGCTTTCATCTATATCTGGATGTTTTGATAAAAACTTTAAAGGCTCAAAAGCATCTGCCATAAGCATAGCTGAAGTTACTGACATCTGATCTTCAACTGTGGAAGTCACTCCTCTCGCCTCAAAACTATTTACTTGAAAAATTGCAATTCCATTTTCAAGCATTGCCTGAATCATTTCATACTGAGCTGCACCCCAGCCACCGCTATGGTGAACACAAACCATACAAGAATAGGGTTTTCGAGCCTTTTCAGGGAATATTAACCAGCCTTGAAGATCTTGCTCCGGCGTATTATCCAATTCATTTAATATATGATAAAACTCAAATGGATTGGTTGATTTGTATTCAACATACCCAAACTCTCCTGATTTAAATTGAATAGTTTCGTTCATGATAAGCAACGTCCTTCGTTAAAAAATTTCATTAATATACGATATGATATATGTTTAAAGTTTGGCATAATAGCCTACCACTCAAGTTAGAAATAATAGTTTTTGCGGAAGATCCTAAAGGAGAAAGAATTTTGAATCATAACCTGCCTATCGACCATTTATTACAAACCGCCATTAAAAATGGTGAAGGAATTCAAGTAAAAAATGGAGCATTCGTAGTTTCAACCGGAGCAAGAACCGGAAGAAGTCCTGCAGATAGATTTTTAGTAGATGATTCTTTAACTCATGACGTAGTAGACTGGGGTGAACATAATCAACCAATAGAATCAGAAAAATTTTTAAATTTATGGGATGAATCAGAGCAGCATTTAAAAACAAAAGAAAAATATACCGCTGATCTTCATGTTGGTGCTAGCGCTGATCACTATCAACCTGTAACAATAGAAAACGAATTAGCCTGGCACAATATGTTTTGTCAAAGTCTTTTTATTCAACCCGAACCTTTTAATCCTAAGAAAAAAGATGTTTGGCAACTCCGATCTGTTCCAAGTTTTAAATGCGATCCATCTAGGCATGGAACGAATTCGGATGGCACAGTAATGGTCAATTTTTCTACTAAACAAATCCTTATCTTGGGAATTGGATATGCAGGAGAAATGAAAAAATCTATGTTCGGAATAATGAACTTTATTTTGCCAGAAGACGATGTCTTATCAATGCATTGTGCTGCTAATGCGGGTGAATCTGGAGACGTCTCATTATTTTTTGGATTATCTGGAACAGGGAAGACCACTCTATCAGCTGATCCAGACAGATGGTTAATTGGCGATGATGAACATGGCTGGGGAGATGGCATAGTTTTCAATATAGAAGGCGGTTGTTATGCTAAAACTGTTGATTTATCTCAAAAAAATGAGCCCGTAATTTGGAATGCTATTAAAAATGGAACTATTTTAGAAAATGTAATATTTGATCCTAAGACTTTAGAAGTGGATTACAAAAATCAATCTTTAACTGAAAATACAAGAGCTTGTTACCCGTTAAGCCATGTTGAACAGCATTTAGAGAAAAATTATGGCGGCGAGCCTCAAAATATAATATTTTTAACATGTGATCTTTCTGGCGTGATGCCTCCCGTTTCTATTCTCTCTAAGGAACAAGCGGCCTATCATTTTTTAAGCGGTTATACAGCAAAGGTTGGCTCGACAGAGCTAGGCTCAACAGCTGAAATAGCTTCTACTTTTTCTAATTGTTTCGGAGCTCCTTTTTTTCCAAGAAAGGCTCAAGTCTATGCCGATCTTCTAATGAAAAGAATTGATGGATTTGGAAGCAAAGTATTCATTGTCAATTCAGGATGGACTGGCGGTGCTTATGGAGTTGGCGAAAGATTTAATATTCCTACGACGAGAAATATCATCAAAGCTATTCAGTCGGGTTCCATAAATGAATCGCCAAAAGCTAACTTGGACATTATGAATGTTGAAATTCCTACTGAATTGGATGGTGTAGATACAAAGATTTTAAATCCTTCAGAAACATGGTCTGACCAAGGGCTATATAAAAAAGCAGCTGAAGATCTAGCAAAAAAATTCGGTGAAAACATTTCAAAATTTGATGTGACTGATGAAATATTAGCATCTGGCCCAATCAGATAATAATTACACAGCGATAAATATTTTTCTTTATTTAAGCTTAAATTTGCTTTATAAAATATCATGTCTGAAACTTTTCAAGAAACGCTGGACCGTTTCAGCGATTTAAATTTACTAAATTTTTTTAAATACTCGGAAAGGGGTATTGAAAAGGAATCTTTAAGAGTCAACGGCTCTTCTATTTCTACCTCAGATCATCCTAAAAAATTTGGGGCCGCCCTCACTAATCCTCATATTACAACAGATTTCTCTGAAGCTTTGCTTGAAGTGATTACAGGCAAAAGAAACAAAATAGATGATTCGATAAATGATCTAGAAATGGTTTTAGCTTTTTGCCATCAAAATACTGAGGATATAATTTGGCCTGGTAGCATTCCTTGCTCTATTGAAGATGAAGATCAAATCAGAATAGCAGAATATGGAACCAGCAATTCTGCAAAACTAAAAGAACTGTATAGAAAAGGTCTCAGCATGAGATATGGGAGCATGATGCAATGTGTTTCTGGCATTCATTATAATTTTTCTCTTAGTGATGGTTTTTTTGATATCTGGAATGGACAAAACGGGCACTCTAAAGATTTTCAAAATAAAAAGTACTTAAGTTTGGTTAGAAATTTTAGAAGAAACGCTTGGCTTTTACTTTATCTTTTTGGCGCTAGTCCCGTTGTGCCAAATAGTTTTATTGGAAAGCGAAAAAACTTTCTCGATACTTTAAATAGGGAAGATTCCTTTTTAGAATATGCGACATCTTTAAGGATGAGTCAGCTGGGTTATATGTCAGAGGCGCAAGATGATCTTCACATTGCTTACAACAGCCTTGAAGAATATACAGACAACTTGAAATTAGCCTTAACGAAGCAACATCCTCCTTATCAAGAAATTGGCATTAAAGATGGAGATGATTTTTTACAGATTAATGACTCCATTATTCAAATCGAAAATGAATATTACAGTTCAATTAGACCTAAAAGAGTTGTAGGCAGTGGTGAAAGACCTATCAATATCTTGAAAGAGAAAGGTATTGAATACGTTGAAGTGAGATGCATGGATAATAATCCCTTTTTAAATAGCAGTATCGATAAAGAAACTGCTTATTTTATAGAAGCTTTTCTTATGACTTCTCTTATGGATGAAGAAAAGCCTTGTCTTAATAAAGAGATCAAAGAAATTCAAAATAATTGGCAGTCTGTGGTGAAAGAAGGTCGAAAACCTAATTTAGATTTAAAAATAGATGGCAAGAGCACTCCGTTAAAAGATGCAGCAAATATTTTTCTTGAAAAGATGAAGCGTTTTGCAAGTTCTATACCTGAAGATGGGAAAAACCTTAAAGAAAATATTTTGAAATCTATTAAGACTCAAGAAGAAAAAATTATTAACCCTGATATTACTCCTTCCGGAAGAATAATGATTGAAATGGCTAAAAATGATTGGACCTGGGAAGAATTTAATAAGGTTTATTTTAAAAAAAATAAAGAATTCTTTAACGAATTTAAAAAAGATTTATCTTTATTCGATGAGGCTACAAAAAAATCCTTTTTGGAATTAAAAGAGATAGAGTCTAAAAATGAAGTTCCTTTTGAAAATTTTTTAAAAGAATATTTAAGCTCAATTTAAACATGATAAAATTTATTTTCATTTTATAAAGGAGATTTATGAAAGCATATGTATGTCGCGAATTTGGTCCAGTTGAATCGCATAAAATAGAAGAAATAGAGGATCCGAGAGCAGAAGCAGGTCAAGTGATTGTTGACGTAAAAGCTGCAGGCGTTAGTTTTCCTGATGTCTTAATAGTACAAGGAAAATATCAGTTTCAACCCCCTTTTCCTTTTTCTCCTGGCGGAGAAATTGCTGGGATTATTAGCGAGATCGGCGAAGGAGTTGTTGACTGGAAAGTAGGCGATAGAGTTATTGCCATGACAGGAAATGGTGGAATTGCAGAAAAGGTTGTTGCTTTTGAAATGACTTTAATGCCGCTTCCAGATTCAATGGATTTTAAAGATGGCGCTGCTTTCCCGTTGAATTATGGAACTACATACTATGCACTTAAGCAACGTGGTCAATTGCAGGCAGGCGAAACTTTATTAGTAACTGGTGCTGGTGGTGGCGTTGGTACAACAGCCATAGAAATTGGGAAAGCAATGGGTGCAAGAGTTATAGCTGCAGCTAGTAGCGATGAGAAACTAGAAATTGCTAAAAATTTAGGCGCAGATGAAGTCATCAATTACAGCGATGGTGAGCTAAAAGAAAAAGTTAAGGCACTTACTGAAGGATTAGGTGCTGATGTGATTTATGACCCAATTGGTGGTGACATATTCATGCAGTGCATGAGATGTATTAATTGGAAAGGAAGAGTCTTAGTGATTGGCTTCGCTAGCGGACCTATTCCTGAAGTTCCAACTAATTTAGCTCTTCTTAAAGGATGTTCAATAGTTGGTGTTTTCTGGGGGAGGTTTACTGGTGCAGAGCCAGAAGAAAACTCTCAAAATTTTGATGAGTTATTTGCTCTTCATGCTGAAGGCAAACTAAAACCTCAAATTACAAAAAGCTACTCTTTAGATGATGCTGCTGAAGCAATAGCTTCGTTGGAAAATAGAAAAGCAACAGGGAAAGTAGTTATAGAGATGTAGAAAATCTTTATGTAAAAAAAAGGAGACAAAAGTCTCCTTTTTTTTAAGCTCATATAATGAGGAAGTTTTGCTTCCCTTTTATGTTCTTATTCTTTAGGCTCTGGAGCCATCCACATACCACCTATTAAAGCCACTATAACGGTTAGCCAAAAAATTAATCCTAGTGGATCAGATGGGATTAAAGATGGGTTTGTATATTCAGTTGCTCCTGTTCTCTCAACAAAATTAACAAGACCGCCTGGAAGCTCTTCACCGGTTTCGGATAAAGCAAAAGCCCAATTATTAACCATGGAAGTTATATTCCCATAAGTATTCAAATTGAACCCAACAATGCAAAGAGACATTATTGAGTGCATAGCTTTAGAAAAAGTATTTGCACCATAAAGATTAGCATTTGTGACTCCTCTAAAGACCATCCATAGTAATATTACATTTCCAACAAAGAAAAGTGCGTTTGCTTGCATCAACCCTATATTGACATCCATAATTCCTGTAGTTAATGATGTTTCCATAATTTTCTCCTAATTACTTTATTTTTTTGGAGTCCAAATAAGACCCAAGATCATTACAGTAATAATTCCTAACCAAATCATTCCTGTAATAGAAGGCAACCCAGACCACTCTGTAGTTCCTACAAAATCTATAAATCTTTGAGCACCATCAGGATCAGCAGGACTTTCTAAATTGCTAATACCCCTTGCAGTTATTACCCATGTTGCAGTTGCATTAGCAAAAGCAATGAATGATCCCCAGACAACCAAAAGTCCGAAACCAGTTCCAAGTAATTTATTTAAAAGATTAGATTCATCATTTTCTCTTGTCATATTGGCTATTCTTAGTGAAAGCCAAACAGCAATAATGATTCCTATAAAAGCAAGAGCATCTACTATTCTACCTTGCTGGAAATTATTCCAAATTTCTATTTCTGTCATTTCTTTTCTCCCATATAAAGTTGAGAATAATTCTCAACTTATAAAAAACTATAGCAAAGTTAAATTAGTTCGAGCAAGCGTTGTATGTAAAGATTAAGTGACATCTTTACGCATAAAATAAGGACTTTATTTTAAAATTAATTAGAAAATTTAATGATACTAGTTAAAGCTTCGGCCATCATTTTTGGATCATGAGGTGTTTTAAAAAACCCATGGTATTGACCTTTAGGATTTATCAAAGCTAAATTCATACTATGATCCATGTCGTAGTTTTTATCTTCAGAATCTATGATCGGAGTAAATGGGAGAGTTAAATTTAAAGATAATTGATAAATATCTTTTATTCCGCCAGCTAAACCTATGAAACTTGGGTTAAACACTTTTGCGTATTGATTCATTATTTCCGGAGTGTCTCTATTCGGATCTACTGAGATAATAATAAAATTTATTTTATCTAAAACCTCTGGTTCTTCTTGCAGAATATTAGCGGTCATAGCCATTTTTTTCATGGTCATCGGACACATGTCTGGACAAGAAGCAAAGCCTAGAAAAACAAGATCCCATTTGCCTTCTAAGTTTGCTTTTGTGAAAGGCTCTTCGTTGTTAAAAATATTAAAGGCTGATAGTTCTCTTTTGGTATTAAGCTCATAAAATTTTAAAAGCTTATATTGGTCTTTGGTTAACTCTTTCTCAGCGACAGTGCTGTATACAAATAGACCCACAACCACTGAGACAATTGCTAGGCATGAGATAACCGTATAAGTAATTCCTTTATTTTTATTCATAATGGGTAAATGATCCTATCCATTATCATGGATACAAATAGTAAAGTTAAGTAAATAATAGAGTATAAGAAAAAAGGAATAGCTCCCTTGTTTTCTTCATCAGCCATTAATTTTGCCGCTAAGATAATAAAAACTAATCCTAATGAACTAGCAGAAATAAAATAAAGCAATCCTAAACTCCCAATAGCAAATGGTAATAGAGAGCAGGCTAATAATAAAAATGCATAAAGAAGAATCTGAATTTTAGTATATTCTATTCCTTTCACTACCGGCATCATAGGCACGCCAGCCTCTTTGTAGTCATCAATTCTGTCTATCGCTAGTGCCCAAAAATGCGGAGGCGTCCAAACAAAAATTATTAACACCAACAGTAATGGCAAAGGCGCTAATGTCCCTGTTAAAGCCACCCAACCTAAGACCGGCGGCATAGCCCCTGCCAAACCTCCGATGACTATATTTTGAGGCCCAGCAAACTTTAAAATTCTTGTATAAAGAAAAGCATAAAATATCCACGTTGCCACCGTAAGAACCCAAGAGAAAAGGTTGTTAAAAGTTAACAAGAGAAAAGATCCAATAATAAATAAGATTGCAGCAAAAATTATGGCGTTCATTACCGGAATGCTCCCTTGAACTAATGGCCTGTTTTCAGTTCGTTTCATTTTTCCATCAATTTGGAGATCTAAAATCTGATTAATGGCAGCGCTTGATGCGGCGATAAAACCTATGCCAAAAATTCCCGTAAGGATTTGCTTGATGTCAGCCTGAAATCCATTAACCAGAAACATAGCTGTCGCAGCGGTTAGAACTAACAAGTAAATAATTGATGGTTTTGTAAGTTGGATGTAAGGCTTAAAGCTAAAACCTTTTTTCTTTTCTAGCGAATTAGCGACCACTGACTTTTAACCTAAAATATGAAATTGAAATTAATAATAATAAAGCTCCAAGATTATGGGCTATAGCCACATACAAGGGAAGTGAGTAAATAATATTAGATATTCCTAAGACTATTTGAAGAAATAAAAGCCCAGCAAGTATTTTTGCAAATCTATATTGATTTTCTCTAATGAAAGTAAATATTAAAATAAAGAAATAAGCTGTCACTGCAAGTGCACCATATCTATGAACAATATGTATTGCGAGCCTTGCCTCATGATCTAATTGTCCACCTAAATAATCTGGGCCAATACTTTGTAAAAAATTAAATCCCATTTTGAAGTCTGCTTCAGGAATTATTTGTCCTTGGCATAAAGGAAAGTCTGGACAAGCCAATGAGGCATAATTAGAGCTTAACCAGACACCTAAGATTATTTGAATAATTAAAACAGGGAAAGAATAGTTTAATATCTTTATTGAAGAAGAAGACATTGGATAAGTATTTTTTTTATCTTCGTAAAGCTCCTTTAACTTTATATATATTAAAAATATCAGCGTAGTGGTGGCAAAGCCTCCTAAAAGATGAATAGAAACAATTTGCGGCCATAACTTTAAGCTCACAGTTAAATATCCAAAAGTCGCTTGAAATAAGACCAAAACAGTTAGAGCTCCTGACAGTTTAGTGATTAAATTATTTTTAGGCTTCATATAAAAAGACAAAGCAAAGATAGCAATAATGAGAAGCCCCAAGCTACCAGCAAAGTATCTATGAACAACTTCGGGTATAGCCTTTTCAATTTCAAAAACTCTTTCAGGGTATAGAGCATTTGCTTGACCTATTTCTGCTTCAGTCATTGGAAAAATAGCAAAACCGTAACATCCTGGCCAATCTGGGCATCCCAATCCAGCGTCAACTAATCTGGTCCATGCCCCTAAAGCGACAACCACAAACGCGAGGAACACCCCGAACAAAGATAAAATCTTTAATTTATTTAAACTAACCAATTTTAGATGCCTTTAAAAGTTTTTTTAAGTCTGTTAAGAATTTCTTACCGTCTATTTCTCCTGAGTAATAGAGGACTATATTTCCTATAGGATCGACTATAAATATATTGGGTTGCTGGAAAGGATTTATATTTGAAGCTTTAAACTTTTGTATAACTTTTTCTTCGTCTTTTATTTTTATAAAATTTAAGTCCTGATAGGTGGAGAAAAATCCTTGCAATGCTGGTCTATTTTTTTCTGTCGAAGCAATATATCTTTTGACCCTTCCTTGCTCACGAGACAAGAGAATATTAACTTGCCTTGCAATATAGATTCCATCCGCACATAACTCTAGGCATTTACCGTCTATAAAGTGAACCATCATCCATTTTCTCTCCATGCTGTCGATGTCTAGATATTGGAAATCTAATTCTAAATCTAAACTGCCAATATCAATTGGCTCCGAGATTAGAATACCGTAATTAACTCTTTCTTCGGGTCCATAACCAAAGTAATACCAGAAAGTGCTAGCAGTTATAACGACAAATGGTGTTAAAAATATTATTAAAGCAATGATGAAGCCTTTTTTTACTTTCACTTATCACTCCCTCTTCTTAAAAAAAATATATAACCTACGATTAACACTAAGCCCAAACCAAACCATTGAGCAGCATACCCAAAATGTCTCATTGAGCTTAGATTAAGAGGCTTCCATGTTGAGACAAAACCAGAAGGTGATAATTCAGAAAGCTCTATGATAAATGGCATAAGGCTTATTTTTGTATAGTCTGAAATTTGCTTTAGATTTATAGACTGAACAAGGAGAGGGTTTTGCTTTGGCTGCATTTCCTCATCTTCTAATAAGAAACTTTCTGATACAGGTCTAAGTATCCCTTGAATCTTAATGACACCAGAAGGCGTCTCTATTTCAGGCAATATGTTCCTATTAGTAAATGGTATCCAGCCTCTAGAAACTAAAATAGAAGACCCATCAAGCAAATCAAAAGGCATCACTACTTTAACGCCGGCTTTGCCTTGATTAGTTTTGTTATCAACGTAAAAGGACTGATCATGATAGCTTCCTTCTATAACTATATTTCTATAAAGATTGTTAGTTTTTAAATCGTTATTATTTTTAATTTCTTCTACAGGCATTGATTGTTTTACAAAATAAGTATGTTCTAATTCCTTTTTCTCATAGCCCCTATTTATTTGCCAAATACCAAGAGATAATACAAAGATGAATAACGTTGTGAAGCTTATAAAAGCTTTCCAATTAAAAACTAACATCTAACTAATACAATACTAACCATCATGTTTTTTAAAATTATCATTTTTATTCTTGCCGCATCAATGCTGATAAGCCTTTTTTCAAGCGCTTTCTTTCTCGTCAGGGACAAAGGCAAAACTGAAAGAGCTCAATACACCTTAAGAATAAGAGTATCTATTGCTCTTCTCCTCTTATTCACAGTTGCTGTTGGAATATATAGCGGCCAACTTACTGTAAATTCTCCTTGGGGTTAAAAAATATAAACAACTAATACTAGAAGAATCCAAACGACATCTACAAAGTGCCAATACCAAGATCCTGCGGCTAAGCCAAAATGGTCATGATCACTGAATGCGCCTCCAAAACCTCTTATTGTCATAATAGTTAAAATTATTGCTCCTAAGCAAACATGGAATCCGTGGAATCCAGTCATTAAAAAGAAAGTAGTTCCATATATCCCGGCTCCTAGAGTCAGCCCCATATGGCTATATGCTTCGTAGTATTCAAGCCCTTGTAAAAATACAAATACGTAACCAAGAGTTAGGGTAATAACCATCCAAAACTTGAAAAAAAATCTATTCCCTCTCTTCAAAGCTGATTCTGCCAAGGCTATTGTTCCGCTTGAGGTAACCAAACAAAGAGTGTTCCAAAAAGGCAACCATGTGTGCAGCTTGTTAAAAGCTGGCATGGCCATGCTGTGATGAGCCCCTGGAAAGAGTTCATTGTCAGGTGATTCTAATAAAGGCCAGGAAGCTTCGAATGCCGGCCATAGTATATTAGTAATTCCTTTTTCTCCTTCTCCTCCAAGCCAAGGAACTGCAAAAATTCTAACGTAGCCAAGGGCAAGGAAGAACGCAAAGAAGAACATTACTTCTGAGAAAATAAACCACGCCATGCCCCAGACAAATGACTGATTTAATTGGTCGCTGTACATTCCGGAATCATTTTCTTTAATGACACTTCCAAACCAAAAAAACATTGTTCCCCATATCACAGCAAATGAAGTGAATAAAAGCCAGTGTGCATTCGAATCTTCATTGCCTAAATTATTAATCGTATAACCCGATCCCAATACAAAAAGTAGTAATCCAAAAGCCATTGCAAATGGTAATTTACTGCTAGCGGGGACGTAATATGAAGAATCAGTGCTCATTAATTTAAAGCTTGCAAGTTAGCAAACTCCTCCGTGACATCAAATAAAGTATACCCCAATGCTAAAGAGGAAATATCTTTAGGTAGTTCAGGGTCTATTATGAACTTAACAGGAATTGTTATCGATTCTCCTGCATCCAAGAATTGTTGCTCAAAACAAAAACATTCCGTTTTGTGAAAATATCTAGCACCTCTACCAGGTGAAACACTCGGAATTGCTTGAGCAATCATCGGCTTACTTGTGGTATTGGTAAAAGTAAAATCCATTAAATAGTCTTGGCCGGTTTCAACTCTCAATTGAGGCGATTTAGATTTGAATGACCATGGCATTTTATTGTTATTTAAAGTAACAAATGTAATTTTTAATTCTCTTGTTTCGATTGATTCATCATAAAATGTAATTGTAGGTCCGGATATTTTTCCATTTAATCCTGTTATATCGCAAAAAACATCGTACAAAGGGACCAAGGCAAATCCAAAACAAAACATTCCACAAGTCATTAAGACTAATTTAGTTATGCTTCTTTTAGTAGAAATCATTATTTTTTTGTTAAGCCTTAAGAGACTCCATAGAAGGTGGTGAGCTGAAAGTGTGATAAGGCGGAGGTGAATCTACAGTCCACTCAAAACCTTTAGCGCCTTCCCAAACTTCTGCTGTAGCTTTCTTACCGTTATAAATACATTTCAACACAATGAATAAGAATAATAATTGTGACAAGCCAAACAAAAATGCTCCTACACTGACCATCATATTCCAGTCTGCAAATTGCATAGCATAATCAGGAATTCTTCTTGGCATACCTGCTAGGCCAACAAAGTGCATAGGAAAGAAAGTTAAATTAACTGATATGAAAGACATCCAAAAATGAGTCTTTCCAAGAGTTTCGTCATACATATACCCTGTCCATTTGGGTAACCAATAATAAGCTCCTGCTAAGAGAGAAAACAAAGCTCCCGGCACCAATACGTAATGAAAATGAGCTACTACAAAGTAAGTATCATGATATTGAAAATCTGCTGGAGCTATCGCTAACATAATTCCCGATAAGCCTCCGATGGTAAACAAAGCAACAAATGCAATTGAAAACAACATTGGTGTTTCAAAAGTTAATGAGCCTTTGAACATAGTTGATAGCCAATTAAAAACTTTTACTCCCGTCGGAATTGCAATAAGCATTGTCGAGTACATGAAAAATAATTCACCAGCTATTGGCATACCTACAGTAAACATATGATGAGCCCAGACCACAAAAGATAAAAGTGCTATTGAGGCAATTGCATAAACCATTGAGCTATACCCAAATATAGGTTTTCTAGAAAAGGTTTCAATAATATGGGAAACAATTCCAAAGGCAGGAAGAATCATTATGTAAACTTCTGGATGTCCAAAAAACCAAAAGATATGTTGAAATAAGACTGGATCTCCTCCACCTGCTGCCTTAAAAAAGCTTGTTCCAAAATGAATATCCATCAACATCATAGTTACAGCTCCAGCTAAAACCGGCATTACTGCTATCAATAAGTAGGCTGTTATAAACCAAGACCAAACAAAAAGAGGCATTTTCATCAAAGTCATTCCAGGCGCTCTCATATTAAGAATTGTAGTAATGATATTAATAGAACCCATAATAGAAGAAGCTCCCATTATGTGAACTGAGAAAATGAAAAAGGTTACAGTTGGAGGCGCATACTCCGTGGACAAAGGTGCATAGAAGGTCCACCCAAAGTTTGGAGCTCCTCCTTCCATGAAGAAAGTACTAAGCAAAATACCAAAAGCCGCTGGCAGAATCCAAAAACTTAAATTATTTAATCTAGGCAAAGCCATATCCGGCGCACCAATTTGCATTGGAATCATCCAATTAGCAAACCCTACAAATGCTGGCATTATTACTCCAAAGACCATTATCAATCCATGATTTGTAACCATTTGATTGTAGAATTCTGGTGAAACAATCTGACTGCCTGGCTCAAAAAGCTCAGCTCTGATGACCATCGCCATCGCTCCTCCAACAAACAACATAACCAAACTAAACCACAAATACATTGAACCAATATCTTTATGATTGGTTGTGTACAACCATCTAGAGAAACCTTTAGCTGGTCCGTGGTGATGATCGTCGTGATTTGACTCTATAACTGCACTCATAATATTTCCTTAGTCTTATAATTTATTATTTTTGTAATCTAAAATTTCTTTCGGGATAACTATTTTCCCATCTCCAGTTTCATCATTACCCCAAGCTTGTCTTGTGTAAGTGATAACTGCCGCAATCTCTACCTCTGTTAGCTGTTCTGCATAAGAGGCCATAGCGGCCCCTTGTACTCCTTCCATCAGAATTTCTATTTGTCTTTCTTTATCATTTAAAACAATTTCACTTCCTACCAATGCAGGAAATATAGGGAGCAAACCTTCTCCAGAGACTTGATGACAGGCAACACAGTTTTTTTGGTAAACGCTTTCTCCTATAGAGATTAACTCATCTTTTTCCCAAAGTTTTTCTGTAAGAAGAGCCTGTTGAATTTTGGCTTCTTTTTTATCGTTAATGAACATCGAATACTCATCAGCTGACACAGCTTTGACTACTATCGGCATATATCCATGATACTGACCGCAAAGCTCAGTGCACTGTCCTCTATAGATTCCTGGCTCACTAACAAAGGTCCATCCTGTATTCACAAATCCAGGAATGGCATCTTGTTTGATCGCAAAATCTGGTACCCACCAAGAATGAATTACATCATTCGCGGTAATCAAAAATCTTATTCTCGTATTTACAGGAATCACTAAAGGCTCATCAACCTCTAATAAGTAATTCTCGTCTTTTGGAGCTAAATTATTTCTTTTATCTAGAGAAGTTGAGAGATTACTAAAAAAACCCACTTCATCTTCAATATATTCGTATTGCCATTTCCATTGATGGCCTGTAATCAAAATATTGATGTCTCCCTCTGTATCGTCGTAAGCCTTTATCATGACTGTTGTAGCAGGGATGGAAAGGCCTACCAAAATCAAGGCAAATAAAATCGTCCATGTTAACTCTAAAGTAGTGCTATCATCAAAGTCTGCTGGTTTGACTCCTTCTTTTCTTCGATACTGGAAAAGTATGAAAGCCATAGCAACTAAAACAGCTATCCCTATCGCTAAACAAACATAAAAGACAAACATATGAAGCCCAAAAATTTCTTGGCTCAGTTGAGTAGCTCCTGGCTTCATATTAATGTCGTCCCAGGCGGCGAAGCCTAAAGAAGACAATGAAGCTGACAAGACTGTAAAGACACTTTTAAAGTATATTTTCATTAGATGTAACAGAGTAATTTGCGGTAATTTTAACTTATCTAAGTTTTACTCACCATGCTTAGCTACAAGAGCAGCTGTAGAGGGTTTTGTGCCAGTCCACAATAAAAAAGATTCTGCTGCTTGCTCAACTAGCATTCCCCAGCCATCTATTATCAACGGCACTGAGGCATCTCTAGCTGCCTCCATAAATGAAGTAAAAGCCTGAGAGTAATATAAATCAAGGGCTACAGAAGCATTAGTAAAAATATTTTTATCTAAATTTAAGTTTAAAGTTGGGTCTGTAGATACAGACGTAGCATTGATTACTATGTCAAAATGCTTATCTTTTAAATCTTCAGGTTTTAAACCAGAGGCTATAAGAATAGAACTTTTGCTAGATAGACTCTCTATCTTAGACAGCTCGGTGATTAATCTTTCAGCTTTTTCTAATGTTCTATTAGCAACAGTAATTTTTTTTGGGCTTTCTAAGACAAAGCTTGGAATTATTCCTCTTGCTGCACCTCCGGCGCCAATTACTAAAATAGATTTATTTTCTAAAGGAATTTTTTTATTCTTAGTTAGATCATTTATTAACCCAGTTCCATCAGTACAATCTGCGATAATTTTTCCTTTTTTCTTATACAAGACATTTGCTGCTTTGGATATTTGAGATCTATTGGACAATACGTCAGCTACTTTTAAACATTCTTCTTTTAAAGGCAAAGTTATACTTAAGCCTTTACCGCCATTATCGAAAAAATTTTTTATCCATGTGTTGCAGTTCTCTTTAGTAACCTCAAACTTATCGAAAGTTATCTGAATATTTGATTCCGCTGAAAACTCGTTATGTATTTCAGGAGATTTACTATGCTTGATGGGACTTCCGATAACTGCTAGTTTTATTTTCTTATCCACTCATCACTCTCTAATATTTGTACGGGTGTTGGTTTCGTTAATCCGCCAAGTTCTCCCTTTATTATATGTACTTTGCTTCCAAAGAACTCTCTTATTTGATTTTCATCAATTGCTGGTGATTTTCCTGATATGTTTGCTGAGGTAGAACAAATTGGCATTTCTAACTCCGAAGTAATTTTTTGTACTCCTTCATGATTGGAAACCCTTAAAGCTAGTAATCTTGATTGTCCCAGGAGCCATTTAGGTGTTTTTGAAGAAGATGGAACCAGCCAAGTATGCGGTCCGGGCCATTTTGTAAGCATTTTTTTACGTAAATCATTATTTAAATGACTAGTTAAATCCTCTATTTGACTTAAATCTCCGGCTAAGATGATAATTCCTTTATTTTCATCTCTTTTTTTTAAATTTATTAGTTTTTTTACAGCCGATTCTGAAAAGGGATTGCATCCTATGCCCCAAACACCTTCTGTGGGATAAGCAAAAATCTCATCTTTTAAAAAAAGCTCTTTTAAGTCAGGCATTAGCCAGCCTGAAGCTCATCATTTTCCTTCTTAAGTTGCTGTTTTTGTTGAATTCTTGCTTCTTTAATTGATTCTGCTAAATTTTCATCACTAATAGCAAGCATTTGAGCTGCTAGATGACCCGCATTGATTGCGCCTGCTTTTCCAATCGCAACTGTTGCTACGGGAACACCTTTAGGCATTTGTACCGTAGATAGCAAAGCATCAAAACCATTTAGAGGTCCGCCATCTCCAGGAACCCCTATTACTGGAACAGAAGTATGGGCAGCTATATTTCCTGCAAGATGAGCAGCCATACCAGCGATACCTATAAAAATTTTTGTTTCATTACTTAAAGCTTCGTTAATATGTTCTTGCAAGACTTCCGGCATTCTATGAGCGCTTAAAACATTAATAGTGTTTTGAATATTAAAAGAATCTAAAACTTCAGCAGAAGCTTTAGCCAAATCCATATCAGTTTTCGATCCAATTACAATTGATACTTTCAAAGAATTACCTCATTAATTAAAAAATAATTCCCTATAATAAATGTTTGTAACAATTAAATAAAATGACAATTAGAAATATTTTAATTTTTCCAGATCCAAAGTTAAGAGAAGTTGCTAAAGAAGTAACTAAGTTTGATGAAGAATTAAAAAAATTAGCTGATGATTTATTAGAAACAATGTACAAATCTAACGGAATAGGTTTAGCAGCTTCGCAGATAGGCATCCCTCTTAGGATTTTAGTTTTAGATGTCAGTGATGAAAAAAATAAGCCACAAATTTTTGTAAATCCAGCTGTTAAGATTTTAGACGAAAAAGAGAAAGATGGTTTTGACGAAGGTTGTCTTTCTATTCCTTCTTTTTATGAAGAAGTCATTAGGCCAGTTAATGTTGAGATTTCTTTTTATAATATTCAAGGAGTTCAAAAAAAGATCTTACCAAAAGGTCTTTTAGGTGTTGTTGTCCAGCATGAGATTGATCACTTAGATGGGAAACTAATGGTTGATTATATTTCTTCTACAAAGAGACAAAGAATTAGATCTAAATTATTAAAATTAAAAAAAATGAAAAAGTAAATTTTATAAAAAAATGAAAATTATCTATGCGGGTACACCAGAAATTTCTATCTCTTCCTTGGAGACCATCAATAATTCGTCACATGAAATTTCATTAGTTTTGACTATGCCAGATAAAATTTCTGGAAGAGGAAAAAAGATTAAAGAAGGGCCAATTAAAAAATTTTCTAAAGCCCATAGTTTGAAAGTTTTCCAACCAGAAAATTTAAAAAATCTTAAGGACCAAGAAAAAATATCTTCGCTTAATCCTGATTTAATTGTTGTCTTTGCTTATGGAAAAATCTTACCAAAAGAGATTTTAAGTATTCCAAGACTCGGTTGTTTAAATGTTCACACTTCATTACTTCCCAAGTACAGAGGAGCAGCTCCTATACAAAGAGCCATTTTTAATGATGAAAGAAAAACAGGCTTAAGTTTTATAAAAATGGATGAGGGGTTAGATACGGGCTCTATCTATAAATCGTTTGAAATTGAGATAGAAGAGGAAGAAACTTCAGATACTTTATCTAAAAAATTGTCTAATTTAACTTCTAGTTTAATATTAGAAGTTATTGATAATATTAATAAAAATAATTATAAAATCTTAAAACAAAATGAAGATCTAGCTTCTTATGCGGTAAAATTAACTAAGGAAGAAGCTCTAATAAATTGGAAACAAAAAGCAAAAGAAGTTAAAAATATGATTAATGCATTTTGTCCGAACCCTGGAGCTTTTACTCACCAAAATGAAGAACGAATAAACTTTTATAAAGCAAAATTATCTAAATACCCTGCCACTGTTCCTGGAGAAATTTTAGAATCATCGAAAGAAAAATTAATTATCAGCGCTAACGATCACTCTGTACAAATTCTTGAACTTTCTAGACCAGGGAAAAAAAGGATGCAATATAAAGATTTTGCGAATGGGTCTAGAGATTTCTTTGTTCAGAAAAATATTCTTGCATAAATTACAAATTCATTTTTCTAAGAGTATAATTTTAATAGGTTAAAAAATTGAATATTCTAATACTTGGAGCTGGGCAAGTTGGATCGGAATTATCTGAAATTCTGGCTAAAGTTCATGATGTTACCCTAATAGATATTAACCAAGATAAACTTCAAAAAATTTCTGATCATCACGATCTAAGAACTATCTGTGGAAATTGTTGCTTTCCAAAAACTTTGGAACAAGCAGAAATAGAATCGGTTGACTTAGCAGTTGCAATGACTCAATGGGACGAAGTGAATATGGTGGCTTGTCAAATGATTAAGCACATGAATAAAAAAACTAAAACGATGGCTAGGATAAGAGCGACTCAATATCTTGGAGGTCGAGGAAGTGAAATTTTTGAAGCAGGTGATTATTCTATCGATGTGATTATAAGTCCGGAAAATTTAATTACGGATTATATTACCAATTTAATTAAGCTTCCTGGAGCTATGCAAGTCTTAGATTTTGGAAACAATCTTGCATCTATGGTCCAGGTAAAAGCAACTTTAGGTGCTCCAATCACTGGCCATAAAGTTTCGGAACTTAGAGATCATATTCCTAATTCAGATACAAGAGTGGCAGCCATTTATAGAGATAATGATTTAATCATTCCTCAAGGAGATGATTATATAAAACACAAAGATGAAGTTTTTTTTATTGCTGCCAAAGATAATCTAAAGAAAGTTATGTCAGAAATCAGAGATAGTGATTCAAAATATAAACATATCATGATTGCTGGTGGAGGAAGAATAGGGAGAAGAGTAGCTAATGCTTTAGAAAGTAAATTTAGAGTCAAAGTTATAGAAAGGAACAAAGAAAGGTGTATTTATCTATCTGAAAAATTATCAAAATCACTCGTACTTAATGGAGACACTTCTGATAGCGAATTACTAGAAGAAGAAAATATAGATCAAGTGGATATGTTTTGTGCCGTTACTAATAATGATGAAGCAAATGTTATGTCATCTTTGTTAGCAAAAAAATTAGGCGCTAAGAATGTTTTGACTTTGGTTAATAAAAAAAGATACAGAGAGCTTATAAAGAGTGAAGATGTTGAGATCTCAATTGCGCCAACTTTAATTACAATTGGAGTGGTTTTAAAGAATATTAATGGCCCAAATTTAGCAAATGCCTACTCTTTCAAAGGTGGAGAAGCTGAAGCGCTGGAAATAATAGTAGATAAGACGAAAAACAAAGGAATAATTGACAAATTTGTAGAAGAAATAAAACTGCCGATTGGATGTAATTTAGGTGCTATTTTATCCACAAATGAAGTTAAAATCGCCCATCATGACGTTAAAATTAAAGAAAATGACCATTTGATCATATTTTTATCAGATAAAAATAAGTACGAAGAACTAGAAAAATCTTTAATGTAATTAGAAGTTTTTAGATTATAAATATAATAAAATAATGAGATATAGGGTAATTTCAAAGATTTTAGGCATAGGTCTAATCTTTTTTTCTCTATTTCAGCTTTTACCAAGTTTAATTTCTTTAATATATTCTGAAGAATTTTCAGGAGCCTACATAGAAGCCTTCTTGATAACTCTTGCATCTGGATTATTCCTTTTAGCTGTTAATTACAGCAAAGAATATGAAGATCTTAAAATTAGAGATGGATTTCTTCTCACAGTTCTACTTTGGTTTACTTTCTCATTATTTGCCTCGATTCCGTTTTACTTAGTAAAACAGGGAGATTTATCGCTAGTGAATGCTTACTTTGAAGCCGTTTCAGGCCTAACAACAACTGGAGCAACCATTTTTACTAATTTAGAGGGTGAATTGAAGTCAATTCTGTTTTATAGGTCATTATTACAATGGGTAGGAGGTTTAGGCATTATAGTTCTTGCAATCGCTTTATTTCCTCTTTTAGGCATCGGTGGTATGCAATTATACAAAGGTGAAGGAAAAGGCCCAGTAGGTAATACAAAATTAAGACCTAAAATGGCAGAAACTGGAAAGTCGCTTTGGTATATTTATTTAATTTTAACTATAACCTGTTGTATTTGTTACTTTTTTTCAGGAATGGGCTTATTTGATGCTGTTACACACTCTTTTTCTACTGTAGCTATAGGGGGCTTTTCTAATTACAGCTCAAGCTTTGCCTATTTTGATAACAATGCCCTTTATCTATTCGGGTCGATATTTATGTTTTTATCCGGGATTAGCTTTTCATTGCATTTCTTTGCCCTTAAGAAGAAAACTCTAACAAACTATTTAATAGATCCTGAACTAAAATTTTATTCTAGTGCAGCTCTAGTAGCATTTCTTTTTATTTTTATTACTATGGCTTTGGTTACAGGGACTAATGATTTAGATCTTTTATTGAGTACTTTATTTCAGACAGTATCTTTTATAACTACTACTGGCTTTACCTCGCAAGATCATAGTTTAATGCCTTTATATATTCCTTATATTTTAATTGGTTTGGCTGCCATGGGAGCATGTGCGGGTTCAACAGGAGGAGGAATAAAAGTAGTAAGGGTTTTAATATTTTTTAAACAAGGCTTTAAGGAATTAAAAAAACTTGTACATCCGAGTTCAGTATTGCCACTTAAGGTTGGAGATAAAATTATTGATAAAGAAATAACAGATTCAGTTTGGGGTTTTTTGTCTGTTTATATTATGACGTTATTATTTGGGATAGTTGTTTTATTGGGAACAGGCCTCTCAATAGATACAGCGTTTTCTGCTGTATTTTCATGCTTAAATAATTTAGGGCCAGGCCTTGGTGAAGCGACTTTAAATTACTCTTCTTTGAATGATATAAGTAAACTATTTTTGTCTTTCGCGATGATCTTAGGTAGGCTGGAAATTTATACGTTGTTAGTACTATTTACCTCATATTTTTGGAGAAATTAGTAAGTACTTACTATCATTATAAGTCATCAATACATATATTTAAATTTTAAAAGGAAAAAAAATTGACAGCAAAAACAATGGAAGAATTAGTATCCCTTTGCAAAAGAAGAGGTTTTATATTTCAATCAAATGAAATTTATGGAGGTCTGCAAGGCTTGTATGATTATGGTCCTTTAGGAGTTGAATTAAAGAATAATATTAAACAGTCTTGGTGGACTTCTATGGTCTATGACAGAGATGATATAGAAGGTTTAGATGCTTCAATATTAACTCATCCAGATGTCCTTAAATATTCAGGCCATGAAGATACTTTTACAGATCCAATGGTCGATTGTAAATCCTGCGGAGAAAGATTTAGAGCAGATCAAGTACCTGACTATTGCAAGGAAGAAGATTTAACAGAGCCACGACAATTTAATTTGATGTTTAAAACAAATGTTGGCCCTGTTGATGATGGAACAAGCTTCGCTTATTTAAGGCCTGAAACTGCTCAACAAATTTTTACAAATTTTAAAAATATAGTGGACTCAACTTCGAGAACTTTGCCATTTGGAATAGCTCAAATAGGAAAAGCCTTTAGAAACGAAATAACTCCAAGAAACTTTATCTTCAGAGTCAGAGAGTTTGAGCAAATGGAATTAGAGTTTTTTGTTCAACCGGGGTCTGACGAAGAGTGGCATAGTAAATGGGTAGAAAGTAGATTGAATTGGTGGGAAAGACAAGGAGTGCCCAAAGAGAAATTGGAATTACTTCACGTAACTGATGAAGATTTAGCGCATTATTCAAAGGCAACCGTGGATATTATGTATAAATTTCCTCATGGCTTAGAAGAATTAGAAGGAATTGCCAATAGAACTGACTTTGATCTGGGCTCTCACAGCAAAAACCAGGATGATCTGGGCATTACAGCTAAGACAGCTAAAAATAACTCTTCTAATGCAAAATTAGCTATTCAAGACCTAAAAACGAATAAATGGGTCGTTCCTTATGTAATAGAGCCTTCTGCAGGCGTAGAAAGGGGGTTTTTAGCTATCTTGAATGAATCTTACAAGGTTGAGGAGCTTGAAAATGGCAAAAAAAGAGTGGTTTTATCTTTAAAACCTCATTTATCACCTATTAAAGCTGCAATTATTCCTCTAAAAAAGAATAATGCAGAACTTGTTGATTTGGCTCATAAACTTAAAAATACACTTCAAAACTTAAGATTAGGAAGAGTTGTAGTTGAAAATACTGGAAATATTGGAAAAAGCTACAGGAAGCACGACGAAATAGGTACTCCTCTGTGTATAACTGTTGATTTTGATACTATTGAAAAAGATCAAGTAACTGTTAGAAATAGAGATACGATGCATCAGAAAACTATCAAAGTGTTAGAAGTATCGGATTTCTTTAAAGATTACTTAATAAGTTAATGCAAGATAAGTATATTGTTTTAGATAGGGACGGAGTTATCAATGTTGATCTTTTTGACTATGTACTTGAAAACAAAACCTTTGAATTTGAAAAAGGAAGCATAGAGGCTATTGCAAAGCTTACTAAGAAAAACTTTAAAATTATTATTGCTACGAATCAAACTTGCATAAATTTAGGCTTAATTTCTGCCGAGGGCATTAAAGATATAAATGATTTTTGGATTAAAAAAGTAAGAGAAAATAATGGTGATATTTTACATCTAGAAGTCTGCCCACATGAAAAAAGTGAAGATTGTAATTGCCGAAAACCTAAAACTGGTCTTCTTGAATCAGCTGAAAAAAAATTAAATATTAGCTTAAAAAATTGTTTTTTTATCGGTGATAAGCTTTCTGATTTAGAGTGTGCCGTTTCTCATGGGTGCAAACCTATTTTGGTTAGAACAGGTTATGGAACTATGACAGAGGCTGATCGATTTCCTAATGTAACTAAAGTATTTGATAACTTAAAAGGTGCGGTTGATTGGATTGTAGATTAAATATCTATATTGCCGACAGAATTAACATTTGCTTCAATAAAATCTCTTCGGCTTTCAACATTATCTCCCATCAGCTGCTCAAATAAATCGTTTGCATCATCAGCATCATCTATTTTTACCTGAACTAGTCTTCTTCCGACAGGATCCATAGTTGTTTCCCAGAGCTGTTCTGGATTCATCTCACCTAGGCCTTTGTATCTTTGAATATTTAAACCCTTTCTAGCATCTTCTAAAAATGTATTCAAAGACATAAACAAGTCATTTATTAAAAAGCTTTCTTCATTTTTTATTATAGAACTGATTCCAGGTTTTATGTCTGTCGAGGCTTTTTTAAAGCTCTGAATCAATTTATAACTCTTTGATTTGAAAAAAGAATAAGGAACAATATTGGCAATGGAATTTCCATACTCATACCTCTCAAAAATTATATTTTTAGTTTTTTCTTCTAGTTTAGCTGTGTTTTTAGAACCATTAAATGAACTCAGTTTTTTATTAAAACTTTTGAGCCAAACTGAAACATTCTTATCATTAGGTTTGCTAGGAAATTCATCTTCTAAAACCATGCATCTCAAAACATCTTCGTGAATATTTATATCCGGAACTTGAGTTAACTCTACAAAATCACTATATGATTTGAGAAGATTTTTGAAATTTTCAGGAGACATCTTCTTTGTCTTTGTAATGTTTAAAATTTGTGTCTCAGATATTTTTTCTAATAAGAAGTCATTTAAAGCGCTGTCATCTTTAAGGTATATATCCTTCTTACCTTTTTTAACTTTATATAATGGTGGCTGAGCAATATATACATAGCCTTTATCTATAAGCTCTTTATATTGCCTATTGAAAAAAGTTAGCAAAAGAGTTCTTATGTGAGATCCATCTACATCAGCATCTGTCATTATGATGATTGAATGATACCTGAGTTTCTCTATGTCAAATTCTTCATTAACCCCACAACCCATAGCTGTGATCAAAGTTACAATTTCTTCGGAACCCAACACTTTATCAATTCTTGCTCTTTGGGTATTTAAGATTTTACCTTTTAGTGGGAGTATTGCTTGATTTTGTCTATTTCTTCCCTGCTTCGCAGATCCGCCAGCTGACTCTCCCTCTACAAGATAAATTTCGCTCAGGGATGGGTCTTTTTCCTGGCAATCTGCTAGCTTACCAGGCAAGCCCATTCCATCTAAAACGCCTTTCCTTCTTGTCATTTCTCTTGCCTTTCTAGCGGCTTCTCTTGCCCTAGATGCATCTATAATTTTTGCTGCTATTGCCTTTGCATCATTAGGGTTTTCTAAAAGATATTCCGTAAGAAATTTATAAGTTTCTTTTTCAACAATAGGTTGAATTTCCGAGGAAACTAATTTGTCTTTAGTTTGCGAAGAAAATTTTGGATCTGGTAATTTCGCAGAGATTATCGCTGTTATGCCTTCTCTAGCATCCTCTCCTGATGGAGCTGCCCCTTCATTTTTAAGTAACCCCTCTTTATCCATATACGTATTTAAAGTTCTTGTTAGTGCAGTTCTAAAACCAACT
>MDTB01080628.1_pt1 | contig 39083 bp, 40 predicted proteins | sample 811161 | NCBI WGS metagenome assembly MDTB01 (sample SAMN05326650, study PRJNA326480) | marine metagenome | isolation source: seawater | place: Mediterranean Sea | collected 2009 | reverse complement strand
ATATTATTTTCTCACGATTTTTTTCGTATACATCTGAAACATTTTCTAAAACGCTTTTAAAGTTAGGTCTACCATGCATTTCTTTAGGTGGAAAATAAGTGCCACCAGTAAAAGGAACTCCATTTTCATCTAAGAACATCGACAAGGGCCAACCTCCTTGTGCTCCAGTAAGTATAGATAAACTTCTTTGAAATACATAATCTAGATCAGGTCGTTCCTCTCTATCAACTTTAATATTAATAAATTTTGCATTCATTATTTTTGCTGTATCATTGTCTTCAAAACTTTCGTGAGCCATTACATGACACCAGTGACAACTTGCATAACCAACGCTTAAAAAGATAGGCTTTTGATTTTGCTTTGCTTTTTCTAAAGTTTTTTTATTCCAAGGATGCCAGTGAACAGGATTGTTTTCGTGTTGCTTTAGATAGGGGCTATTAGAATATTTTAATAAATTTTCCACTTATGAAGTGTATGGCTTTCTAGAAAATATTTTTTGAACATAAGGTCTAAAGTTTTCAATATTTATAGATTTAAAATTTGGATCAAATGATTTTTGATCCCATTTTTCACAGAAATTAATTGTATCTATAAAGTATTTATGTCCTTTATATTTATCTCTTTGATTTCTATTTCCACCAAGATGATGAGCGAAGTAATACATTTGAAATTCACCATGTTTTTCTATAATCCAGTGAGTTTTTTCTGAAACATATGGTTTTAAAACTGCAGCAGCGTATTCTGAGTGATTTAGTGGAGCAAGTTCGTCTCCTATATCATGAAATAGGGCAGCAACGATCATTTCATCATCAGCTTTATCATTTAACGCTCTTGTTGCTGTTTGCAAAGAATGTTCTAATCTTGTTATTTTATATCCCTCTAAGGTATCATCAAGATTAGACATAAACTTCAATAATCTTTCACCAGTATTTTCTGCAAATTTTTTTTCATATTTATCGAGAAGAAGGTAATCCTCCTTAGAACCATTTTTCATTTCTGTAAACTTAACTTGACTCATTTTTAATTGTTAGATGTTACACTTAATAATGATAATTGAGTAATTTTATTATCTCCAAGTTTATCAATAGGCTTTATAGGGTAGTCTCCAGTAAAATAATGATCTGTTAGTTGTGGAAATTGATCATTTCTTTTATCAAAACCGATGGCTTTATACATGCCATCAACTGATAAAAATTTTAGCGATTTAGCACTTATATATTCACATATTTCACTAATAGATTTATTGGCAGCTAACAATTCTTTTTTTGTCGGAGTATCAACACCATAAAAGTCTGGGTATTTTATCTCTGGAGAAGCAATTCTAACATGAACCTCTTTTGCCCCTGCATCATAAAGCATTCTAACTATTTTATAACAGGTTGTGCCTCTAACAAGAGAGTCATCAATTAAAATAATTTTTTTATCTTTTATTGAGGATTTGTTAGCATTTAATTTTAATTTAACTCCCAAGCTTCTTATCTGCTGACTTGGCTCTATAAAAGTTCTTCCAACATAATGATTTCTAATTAGACCTAAATCAAAATCAATACCAACATGTTTACTATACCCAATTGCTGCAGCATTTCCTGAGTCGGGCACTGGCACTACAACATCAGCATCTTCATGGGTTTCTTTTGCAAGTTGGATCCCTAAATTTTTTCTGTATTCATACGCAGTTTTTCCATTAAGCATGCTGTCAGGTCTTGAGAAATAAATATATTCAAAAACACAAGGTCTTGCTTTTCTTTCAGGAAATGGTTTTACACTTTTTAACTCATCATTTTCAATATAAACGACTTCACCATTTTCAACTTCTCTAATAAATTTAGCACCAATAATATCAAGCGAGCATGTCTCTGAAGCCAGGACGTATGAATTCTTTAATTTACCTATAACTAGTTGTCTTATCCCATGAGGGTCTCTTACACCAATCAACATATTTTGAGCTAGCATAACTAGAGAGTATCCTCCTTCAATTTGAAAAATTGCATCTATGACTTTATCTATAATATTACCTCTATTTGACTTTGCAATTAGTTTAACAATTGTTTCAGTGTCAGATGTTGTGTAAAAGATTGCACCTTCTTCAACCATTTTTTGTCTAATAGTAATTGCATTAGTAATATTTCCATTATGTGATACACCAATACCACCTGCATTTGTGTCTGCAAAAAAAGGTTGTATATTTCTTAGAGCGGTTCCTCCTGTTGTACTGTATCTGTTATGACCAATTGCGTAATTTCCTTTAAGAGTGCTTAGAATTTTTTCATCATTAAAATTATCTCCTACTAGACCAAATCTTTTTTCTGAATAATATTTTTCACCATCGTAGGAAACTATTCCACATCCTTCTTGACCTCTATGCTGAAGTGCATGAAGTCCTAAGGCTGTTAAGGCCGAAGCGTCTTTTGAATTGCTAATACCAAATACACCACACTCTTCATGTAATTTAGGGTTATATATCTTTAATTTTGTCTTTAGATTTTTTATAATCTTTTTCATTTGGAAAATTTTTAATTAAATAACTACTACCTTTTTCTATATATGAAAAGGTAAATGATTCCCTAGTTTTTAATGGCCAATCTTTATAGTTTACAAATAGATTTACGGTTGCAAAGATACAAACTGAAATTATATAAGCTCTTAAAAAACCAAAAAAGAAACCAAAAAAAGAATCAAGTTTACCCAAACCAGTAAATTTAACAGCATTTTTAAGACCTTTATTAATCATTAAAATGATAAAAATAACTATTACAAAAAGAGATATTCCCAGAACAAAGTCAAGAGCATACTCATTTTCAATGTAATCATTGAAATATGGTTTTGTTTTGGGAAAGAAAAATAGCGTTATAACATAAGCTAGTAACCATTTAGAAGCTGATAGTATACTTAATACAAAACCTTTTTTTGCACACTTTATTACAGATAGAATAGTAATAATTAAATACAATATATCAATAAAAGAGATTTTTGTTAATAGTTCAATAGAATTTTCAACCATATATTAATTTCCGAATGGTTTAAATACTAAAATAAGTTTAGGTAAAAGTGTGAGAACTGAAATCATTGCTATAAACATAGCGAGTCCAGTGAAAATCCCAAAATATATTGTTGGAATAAAATTTGAAAAAACTAGTATAGAGAATCCAAATATAATTGTTATAGAAGTATTTAGTATTGCAACACCAACTGTTGAATGACATTTTTTTAAAGTTTGGTCATAATTTTTATTACTCATATATTCTTCTCTAAATCTATATATGTAGTGAATGCTATTATCTACAGCAATACCAATTGTAATTGCAGCAATTGTTATAGTCATCATGTCTAATGGAATTGAGGCGATCACGATAATTCCTAGAATAAAAAAAGCAGCAATAAAATTAGGCATTACACCAATTAAAGATATGGTTAGATTTCTAAAAAGAATTAAAAACATAAATAGAATTCCCATCATCACAAAACCCAGTGTAAGTATTTGTGATTTAAATAAACTTTGAAGAAGATTATTAAAAAGAACAAGAACACCAGCAATCTTGAACTCCTCTTTTTTAAATTTTAATTTATTTTCTAGATCATATTGAATTTTATTTATTAAATCATTTCTTCTAAGGTTATCATTTGAGTCTTTAATTCTTATACTAATTCTAGCTTCATTATTTTTAATAGATATATAAGGATCAACTATTTGTTTTTTAATGTTATCAGGCAATTTACTATATAGTATTCCCATTTCCAAAGTACCTAATTTTTTATTATTATTAATTTTTTCAGCTACCTGAAGTATTGATGAAAATGAAAGAACTTTACCAACATGTTCTAAATTTTCTAAGTATGAATGTGTATTATGAATTCTATTAATTTTATCCTCTGTAAACCAGTAATTATTATCTGAAATATTTTCCTCATCATCCCAACTCTCAAATTCATCATCATTTTCAAACTCATTATCCAATTCTTCATTTTCTACTTTATTTTCAGGAAATTTAAGAATTATTTCAAGAGGTGTTGTTCCTCCTAATTTTTGATCAATTAATTTCATACCTTTGTAGATCTCAGTTTTTTTACTAAAGTAGTTTATAAAACTATTTTCTACTTCAAGCTTAAGAATTCCAATAATACTTATTATAATAATAATTGATGTGACTACAAAAATTAAATTTGATTTTCTTAAAGTAATATCGCTTAGAAAGTTTGTGAAAGATGCCCCAGGTTCTTTATTTATAAAAAAATTTTTTTTTGAAAAAATACTTAAAAATATTGGCAATAGAGTAAAAGTTATTAAAAATGATATTAAAAGACCAAATGTCATCATCCATCCAAAATCAATGATTGGTTTGATACCGCTAAATATTAGAGATAAGAATGCACAAGCAGTAGTCAATACCGTATAAATTATTGGCCAAAACATTTTTTTCGTTGTTAATAGTATTATTTCTAAATTTGACATATGTTGATTATCTTGAGAGATATTTAAATACCTGACGCTTAGATGTATATTCATAGCCATAGTAAGGATTAACATTAGAGCAATAAAATTTGAGGATATAACAGTAACCTTCCAACCAATTACTCCAAGTAAACCAATCATAATAGTAACTGCACAGAAACAACTCATTAATGGTATTATGATCCAAATTGCACTTCTAAATACAAACCATAGTGTTAAAATAATAAATAGAAATACTCCTACACCAAAAACAATAATATCTTTTTTAATGAATGAAATCATATCATCTGCAATCATAGGAACACCTCCTAAATAAATTTTTGGTTTAGTATCTGAGGTTTTATATTTATTAATTAGTGTTCTAATTTCTAAGATATTTTCATGATTTTTTACTTTTTGATTTTCTCTAATTTCTTGAATTTTCTCCTCATTGAAATTTTCAAATTCATTATCTTTTTTTATATTTACTATAATTGATGAAACAGATCCATCATCACTAATTATAAAATTTTTAAACACTGGGCTTTTTAAAATTTCTTCAAAAGCCTTATCTCTATCAATATTTTTATCTTTAAGAGTTTTGTAATTTTTAAGAGTTTCCGTTATGTTATCATCAGAATTTTCTAAAATAGGAACATCCAATATAGTTACAACACTTTTTACCCAATCAAATTTTTCAATATCTGATTTAAGATTTAGCAATTCATTTATTGATTGATCGTGTATGATTTTTTTTATCGGCTCATAAGTTAAAATTAAAAAATCATTAGTACCAAATTTTTCAGTGATTTCTTTTAAATACAAAAAGTCAGGATCATTTTCTAGGAGAAGAGTGTCAGCCGAGGCATCTAATTTAAAATCTTTACTAAAATATCCAAAACTTAAAACACACAATATTAGGATTAAAAGAATAGACTTTGGTTTTTCTAAAACTATATTTTGATATAAACGTTCAAACATTTAAATACAAAATAATATATATTTTAAATTAACTATTTTGAATATCTTTAAATTTAGTAAATGATGGTTCAAATTCAAGCATGACATTTCCAGTGGGACCATGTCTTTGTTTTTGTATCATTATTTCAGCTAAATTTGCGACTTCGTTCATTTTTGCTTGCCATTCTGCATGTTCAACCGTAGCAGCTCTCGGCTCTTTATTTTCAAGGTAATAAGCTTCTCTATAAACAAACATCACTACATCTGCATCTTGCTCTATGGACCCCGATTCTCGAAGATCAGATAATTGTGGTTTTTTAACATCTCTTAATTCCACTGCTCTAGATAGTTGTGATAAAGCTAAAACAGGTACAGATAATTCCTTAGCCAAAGCTTTAAGACCTTGAGTTATTTCTGAGATTTCTTGAACTCTCCCATCATATTTGTCAGTTCCCCTCATAAGTTGTATATAATCAACTACAACCATATCTAATCCTGACAATCTTTTAATTCGCCTTGCTCTATTACTTAAAGCAGCAATCGATATTGCTGGCGTTTCATCAATAAACAACGGAAATTCTGAAATATTTTTTGAAGCTTCTAGAAATTTATCAAATTGTTCCTCTGATATTCTTCCTCTTCTAATATCATTTGACCTAATTCTTGATTGCTCTGCTAATATTCTAGTTGAAAGTTGTTCAGATGACATCTCAAGAGAAAAAAAGGCAATTGAAGATTTTATCTCTTTTTCTTTTAAATGTTTAGCGGCATTAAAAGCAATATTTGTAGCTAAAGCTGTTTTACCCATAGCCGGCCTACCTGCTATAATAACAAGATCAGATTTGTGTAACCCCCCCAGTCTATCATCAATATCTCTAAATCCTGTTGGCACACCTACTATTCCTTCATCATTTTTATAAGCTTTGGATGCCATGTCTATTGTTAATTTCAACGCTTCATCAAACTTAACTATAGAAGAACTTAAAGATCCTTTTTCAGCAAGGTCAAACAATAATTTTTCAGAGTCTTCAATAATACGCTGACCATTTATATTTAATTCCTTATTTTTTGCAGAATATATTGTGCCTTCGGAAATTTTTACAAGTTCTCTTCTTACAAACATATCGTACACAATTTTTGAATATTCAATTGCTTGTCTAGTAGATGTAGAGAACTTAGTAATTTTCACCAGATATTCAGGAATGCTTATTTCATCTTTTTCGTTTTCAAAATAGTTCTTTAGTGTAATTGGATTAGCTAACATACCTTTATAAATAAGAGTTTCAATTGCTGAAAATATTTTTTGATGCATAGGATCATAAAAATTTTTACTTATTACAATAGTATTAATTTCGTCAAAAATTTCATTTGAAATAAGTATTGTTCCAATAACGGATTGTTCCGCCTCTATATTATTTGGAAGTTCTATATTTTCATTTCCAACTATATTCAGATTAGTTTTTAACATCACATACAAGCTATTAAATCTGTATTTTTTATCAATAACAATCTAAGGCTGGGGAAAAAATTGTATAAATTTAGTTAGAAGTTTCTGATGAAATTACATTCAAGTTTACTTGAGCTTCAATTTCAGAATGCAATTCAACCTTTGCAATAAAATTTCCTAAAGATTTAATTTCTTGTTTTAGTTGAATATTTTGAGGTTTAATTTCAATATTAAGATTTTTTAATATGACTTTTGAAATTTCTGATGGTTTTACTGATCCGTATAATTCTTTATTTTCTGTACTTAATTTTTCAATTTTAAACTCTTGATTATTTATTTTTTGATAAATTTCTTTTGCTATTTTTTTCTTTTCATCATCTTTTTGTTTTAGATTACTTTTAATTTTTTCAACTTCTTTAATATTTTCTTTTGAAGCATAAACCGCTTTTTTATTTGATATTAAAAAGTTTCTTGCAAATCCTCTTTTCACATCAATGATATCACCAATGGAGCCAAGCTTTTTCAAATTTTCTAGTAATACTACTTTCATTAAATTAGCGCTAAATTTCTAGCCCGTTTTATAGACAAGGATAGCTCTCTTTGTTTTTTTTTGACTTACAGACGTAATTCTTGATGGTAAAATTTTACCATTTTCCGACATATATTTCTTTAGCAGCTTAATATTTTTGTAGTCAACTATTGGTGCACCTTTTCCAGATAATGGACATTTTTTTTTAAACTTATATTTATTTGGCTGAAAAATACTTAGTTTTGCAAAATTACTTTGGTTACTTTTTTTATTGTTATGTCTTTTTTTTTTTATTCATTCTTACTTCTCTAGGTCCTTAGTATCATTTTTAAAATATGATGTTTCAAGGTCAAACTTTTTTACTTTTATTGTTGCAAATCTTAGTAAATTTTTATCAATTTTTTCGTTTTTTTCTAATTCTGCAACTATTTGATTTGGCCCTTCTATCTTAAAGTGGAGATAGTTACCTTTTTTATTCTTTTTAATTAGATAAGATAAATTTAATAAGCCCCAATTTTCAGTTTTTACAATTTTGCCATTATTTTTTTCAATAATTTTTGAATATTTATCAGTTATTTGTTCTAGCTGTTTTAGGCCTATATCTTGCCTTGCTATGATTGTATGTTCGTATAAGTTCATCATTAAATAAAAATGAGGATATACTATTATAATTATTTAATTACAATACAAAAAAAACTCTACAACTTTATATAATTTAATGTTTTCAGTTATCTTTCCAGGTCAAGGCTCACAATTCGTTGGAATGGGCAAGGAATTGGTTCAAAATTATCATATTGTAAAAGATTTATTTCAAGAAGCTGATGATAACTTCAAATTTTCCTTTAGCGATTTATTGATAAATGGACCTAAAGATGCACTAGACAGGACTGAAAATACACAGCCAGCAATATTTCTCATTGGCTATGCAATCTTTAAATTATTAAAAAACGAATATGGTATCAATTTAAATAAAGCACAATATTTTGCTGGCCATTCACTAGGAGAGTATACAGCTTTATCATGCTCTGGAGCATTAAATTTTATAGATACAATCAATTTATTAAAAAAAAGAGGACAAGCAATGCAATCAGCCTTACCTTTGGGAGAAGGTGGAATGGTAGCTATTTTAGGATCTAAAATTGAAACAATAGAAAATATTTTAAATAATAATAACAGTAAGTACAAATGTTTTATTGCAAATGATAATTCAAATGTGCAAAGTGTGGTAAGTGGAAAGATGAAGGATATAGATTTATTAATAGATGATTTAAATAAAAATTCTATCAAAAGTATTAAATTATCAGTTAGTGCACCATTTCATTGTAAATATATGAGTAAAGCTACTGAAATTATGAAAAAGGAGATAGAAAATCTAAATTTAAACAAGCCATCAAATAAACTAGTTTCCAATGTTAGTGCAACAGAAGTTGAAGATCTAGAACAGATTAAAAAATTACTTGTTGATCAGATAGAGAGTAGAGTAAGATGGAGAGAGAGTATTATTTATATGATAAATAATAAAGTAACAAAGTTTATTGAAATTGGACCTGGAAAAGTTTTAAATGGTCTTATTAAAAGAATTGATAAGAATGTAGAAGTAATTTCAATTAACAATAAAGAAGAAATGAGTGAATTAAAAAAGAATGGAATTTTTCAATAATAAAAAAATTTTAATCACTGGAGCTGCAGGGGGTATTGGAGCAGCAATAACTGAGAAGTTTTATAATTTAAATGCAAAAATTTGTGCCACTGGAAGTAATGAAGATAAATTAAATAATCTAAAAAAAAAATTTGAGAATATAAAAACTATAAAATTTGATATTTCTGATCATCAAAATATTGAGGATTTCATAGATAATGCTAGCAATGAACTTGGAGATGGAATTGATATTTTGATAAACAATGCAGGAGTTAATCGTGACAATTTATCTATAAGAATGAACATTGAAGAATGGAAAAAAGTAATTGATATTAATTTAACTTCCACTTTTCTTCTATCAAAATACACAATTAAAAAGATGTTAAAAAATAAGTTTGGAAGAATAGTGAATATAACCTCGGTTATAGGACATACAGGTAATGTTGGTCAGTCAAATTATGCTGCCTCTAAATCTGGAATAATATCTATGTCTAAGAGTCTAGCGCATGAATATTCAAAAAAAAATATTACAATTAATTGTATATCACCAGGATATATATCAACAAATATGACGGATGAAATAAGCGATAAATGGAAAGATATTATAAAAGCAAAAATACCGATGAATAGGTTTGGATTGCCAATAGATGTAGCAAATACAGTAAAATTTTTAAGTTCAGATGAGGCTAATTATATAACAGGTGAAACTATACATGTTAATGGGGGCATGTATATGTCTTGACAAAGTTAATTATTAATCTATTAACGATTTAAGATTAAATTTATAATTATGTCAGATAATATTTCAACAAAAGTAAAAAAAATAGTTGCAGATCATTTAGGAATTGAAGAAGCAAAAGTTACTGACGAGGCTAGTTTTATTGACGATTTAGGCGCTGATAGCTTAGATACAGTTGAATTAGTAATGGCCTTTGAAGAAGAATTTGGTTCGGAAATTTCAGATAGCGAAGCTGAAAAAATACTTACAGTAGGTGATGCGATCAAGTTTATAGAAAGCAAAAGCAATTAATTTTTTTTAATGTCTTTAAGAAAAGATGGGATAATGATTGTTTTATCATCCCCATCGGGAGCAGGTAAAACTACATTAGTTAAACTTCTATCTAAAAAAAAAATAATTCGATTTCAGTCTCATTCACAACTAGAAAACCAAGACCAAATGAAAAAAATAAAAGAGATTATTTTTTTGTAAGTAAAAAATATTTTAAATTATTAATTAAAAAAAAATCATTTTTAGAACATGCTAAAGTATTTAATAATTATTATGGCTCATCTAAAAAATTAGTAATTGATAAATTAAAAAAAGGTAAAAATGTTTTATTTGATATAGATTGGCAAGGAACTGAAAAAATTAAAAAAAAAAAATTAAAATTTAATTTAATTACAATCTTTATTTTACCTCCAAGCAAAAAAGTTCTTTTTAGAAGATTATCTAATAGAGATATGAAAGATAAACTAATCGTAGAGCAAAGAATGAAACAGTTTGAAAAAGATGTATTACATTGGAAGAAATATAATTATGTAGTCATTAATGATAAATTAAATAGTTGTCTATCTCAAATTTTAAATATTATTTCGAATAAACTAAATAAAAAAAAGATTTCATTTAATAAAGAAAAGATTACTAAACACGTGAATAAACTAATTTCTTGATTTTCTATAAAGTTCTGCCAATTTAAAATATACTTCTGGACTAATATTTTGTGGTCTTAGATTCGTATCAATATTTAATTCTTCTATAATTTTTGAATTATTATCAAAAAGTTTATTTAGAGGTTTTTTAATCATTTTGCGCCTTTGATTAAAAAAAATAGACGTAATTTTCTCTAAATCATGAGGTTCTGTGATATTAAAAAAATTTTCTTTAGGCACCATAGATAAAACAGTGCTATCAATCTTAGGTCTAGGAAAAAATTCTTTTGGACCTATGTCAAATTCTTTTTTAATTTTAAATTTCCAATTAGCAATTATTGATAATCTTCCATAATTTTTATCATTAACCTGGCCTAAAATTCTATCTGCAACTTCTTTCTGAAACATAAGTATCATTCTTTTTATTGATGAAAAATTATAATTATTAAGTATCCAGTTTGTAAGTATTTTCGTTGAGATGTTGTATGGTAAATTTCCAAAAATAACTAAATTCTTACTATTAAGATTTTCTAATTTAATATTTAAAATATCATCATTTATCAATATTAATTTATTTATAAATTTATCTTTAAGCAATTCGCAAAGAGATTTATCCTTTTCTACTACATATATATTTTTTGGTTTTCTTAAGATAATTCTCTCTGTTAAGTTTCCAGTTCCAGGTCCAACCTCTAAAATATTTTCATTAGCATTCAAAGACCCACAAGAAATAATTTTTTCAATTATAATTGGGTTTTTTAAGAAATTTTGACCTAATTTTTTTTTTGGCTTAATTTGCATCTATTTCATTAAAAAAATTTAATGATTTTTTAAGGCTAAGTTCACTGGATTTATTTTTTCCCAACATTTGGTTATTTGTTCCATGATCTGGCGAAATTCTAATAAATTTTAAACCAACTGTTACATTTATTGCATCAAACTCATGCAGTGCTTTTATTGGGGTCAAAACTTGGTCGTGGTACATTCCAATTATTATATCTATTTTTTTTAAATTATTTTTTAAAAAAGATGTATCAGCAGAAATAGGTCCTAAAACATTGATTTTTTTCTTCTTAAGTTTTCTTATAGCAGGTATGATAATTGATTTTTCCTCACTTAGTTTTGATGTTGTTTCGCAATGAGGATTTAAACCAGTAACCGCAAACCTTGGAAACTTTTTAAAATTTTTTTTATAAAATTTATTAATTGTTTGAATTTTATATATTATTTTTTTTGTTGTTATTGCTTTTGAGACATTTTTTAATGGGATATGTGTTGTAATTGGAACCACAGACAAATTTTTATTGTAAATCAGCATAACTTCTTTATCTTTAGAACCAGTTTTGCTAGATATGAATTCAGTAATTCCATTAAATTTTTTATTTAGAAAATATTTTTTTGATATTGGGCCATTTATTATTCCTAGACCAATTTTTTTTTTCATTAAATTTAAACCAATCGAGAAGCAATTTTTAATATAATTATTAGATTTACTAGAAATTTTATCAAAAGTTTTTTTTTCTTTAAAATCAACGTCAATTAAATTAATTTTATTCTTATATATTTTTGATGATAATATTTCTTTTTCTTTAATTATGTTAATAATTAAATTATATCCCATTTTTTTCATTTGTTTTTTTATTATTTGCTCAGAACCTATTACTATTAATGGAAATTTAAATTTATTTAAAAAATTGGACTTATATACTTTAAATAATATCTCAAAAAAGATACTGTAAGGTTCACCGGCAATAATTATTATTGGTTTTTTATTCACTTATAAAAGAATTTTTTTTTATTTTATTAAAATAGATTTTTGAATATTTATCTAGCTGTTTATTTTTTTCTAATTGTACTGCTTTTTTTAGTTCTTCTTCAAAATTGAAATTTTTATTATTTTTTTCAATTTTTACATCAATCAATTTAATTACCAAGAACCCTCCTGGTATAACTATTGGATTTGTATAATTTCCTTTATCTAATGTAATAAGATGTTTTTTTATATTTTTTGAAATTGTATTTTCATCTACCCATCCTAGTTTTCCACCATTTTTTGATGTATTTGATGAACTGTAAATACTAGCAGTTGTCTCAAAACCCAGTTTATCAATATTTTCCGTAATTTCTTTAAATTTTTTATTTAAATTTTCTTCATCGTTTACCTGAAACAATATCTCAGATAATGAATAGTACTTTGATGGTTTTTTTTCTTTCATTTTGTTATTTAATTTTTTTTTCATTACCTCTTCATTGACCATAATTTGATTTATAAATTTTTCATAAATATAATTATTCCATGCAATTTCTATTAAAATTTTTCTTTTTACTTGATTAAAACTCAAATTATATTCCGATAGATAATTTTCAAAATCTTTTTTATTATCCATTCCTAAATTTAGATAAAAATTTTTAAATATATTTTCATTATACTCATCATTTAAATCATCTATATTTATATATTTTTCTATTTCACTTTTTTTAATATTCTCTCTAATGATAGAGTTCCTTGCTAGAGTATAAATTTTCTCTTTTTCAAGATTTTCAAGATTTTTATTTAAAGCTATTAGATAATTATATTCATTTAAAATATCCACTGTAGTAATAATATTATTATTTACTTTTAAAACTATTGAATTTTCTAATGAATAGGAGGGTTTATTAAAAATTATAATTAATAATACAATTATATTTATTATTCTCATTATTAAAAATCACCTAACATGTTTTGACTTTCATAACCCCCAAGTGGCACAATTGATATTGAAAAAAATAAATTTTCTGATGGCTTTATGTCTCTATCTTCATAATATGATTTATCATATGCAATTCTGGCTATTAAACAGTCATTTTGATATTGATAATACGTTTTATAAAACTCTGTGAAATCGATTTTTTTATTTCTGCTCGTAGAAAATCCTATTGAACTTGAATTATCAAATACATATCTAGTATTATTTTTAATAAAATGCTTTGAAGTATTTCCAACAAAATTTTCAATGTAGTCCCATTTTGTAACAAAATTATTTATAGAAATTTGTCCATTCACTGAGTGTGAATTAAATGTATTTAAATTATCATCCATTGAAAAATTATACTTCAGGTAATTGCCAGCTAAAGGAATTAAATTAATGTTTCCCACAACATTTGATTTTTTTTCTTTCATAGAATTAGCGTCGCCTAGCAAGTCCTCAGTTTTAGATCTATAGATAGTACCTAATTGTGCACTAAAAACTTTACTTTTACTTACCTTACTTTCTTTATCATAATCAAATCCAACAGTGATTGATTCACCGCTTTCAAAAGTATCAGATGATCCAATTCTATTTAAAGCAAAAATGTTTGATATGTCTATTCCATTATTTAAGCTCTGCGTCATTGAATCAGGACTATATCTAAAAACCATTTTTGGTGTAAAATAATTGTTAAAATTTTTGCCATCCTTTTTAAGTGGATAAGATGACTTGTAAAGAAAAGTAGTAAGAAATTCGTTATTAACTGATGAATCGAATTTTGATGAGTTTTTGCCAGATGAAATAAAATTTTTAAATAAAAAATTATAATCATTTTTGATTCCATTGTTATGAATAGATAAATCTGACGTATATATTAAATCGTTAATTAATTTTGTTTCTGATTTATTTGTTTCAAATAATCTACTTGATCCACTTGAATTAAATTCTAAAAAGCCAGGAGCATCTGCAATATCTATATCTTTACTTAAATTAAAATCAGGTAATATATACTCATATCTATCACTACTAGATGTAGATGAATTTAATTTTTCATATACTGAAATTGATGATGAAATAGTTAAGTCATCCTTATTTGCGTTAAAAGTTAATTTTGAATTAAGAGTACTCAAATCTCTGTCATACAAGAGGGGAGACTCTAGTTTAAATAATTTTAAGTACGTATCATTTGTTGACTTTTCAATGTTGATATCTAGAGAACTTGTATCATATTGTTCAAGATCTATTTTTACCTCAGATTTTCCAAAAAAATGTCCTCTACTAGCTTTATCATCTTGTTTATAAGATTTATGTCCACTTGCATAACTAAGATCTAAAATTGTATTTGAGTTTTTTGTAATATTTCTAAACTCTGTTTGTAAAATACTCTTATCATCCTCATAAAACCTTGGTTTAAAAGTTAAATCTTTACTTTCTGATAAAACATAAAAATATGGCAGATAAATTGAAGAACCTAAGCTTTGAGAGTTACTTAAACTAGGTTTTAGAAAACCAGACTGTCTTTCAACCGTTGGATCTGGGTGAAAAAATCTTGGATAGTATAACACAGGAACGTCATAAACCTTTAACCAAGCATTCTTATAATAGATGATTTTTTTATTTTTGTCATGCTCTACTTCCTTTGCCTCAATTACCCATGGCGGACACTTATCACCTCTACTTTTACATGCTGTAAAAGCCCCTTTGTTTATTTTAGTTATATTATCATTAGAAAATGCAACATTTCCCTTTAGTCTTGGCTCATTTCTATCATCAGAAAATTTTTTATTGAAATATGATACAAGATCTTTACCAATTATTTCTCTAGATATTAAATCAATCATACCATCTTTAAAATAATATTTATCTTTATCACTCGTTAACACATATAAATTTTTTCCTCTAAAAGTTTTAGTATTAATAAAATATCTAAAGTTCTCTGCACTATAATAGTAATCTTCACTATCTGTAATTTCGGTAAAATTTTCTGATGATATTTGATCTATATTTCTGTCATAAATTATTCTGTCTGTTTTTAATTGAACTTGATTTGTTTTGTCACTTATCTTCACATCATCAAATGCCTTAAAAATATTTGTTTTTTTAAAGAAAACTGTTTTTTCAGCACTTAAAATTATATTTGAATTTTTATCAAAAATATTAACTTGCCCTATAGCAGTAATTAATTCCTCATTTTTATTGTATATAATTTTTTTAGATTTTGTTTCTGTATTATTTTCATTGTCAATAACACTTACATTTCCATTAGCAATTAATACAGAGGAAAGTTTGTTATATTCGAATTCGTCAGCAATTATTTCTAAATTATTATTTGTGGTAACTTTACCACCTTTTGAAGATTTTAATAAGTTCCCATCATTTAAAATTAATATTTCAGACGTATCAAAAAAAAATTCTTCTGCAACAATGGATTTAACAAAAGTTAAACAACAAATTAGAATAATTAAAAATAAATTTATTTTATTTTTCATTAACCCTCACTAAACCAATTAAACAAAATAACCCTATTATTGTTAATGGTAGCCAAATTGATAAAATTACTGGTATCTTATCATTTGTCCCAAGTAAATTTGAGAAATAACTTACATAGTAAATAATAACAGATATAAAAATACCCATAATTATATTAATTATTTTACTTTTTTTATATTTAGAATTAAACATTATAATACCTGATAGCAAAGTCATTATAGCTAAATAGATCGGTATTGAATATATTTTATTCTTATAAACTAAAATTTCCATAGTTGAGTAACCTAAAGATTGATAATCTTTCTTAAGTTTGTCTAGCTCCCAAAAAGAAAATGATGATAAATTTGAAAAAAGATTATTAATTTTTGTCTCATCAAAATTACTATTTATCAATAAATTTTTTGCCGTCTGTTGACTATTGTTTTGATTAACGAAGGCTTCTTCTATTTTCCATTCTTTACTTTTAATATTCACTTTTTTGCTTGTAATAGCCTTTACTAATTTGAAATCTTTATCAAATTGAACAATAGAAACATCTATTAGGTAATTAGCTCTTATTTTATCAGCATTTGTAATACTTATCATTTGGTCTATTTCATCTTTAATCCATAAGCCGTTATCTGTTATAACCGCTAGGTATTTTTTATCAGAAGTAAGATCATTTTTTATTTCAAGATAATAATTTTTCAAACTTGATGAAAAAGTATAGAATAAAAGTATTGCAACAATACCACCAAAAAAAGAGAAAATAGTTAAAGTATTTAAAATTCTAATATTACTTAATCCATTATGTTTAAATATGCTAAACTCATCTTTTTCTGACAATGTAATAAAAAAAAATTGAGTTGATATCAAAAAAATAAAAGGAAGAATATCAAATAAAATTGATGGAGCATTTAAAATTGATAGCAATAGAGGATAAGCAGGATTTAAGTTCAATTTTTCAACAAATGATAATTCCTCAAATAAATTACTTATAACAATTAAAAAAAAGAAAACACCAGAAATTTTAAAGAGACTTCTTAAAAATTCTTTTATTATATATTTTCTATAAATTACTATCATTTAAACATGTTTAGGAGTTTTGATTTTAATTAAAAAGTAAAAATAAAAAATTATAAAAATAATAATTGGTAGGCTTGTTAGAAATATGTTATTTAAGAAATTATCTGATGTATACTTAATTGATAGTTCTGAGATAATAATAATCGTCACACCTAATAAAAACAGTAAATAGGTAAACTTATTAAAATTAAATTCATCTTTTGATTTTGTTATCAATAAGCACGCTATTAAAGATAGAATTGGAAGATAAAATGGCAAAAGAAATCTTTTAACTAATTCTTTATTTATGACATCATAATTGCTCCATCTACAGTTTACCTCTAGATTATTTTTTATTCTTATTTCATCTGTAATTAAGTTTCCAAATTTTTTTAATTGCAAAAAGCACAAAATTAAATTTTTAGAGGAAACTTCTTGTATTTTAATATCCGTTATTTGTTGTGTAGTAAATCTACTTAAATTTATTTCTGTTTCTTTAAAACTAAAATTACTAATATTATTTAGATCTTGATTTAAAACTTCACCATCAAATAAGATTAAAAATTCATTATTTGAAGAATCAAATTTACCTTTTTTTGCATAAATTATTTGAGATTTGGTATTATCTAGCTTTTCTTTTAAAAAAATATTTTCCATCCATCCATCTGAGTATTTTTTATCAACGAAAATTGTCAAATTTTTTACACTATCAATAAACTTCCGTTCTTTAATTATAGAACTAATTACATTTATATCTGATGATTTTATATATGCTCTTGAGGAGTTTAGTGATTGAGGAACGATTAAAGATGTAAATAAAATTTGAATTAATAAATAAAAAAATGTAAACTTTATTACTGTTTTTGTAAACTCAGATTTAGCTATTCCCGTCATCCAAAAAATAATTAATTCATTATTTTTTTCATATTTTAAAATTATATAAAAAAGAGATGTAAAAAAAACAAACGGTAGAACCTTAGAAAATATTTTCGGCAAACTTAAAAGTGTGTATAGAAAGTAAACTTTAATACTATGACCATCTTCACTTACCATATCTAGAAAGTTTACAGCCTGTATTACCCAAATTATTAAGGAAATACTTAAAGAAACAGTAATAAAGAATATTGTAAGATCTTTAAAAAATTTCCAAAAGATTAATTTTTTCATTGAAATATAATAACTTTGTATTTATATGTTTTTCAACTTTTACTATATAAAAATTCAATGTCTTTAAAAATAAATTATATAAATACTTTAAATAAATCAGCTAAAAACAAGGCTATTTTTTTAACTATGGACTCTAATATTTCTGATTTTAAAGGAATTTTTGATGAGAAAATAAATAAAAAAATAGTTACTTTTTTAAAAAATATTAAAAAAAATAACAAAAATAAAATATTTTCAATTAATCAAGATTTTGATCAGAAAATTATAATAATATTATTATCAAGAAAAAATGATTTATTTGAATCAGAAAAAATAGGTGCTCAATTTTATGATTATATAAAAAATAACCATATCAATGATGTAGTTGTACTTGGATCTAGTTTTATCTCGGTTGAGCCTAATTTAAATTTTGATTCTTTTTTACATGGAGCTGAACTTAAATCTTATGAGTTCAATATATATAAGTCAGATAAAGTTAAAAAAATAATTAGCTTTAATGTTTTAGTAAATAAAAATAACAGTGTTATGCAAACTAGAAAAAAATTAAATGCATTATTAAATGGTGTAAATTTCACTAAAGATTTAGTTTCTGAACCTGGAAATATATTACATCCAGACGAATACGCAAAAAGAATTATGGGTTTAAAAAAACTAGGTTTAAAGATAACAGTTTATGATGAAAAAAAATTAAAGAAAATGGGTTGTAATGCTTTACTAGGAGTTGGCCAAGGAAGTATTAGAGGATCATATCTGGTTACTATGGAATGGAATGGAAAAAAATCTAAATCAAAACCCTTAGCATTTGTAGGAAAAGGTGTTTGCTTTGATACAGGTGGAATTTCATTAAAGCCAGCTAAATTTATGGAAGATATGACTTATGACATGGCTGGTTCAGCAGTTGTTGTAGGACTGATGAAAAACTTTGCATTAAGGAAAGCTAAAATAAATGCTGTGGGGGTTGTAGGACTTGTTGAAAACATGCCAGGTGGCAATGCACAAAGACCAGGAGATATTGTTAAGTCTTATAGTGGAAAAACTATCGAAGTATTGAATACTGATGCAGAGGGAAGATTAGTCTTGGCAGATGCTATAACTTTTACAGAAAAAAAATTCAAACCTAGCTTTATTGTTGATCTTGCAACTCTAACAGGGGCTATAATTGTTTCGCTAGGATCAGAATATGCGGGTCTTTTTTCAAATAACGATAAACTCTCTAAACAAATTTATGATGCTGGACAAAAAGTGAGAGAAAAAGTTTGGAGACTGCCATTACACAAAAATTTTGATAAACTTATGAATTCAAAAAATGCAGATATGCAAAATATTAATTACGTGGGTGGAGCAGGATCAATTACAGCAGCACAGTTTCTTCAAAGATTTATTTTAAACAAGACACCCTGGGTTCATTTAGATATAGCTGGAATGGCATTTTCAAAATACGGTGGAGCCTTAAATTCTGGTGGTGCAACAGGATATGGAGTAAGATTATTAAACAAACTAGTTGAGGATAATTATGAGTAATTTTGAGCAGACACTATCAATAATAAAACCAGATGCGGTTGAGAGAGATCTTGCAGAGGAAATTAAAAATGATTTTAAGAAAAATGGTTTCACAATCAAACATGAAAAAAAAGTCCATTTAGAAAGATCTGATGCAGAAAAATTCTATTTAGTTCATCAAACTAAGCCTTTTTATAGTGATTTATGCAATTATCTTTCGTCGGGTCCAATAGTTGTCATGGTTTTGGAGAGAGAAAATGCAGTGTTGGCAAATAGAGATTTGATGGGCGCAACTAATCCGATGGAAGCGAAAGAGGGGACCTTAAGAAAAAAATATGGCATATCAATTGATAAAAATTCAGTACATGGTTCAGATAGCGTAGAAAATGCCAAAATTGAAATAGATTTTTTCTTCAAAAATTAGTTTTTATAACCTTCATTATTGCAATAGAGTAAATCTTATTTTCTATCTTAAGTATTTTTTTTTCAAGTTTTTTTGCAGTATCATTCTTATTTATTTTAACTTTTCTTTGTATAATTATTTTCCCAGAATCTAATTTTTTACTAACAAAGTGAACAGTACATCCTGAAAATTTTTCTTTATTCTTAATAACCCTAAGATGTGTATTTAAACCTTTGTATTTTGGCAGAAGGGAAGGGTGTATATTTAAGATTTTCATTTTACTTTTTTTTATAAAAGTTTCTGACAAGATTTTCATAAATCCAGCAAGACAAATAATATCTATTTTATTCGAATTTAATATTTTTAAAATTTTGATCTCAGCATAATTTTTATTATTATAATTTATAACTTTTGTATTTATCTTATTTTTTTTGGAAAAAATTACACCTCCTACATTTTTTTTATCCGAAATAACTAACTTTATATTAAATAATGATTTTTTTTTTTGAGAGAATTTATAAATTGATTTTAAGTTTGTTCCCCTGCCAGAAATAAAAACTGCAATTTTTTTTTTATTTCCAGTTAATGTTGCCATGTAGTTTTGATTTTTTATCGTAATTTATTATTTCACCGATAGGATAAGGCTTAAACTTATTAGAAAAAAAACTTTGAATTTTTTTTAAGTTTTTCGATTCAACTATCAAACAAAACCCTACTCCACAATTAAATGTTTTTAACATTTCTTTTTCGTTTATATTATTTTTTTTTAACCATTTAAATATTTTACTTACCTTAATTTTACTAAGATCTATCTTTGCACACAAACCATCAGGTATAACTCTAATAATATTATCTATTAAGCCACCACCAGTGATATTTGCACATCCATTCAAATAATTTTTCTTTAATAGTTTGATAACTTCTGGAACATAAATCTTTGTAGGTTTGATTAGTTCTTTTTTTAAAAAAATATTTTTTTTAATATCTAATTTTTGTGATGTGATTATATTGCGAACTAACGAAAATCCATTTGAATGTAAACCATTAGAGGGCACTGCTAATATTAAATTTTTCTTCTTAATTTGTTTTTTACTTAATATTTTTTTTTCATCCACTATTCCAACTGAAAATCCTGCTAAATCAAATTTTCCTCGACCATATGTACCAGGCATTTCAGCTGTTTCCCCACCTGCTAAATCGCAATTAGAAATTTTACAGCCTTTAATTATTCCCTTAATTAAAGACTTCATTTTAATAAGATCAATTTTATTAATTGATATATAATCTAAAAAAATTAGAGGCTGTGCGCCTTGTACTATTAAATCATTCACACACATTGCCACTAGATCTATTCCAATCGTGTCATATTTATTAAGAATATTTGCAATCTCTATTTTGGTACCAACTCCATCAGTGCTAGCTACAATTTTTGGATTCTTAATGTTTTTTGGAATATTTGATATTGATCCAAAACCGCCAATATTATTATTATTTTTAGGGCTATTTTTAGATATAAATTGAATAAATTTGTCAGCTTGAGCAATATTAACGCCACTTTTTTCGTATGTAAATTTAGCTTTATTCATTATTATTAATTATGCGTTGTAATATTCAAATATTTAAAAAATACATATTTTATATAATATTAATTCTATCTATAACAGTCATAAATTCATTTGTATTTAAAAAAGTGTACGCATCAAATTATGATGTGGAAAATATAATTATTAATGAAAATTTTAATAAAGATTTTAAAAAAGAAGATGTTTTTGATAAAGCCTTTATATTTGCATTTAATAAATTAATATTAACTTTGTTGACCTCTGAGGATAAAGAAAAAATAATTAATACAAATATATATACAATAAAAAGATTAATAGACTCATTTAATATTAATAACGAAAGATTTGTAAATGATAATTATACAGCTAATTTTACAGTTAGCTTTAACAAAAAAAATACCTTAAACTTTTTAGAAAAAAAAATATATTTCCGTCAATACCAAAAAAAATTAGTTTGTTACTAATTCCAATATTAATTGAAAACGATAAAAATAATATAAAATATTTTAATGAAAATAATGTTTATCTAAATTGGAACGTCTCAAAAGATAATCATGAATTAATAAAATATATTCTTCCAGAAGATGAAATAGATGATAGAGAAATGATTGATAAAAATTTTTCTGATATAGAAAGTTATGATTTCAAAGAATTAATAAGTAAATATAATATTGAAAATTATATTATTGTAATAATCAATCAAAATAAGAAAGACATTAAAATTTTATCAAAAATTTACATCAATAATAATTATGAAATAATTAATCTTAACTTTGAAAATCAAAGTTTAAAAAATGAAAAGAATCTTAATGATATTATAAATTTTTTAAAAATTAAATATGAGGATGTATGGAAAAATTATAATATAATAAATACCTCAATAAAACTACCAATTACTTTGCTAATAAATTCAAAAGACAAAAGCAAAATAGAAATGTTTGAAAAATTTGTTGAAAATTATGATTTGATATCTACACATAAAATACTTAAATTTAACAATGTTTATATTTATTATAAATTAATTTTTAGTGGTTCACCAAAAACATTTTTTGATGAGGCAAAAAAAAATGGGCTTATTTTTATAGAAGAAAATCAAAATTGGGTAATTGAATGAAAGATTTAGAGCAATTATTATTCAAATTTAAAAAAATTAAAAATTATAATTCTGAAGACTTTTTTGTCTCAGAAAGTAATTTTTTTGCTTATAATTTAGTTCTCAAATGGCCAAATTGGGGTAAAAATATTTTAAATTTATATGGTGAGAAATTTTGTGGAAAGTCTCATTTATGTGATATTTTTCAAAATAAATTTGGTGCCAGTAAAATTGAAGCAAGTAACCTAAGTAAGAATTTCATATCTCAATTTAAAACTCATCAAAATTTAATAATTGAAAATTTTACAGAAAATATCGATGAAAATACTATGTATAGTTTGATAAATATTATAGATAGAGATAATAAATTTATTTTAATAAATTCAACTAAACCAATCAATAAATTAGATATTAAATTAAAAGATCTACTTTCAAGGCTAAATAATTGTATATTTGCTGAAATAAATATTCCAGATGATGAACTAATATTCGCAATTTTATTAAAAAATTTTTCAGATAAGCAAATACAGATTAAAAAAAAATATATTGAATTTATAATTAAAAATATTGATAGATCTTATGAAAAAATATATGAATTTATTAATAAAATTGATCAAACTAGCCTTAAAAGAAAGAAATCAATTGATTTAAAACTTATAAAGGAAGCATTAAAAAATTAAATGCAGAAATATAGAACACATAATTGCAATCAACTTACAACCAAAGATGAAGAGCAAGATACAATCTTATCGGGTTGGGTAAATAAAAAAAGAGATCACGGCAATCTTTTATTTATTGATCTAAGAGATAATTATGGAATAACACAATGCATTATTGATAAAGAGAACTCTTTATTTCAAAAACTTGAAAAAGTACAACTTGAAACTGTAATAAGAGTCCATGGATTAGTTAAAAAGAGAAGTAATGAAACAATTAACAAAGAATTAAGCACAGGTTCCATTGAAGTTAAAATAATCTCTTTTGATGTTATTGGAAGCTGCAAAGAACTTCCATTACCAGTATTTAGTGACCAAGAATATTCAGAAGAAATTAGACTTAAATATAGATTTTTAGATTTAAGAAGAAAAAAAATACATGAAAATATAATACTTAGATCTAAAGTAATTTCATTTATTAGAAATGAAATGACAAGACTTGATTTTTTAGAATTTCAGACACCAATTTTAACATCCTCAAGTCCCGAAGGTGCAAGAGATTTTTTAGTTCCTAGCAGATTAAATCCAGGTAAATTTTATGCATTACCTCAAGCACCACAGCAATTTAAACAATTAATTATGGTTTCGGGTTTTGATAAATATTTCCAGATTGCACCATGTTTCAGAGATGAGGATGCAAGAGCAGATAGAAGTCCAGGAGAATTTTATCAATTAGACATAGAAATGTCGTTTGTTAATCAAGATGATGTATTTAATGTTGTTGAAAAATTACTTATAAAAATTTTTGAAAAATTTTCATCTAAACCTTTGCTGAGTAAAAAATTTCCAAGAATCTCCTACGAAAAATCAATGTTAAATTACGGTTCAGATAAGCCTGATTTAAGAAATCCATTATTTATTCACGATATATCAGAAATTTTTTTACGAGATGATGTCGAATTTGACATATTTAAAAAACTTGTAAAATCAGGCTCGTTAGTGAGATGTATCGTTACAAAAAATACTAAAGAAAAGCCTAGAAGTTTTTTTGATGGTCTAGATAAATGGGCTAAAGATCAAGGATCAGCGGGTTTAGCATACTTTACTTTTGAAAAAAATCAGAAAATAACTGGAAAGGGCCCGGTAGGTAAATTCTTTTCAGAGCAATCTTTAATTGCAATTATGAAATTAACAAAAGCTGATGTAGGCGACAGCATATTTTTTTCTTGTGGAAAAAAAAGGGATGTTGAAAAAATTACAGCTTTAGCTAGAGATAAAATTGCTCAGGATCTTGATTTAATTGATGAACAAAAATTTGCTTTCTGTTGGATTATTGATTATCCAATGTTTGAAGAAGATGAAAATGACAAAAGTATAAAGTTTAGCCATAATCCTTTTTCGATGCCACAAGGTGATTTAAAAAACTTAAATTTAAACGATCCATTAAAAATTAAAGCATATCAATATGATATTGTTTGCAACGGCATAGAGCTTTCTTCAGGAGCAATTAGAAATCACATACCAGAATTAATGTATAAATTATTTAAAATTGCAGGTTATGATGAAAAAGAAGTTAATGAAAAATTTAGTGGAATGATAAATGCATTAAGTTATGGAGCACCTCCTCATGGCGGTATTGCACCGGGTATAGATCGTATAATTATGTTACTTGCAAATGAAAAAAATATAAGAGAGGTTACTATGTTTCCAATGAATCAAAATGCCCAGGATTTAATGATGAATGCGCCATCGAATGTAAGTGATGGTCAGTTAAAGGAACTTAATATTACTTTAAAAAAAAATAAATAATTATTTTTTTCCTTTTAAATTTATTTTAATATCTGAGAGATCAACTAAATTTTTTTTATAATTGTTTCTAACAAATCCTTTACTTGTAATATCTTTGACTATTTTTAAAATTTGATTTTGCCCATCAGTTGAATCTTCATCATTTATATTTTTATCAGAATGTCCACCTATCGTTGGAGTATGAGCTAAATCTTCGCGATTTAAATAAGATATTGCCAATTCTCTAAAAATATAATCAAGTATTGAAGATGCACTTAATATTCTATCATTACCAAAAACTTTTCCAGAGGGCTCAAATTTGGTATCAACATAAGCGCTCACAAATTCATCAAGCGGAACTCCATATTGAAGACCCAAAGAAATAGCTATAGCAAAATTATTCATAAGTGCTTTTACCAACTCTCCCTCTTTACTCGTATCAATAAATATTTCTCCAATTTTTCCATCTTCATATTCACCAGTATGAAGATAAACTTTATGGTCACCAATTGTAGCTTTCTGAATATACCCTTTTCTTCTATCAGGCATACTAAAGCGTTTATTTACAGTTTCGCTTAATTTTTTAACAAGTCCATTTGCATTATTATTAGTGGTTTTTGTCTCAATTTCTGTGAAATTTTTCTGATTATTTTCTACATTAGAACTTTTTATAGGAGCATTTTTTGCATCCAAACTTTTAGTTTTCCTACTATCCATTTTTATGTCTAAAACCTCAAATTTTCCATCATCTCTTTTTTCTAAGTTAGATAGCTCTTTTTCATCTACGTTGTCTAGAAAGTGATTTACCTTAAAACTACATGTGTAATATGTTTCTACTAAATATTTGGCCATTTTAATCCTCTATAAATTTATTTTTAGTCTGTTTGAATTTATTATATATACAAATTAAAACTTTAGTCTAATTTATTATTTACAATTTTAAATTGAAATAAAATTAAAATTTTATGTTGACATTTATAAAACAAATATTTGTGTGGTGGAATCAGCAGACACTTGGAACAAGAATCTATACTTTTCTTTTTGGAAAATTTAAAGGAAGGGATGACTTTGGAAATAAATACTATGAAAGTAAAAATGGTAGAAGATGGGTTATTTACAAAGATGAGATTGACGCAACCAAAATTTCGAATAAGTGGTATTCTTGGATGCATTTTACAAAAAATAAATTAGAAAACAATCACGATTTTGAAAAATATTCTTGGCAAAAACCACATCAGGAAAATACAACAGGTACAAATAAATCTTACCACCCAAATAAAAAAAATAATGAAGAGAATAAAAAATATAAATCTTGGAAAAACTAGGAATTATCTTAAATTTTTTTTATTTCTATTTTTGATTTCAATAAATCAAAGTGTTGTAGCTGACTCAATAGGAATTATTAAGTTAAAAATTCTTGACAAAGTCAGCTCTAAAAATACAGAATTAGAGTTTAAAATTGGTGATACTGTTAATTACAAAAATTTACAAATTAAAGTTTTAAAGTGTAAAAATTCAGAGTTTGACGACGACCCTGAAATTACAGCATATCTTCAAGTTATTGATTTAAATAAAACTAATAATGATGATGTGTTTGTTTTTAATGGATGGTCATTTGCCTCTAGCCCATCCATTAATCCTTTTGATCATCCAGTTTATGATTTGTGGATTATTGAATGTATTTAAACAATTTTTTCATTGTCAAGCCAGCTCACATTAAAATCAGAGTCCAAAAATTTTTTGTGATGCAAAATCTCTTTATGTAATTCAATTGTTGTGGTTATACCTTCTAAAACAAATTCATCTAAAGATCTTAACATTCTTTGTATTGCTTCTTGTCTATTTCTACCATGGCAAATTAATTTACAAACCATACTATCGTAATAGGGAGATATTTTATAACCCTGGTATATTGCTCCATCAACTCGAGTTCTAAATCCTGATGGTTGATGACACATAGTAATTTCACCCGGAGAGGGTTGAAATTGTTTTTTTGGATCCTCTGCATTAATTCTACATTCTATAGCATGGCCTCTTGCAAAAATATCAGACTGTTTTAATGCTGTCTCACCAGAAAATGCAATCCAAATTTGCTCCTTAATTATGTCTATCCCAGTAATCATTTCAGTTACTGGATGTTCTACCTGTACCCTCGTATTCATTTCTAAAAAATAAAATTTATTATTTTCATATATGTATTCAACGGTTCCAGCTCCTTCGTAGCCAATTTTACTTACCATGCTAACCGTTTTGTCAAATAATTCTTCTCTAAGTTTATCATTCAATATTGGACTTGGAGATTCTTCAACTAATTTTTGATGTCTTCTCTGTACTGAGCAATCTCTCTCAAATAAATGAACAGTTCGATTTTTACCTGATAAAATTTGGACTTCTATATGTCTAGGATTTTGAAAAAATTTTTCAATATAAACTTCGTCATTACCAAAGTATTTTTTTGCTTCATTTTTTGCGATAGAGAAAAGTTCTTTAAATTTTTTTTCATCTTTTGCTATCTTCATACCCTTGCCACCCCCTCCTGCTGCAGCTTTTATAAGCACAGGAAAACCAATTTTGTTACTAATTTCAATAGCTTCCTCATAATTTTTTACTCCTCCCTCAGAACCTTCTATGACTGGTAGACCATTTTCTTTTGCAATTTTTTTTGCTTGAATTTTATCACCCATTTTTTTAATTATACCAGACGATGGTCCAATAAATTTTATATTATTGTCTTCTAATATTTTCGCAAAATTGGAATTTTCAGATAAGAAACCATAACCTGGATGAACAGCATCAGAATTTGTTAATTCAACAGCAGACATTAATGCAGGTATATTAAGATAACTATTTGAAGGTTGATGAGATCCAATACACACACTTTCATCAGCAAGCCTTACATGCATGCTTTCTCTATCTACATCTGAGTGAACAGCAACAGTTTGAATACCCCATTCTTTACATGCGCGAATAATTCTAACAGCAATTTCACCCCGATTAGCAATTAGAATTTTCTTAAACATTATTCCAATATTGCAATTTTTTGACCAAATTCAACTGGTTGACCATCTTCTACACAAACCTCTTTAACAATGCCATCAAATGGAGAAGGAATATGGTTCATTGTTTTCATAGCTTCTACAATTATTACTGTATCGCCTTTTTTAATTTTTTTTCCAATATCTATAAATTTCTTACCTCCAGGCTCTGGTGCTAAGTACGCTGTACCTATTATAGGTGATTCAACCTCCTTATTAGAAATAGAAGTTTTATTTTCAAATACTATACTTTCTTTGATTTCGTTCTTCGAATTAGAATTATTATTTATGGATTTTTTTGATACTTTAATTTTGTAATTTTTGTCTGAATATTCTAGTTCAGTTAAATTAAACTCATCTAAGCAATCTGTTAATTCTTTAATTATTTTTTTGTCAATTTTCATTTTTAATTAACTTTTGCATTGAAATTATGGCTAAAATATATCCATCACTTCCAAGTCCAAATATACCACCAGTTGAAATATCACTAATTAATGATTTTTGTCTAAAATCTTCTCTCTTATAAATATTTGAAATATGAACTTCAATGATTGGTTTTTTAAAAATATTTAATGCATCTCTGATTGCAACAGATGTGTGAGTGAAAGCAGCAGCATTAATAATAATACCATCATATTTTTTTAGGGATTGTTGTATTATATCTACAATTTCACCTTCTATATTAGATTGAAAAATAGTAGCATTAATGCCTAATTCTTTGGCTTTATCTGAACATTTGGTTTTTAATTCCTCATATGTTATTGATCCATACTGAGACTCTTCTCTGCTACCTAAAAGATTGAGATTTGGACCATTAATAATTATAATATTATTCATTTCAAATTAATGCATTATGAAGAAAATAAAAATTAAAGTAAATGGTAAATTTGTGGAAATAGATAAAAATCAAGTTTTATCTAAACTTTTAAGTAGGCTAAAAATCCCTCTTAAAAAAGTAGCCATTGAATTAAATCAAGAAATAATTAATAAAAAGAATATTAACAAAATCAAAATACAAAAAAACGATAAAATAGAGATAGTACATTTTATAGGTGGGGGATAAAATTGTCATATGATTATCTAAAAATTGCAGCCAAAAAATTTAAATCGAGATTAATTGTTGGCACTGGAAAATATAAATCGATGAGAGAATGCGCAAAAACTATAAAAATATCAGGTGCAGATATAGTTACTGTAGCTGTAAGAAGAGTAAATATATCTGATAAAAGAAAGCCTTTATTAATGGATTATATAGATCCAAAAAAAATTACTTATCTTCCTAATACCGCTGGATGTTTTACGTCTGAAGATGCATTGAGAACTCTAAGATTAGCAAGAGAAATTGGAGGCTGGAAGTTGGTTAAACTAGAAGTTCTTGGAGATAAAAAAACTTTGTATCCAGATATGATTGAAACTCTAAAATCCACAGAAGTTTTATCCAAAGAAGGGTTTAAGGTTATGGTTTACTGCACAGATGACCCTTTAATGGCAAAGAGGTTAGAAAATGTTGGCGCTTGTGCAATTATGCCTTTAGCAGCACCTATAGGTTCTGGTCTTGGAATTCAAAATAAAGTTAATGTTCAAATACTTAGAGAACAGACAAAGTTACCTTTAATTATAGATGCAGGTATTGGACAAGCATCTGATGCCACTATTGCAATGGAATTAGGTTGTGATGGTGTATTAATTAATACAGCAATTGCAAAAGCAAGAAAACCCTACGAAATGGCAGAAGCCATGAAATTTGCTGTAATTAGTGGAAGAAAATCTTTTTTATCAGGAAGAATAAATAAATCAATTTACGCAAATGCATCCACAACTAACAAGGGTATTATTTAATTTTTTTTTTTCTTATAAAATTTGCGCTTTTTAAATTTTGGTTTTTTTGTTTTTTGATGATTAATATCATTTTTAGTTAATTCAATTTTTTTTAATTTTGTTATTACCTCACTTTTTTCAATAAGTTTTTGCGTTTTTGATAAAAACTCAATTGAATGATCAGTTAAATTATAAGAATTATCTTCTTTAAAAGAAATTTTTAATTTATGTTTTTTTTCAAAATACTTAACATCATCTAAAAAATTTTGATTAATAAATTCTAAAATCTTTGGAGAGATCGCTGCATTAACTTGTTTAGCCTTATTATTAATGGATTTTAATTCGATTATTTTTAATAATTTCAATGAATAAGATTCTGCTGTTAAATTGATTTCCCATTTAACAGAACTCTCTCTTAGTCTTTGTCTAGACATTTCAAGCAATCCAAAGTTACTAATTCTACCTATTTGAATTCTAGCTCTATCATTTCTACATTTTTCTTTTAATTTTCTCTCAATTTGTCTTCTATTTGAGTAACTTTGCATATCTATGAAATCAATAATTATCAATCCTGAAAGATCTCTAATTTTTATTTGTCTTGAAATCTCATCGGCTGCTTCAAGATTTGTGTTCAAAGCAGTGCTTTCAATATTTTTTTGTTTAATTGATTTACCAGAATTTACATCAATAGAAACAAGTGCTTCTGTAGGATTGATAACTAAATAACCGCCAGATGATAGTTTTACTTGAGTTTCAAAAATATCATTTAGTTTTTGATCAATTTTTTCTTTAAAAAATAGTGGTACTTTATCTCTATATTTTTTTATTTTTTTTACATCCTTAGGCATTATTATTTTCATGAAATTTTTTGCTTTTAAATAACCATCATTTCCCTCTATAATAATACTTTTAGTTTCATCGTCATAAATATCTCTGAGTGTCCTTTTAATAATATCGTCTTCATGATGAATTAAAGAGGGTGCAATAGAGTTCATTGCATTATCTTTAATTGAGTTCCAAACTTTTAATAAATTATCCAAATCGTATGTAATTTCATTTTTTGTTTTATTAGACCCAGCTGTTCTAACGATGATGCCCATCTCTTTTGGGATCTCAATTTGATTGAGTATCAATCTAATTTTTTTTCTGTCACCAGGATTATAAATTTTTCTTGAAATTCCTCCTCCCTTTGGTGTGTTAGGCATTAAAACAATATATTTACCAGCAATAGAAATAAATGTTGATAGCGCAGCACCTTTCAATCCTCTCTCATCTTTTAATACCTGAACTAAGATTACTTGATTAGGTTTTATTACCTCTTGTATTTTATATTTTTTATATGGTTTTTTTATATTTGAAGAACTTGATTGATCATCACTGTTTTCTATTTTTTTTTCAAAAAGTTCATCTTTTGAAAAATTTTCGTCATTTATATTGTCTTCCTCTATTTTTTCACTTTCTTTAATTAAGCTAATTCTCCTAGCTTCTTCTTCTTCTTTTATTTTATCTTTATCATTTTGTGGTACCTGATAATAATCTGATTGAATATCATTAAATGATAAGAAGCCATGTCTTTCTCTTCCAAAATCAATAAAAGCTGCTTGAAGTGAAGGTTCAACTCTACTAACTTTTCCTAAGTAAATGTTGTTCTTTATTAGAATACTTTTTTTAGCCTCATATTCATAGTCTTCAATGTTATCATTTGATTTAAGAGCAACCCTAGTCTCATTTGGATGCGAAGCATCAATATATAAATTTTTATCCATTTTTTTTTGATTAATTGTTTCATTTTTTTAAATTCGTTATATTTATTAGATGCCTTAACTTTAACAAATTCATTAGGTATTTAAAGTAAAATGAGCATTACTATTAAAAAGTTTATTATTGGAATATTAAGCTTATCATTGCTTTTGTTAATAGCAGTAATTAGCATATTATGGGTCTTTTCAAATGAATTGCCTGATTATAAATTTTTAAAAAATTATAAACCATCAGTTTCTAGCAAGGTGTATTCAGGAAATGGAGAATTAGTATCCGATTTTTCACAAGAGAAAAGAATCTTCGTTCCATACGATGCAATTCCACAAAAACTCATTAATGCATTTTTATCTTCTGAGGATAAAAATTTCTTTTCACATCCATGAGTTGATGCAAAAGGTGTCCTTAGAGCTGTAATAAATAACATAAACAATATTATTTATTCAAAAAGATTAGAAGGAGCGTCAACAATTACACAACAAGTTGCAAAGAATTTTTTGTTATCAAACGAAGTAAGCATTAATAGAAAACTAAAAGAAGCTATTCTGGCCTTTAGAATTGAGAGAGTATTAAGCAAAGAAAGAATATTAGAATTATACTTAAATCAAATTTACCTTGGTCAAGGAGCTTATGGTATTGCTTCAGCTAGCCTTATATATTTTGATAAATCAATTAGTGACTTATCTTATGATGAAGTTTCACTCTTGGCAGCTTTACCAAAAGCTCCAAGTAAATATAACCCATACAAAAATAAAAAACTTGCAAAATTCAGACGAGATTTGGTTCTGAAAAATTTGTTAGATAATAAGTATATTAATAAAGAGACCTATAAAAAATTAATTAATAAAGACATAAAGCTTCAGAAAAGAAAAAAAATCTATTTAGAAGATGCAAGGTATTATGTTGAAGATATTAGAAAAAATGTATTAGATCAATTTGGATTTGATAGGGTTTATAAACAAGGTTTGATTATAAAATCTCCAATGAGCATTTATCTTCAAAATAAAGCAACTAAAGCTTTAAGACAAGGGCTTGAGCAGTATGATAGAAGGAGGGGTTGGAGAGGCCCAATATTAAATAAAGAATATGATAAAAATTGGAAAGAGAATTTAAATAAATTTAGAATTGAAAACTCAATAGGATGGTCTTTAGCTATTGTAAAAAAAATAAATAAATTTAGTGTAGAGATAGAGACCACAGATAATACAGCTGGTTTTATAACTCTTAAAGATATTTCATGGACTAAAAAGGATTTTATAAAACTATTTAAGATAGGTGACATTATATATGTAAAAAAAATTAAAGATAAAGAATATAGCTTAAAACAAATACCATTAGTTAATGGAGCAATAGTTGTGATGAATCCTTATAATGGAAGAGTTTACGCAATGTCTGGTGGTTTTAGTTTCAAAAAAAGTGAATTCAATAGAGCAACTCAAGCCTCTAGACAACCTGGTTCAGCATTTAAACCATTTATCTATGCTCTTGCGCTTGAAAATAATTATAAACCAAATTCACTTATACTTGATGCACCTATCGTACTTGAACAAGGAACTGATTTAAAACTTTGGAAGCCTGAAAATTATGGAAAAAAATTTTATGGACCTTCGACTCTTAGAACTGGTTTAGAAAAATCTAGAAATCTTATGACTGTGAGAATAGCACAAGATATTGGTGTAGGGAAAATTGCAAATTTTTCTAAAAGGTTAGGAATTTATGATAATCCAGATGAATTATTATCTATTTCATTAGGTTCTGCTGAAACAACATTGTTAAAATTGACATCAGCTTATTGCTCTTTCGTGAATGGAGGCAAAAACATCAAACCTATATTAATAGACAGAATTCAAGACTCTGAAGGAAATACTATTATCAGTAATGAGAAAAGAAAATGTCAAAATTGTAAAAAAATATCTTATCTCAGTGAAAATATTCCAATAATTTCTTCTGATGATTTAGAGCAAATTATGACCCCAGAAACTGCTTATCAAATAACTTCAATTTTAGAAGGTGTAATCAAGAGAGGTACTGGTAAAAAATTAAAAAATCTTAATTTGGATATCGCTGGAAAGACAGGAACTACTAATAAAAATACAGATACATGGTTTATTGGATTTACCTCAAAATTAGTAATTGGTGTTTATGTTGGAATGGATGAACCAAAAACACTGGGCAAATATGAAACAGGTTCGAAAACAGCAATGCCTATTTTTAAAGAATTTATTCAGAATGCGGTCAAAAAGAAGGATACTAGGCCATTTAAAGTATCACAAAATATAACAATGGTAATGATAGATCCAAAAACTGGCATGAAGGCTGATTTTACTTCTAAAGAGACTATAATTGAAGCTTTTAAAAAAGATAATTTAAAAAATAATTTTCAATTAAAAAAAAATATTAATGATAGATTTAATAAAAAAAATATATTAGAGTTTTATTAATGCAATCAGATTTTTTAAATACGAAATCAGAAATAGATAAAATTAATTCAAAGATTAAGGAGTATCTTTGAAAAAAATGGTTTTTATTCTAAACTAAATTTAAATAACAAAAAAATTGAAGAAAACAATTTTTGGAGCAATCAATCACGTGCTCAAAAAATACTTAAAGAAAAAAAACTTCAAGAAAATTTAATTAACCTTTACGAAAATTCAGTCCTGAAATGTAATGAATTATCAGAACTATATGAATTAGCTATTGAAGAAAAAAATGAGAATATAATCGACGAATGTAAAGAAAATATTATTTTTTTATATGATAAAGTTAAGCAGAATGAAATTAAATGTTTTCTATCAAACGAAAATGATAGCTTAGATTGCTATTTAGAAATTCATGCAGGTGCGGGTGGTACCGAAAGTCAAGATTGGGCTCAAATGTTAAGAAGAATGTACGCGAAATGGTCCATATCAAAAGGATTTAAAGAGCAATTAATAAGTGAACACAAAGGAGATGAAGCAGGGGTAAAATCTTCTACAATCAAAATTAGTGGAGAATATATCTATGGCTATCTTAAATTTGAGTCAGGTATACACAGGCTAGTGAGAATTTCTCCCTTTGATTCAGGCGCGAGAAGGCATACAAGTTTTGCCAGTGTTTGGGTTTATCCAGTGGTTGATGAAAGTATTGATATTGAAATTTTAGAAAAAGATTTAAGGATAGATACTTATAGATCAAGTGGAGCAGGGGGGCAGCATGTAAATACAACAGATAGCGCTGTCAGAATTACTCATCTTCCTACAAAAATAGTTGTACAATGTCAAAATGAGAGATCTCAACATAAAAATAAAGAAACATGCATGAACATGCTGAAGGCAAGGTTGTATGAAAATGAAATAAGAAATAGAGAAAAAAAAAGTGAAAATGAACAAAATACAAAATCAGATATTGGGTGGGGTCACCAAATAAGATCTTATGTTCTTCATCCTTATCAGTTAGTAAAAGATAATAGAACTGACCATGAAAGTTCTAGTCCAAACAAGGTATTAGACGGAGATATAGATTCTTTTTTAGAAAAATCACTTTATAAATTAAATGTTTAGAATTTTATTTAAAATAATATTTTATTTTTTAATAGTATTGACTATTTTAATAATTTACTTTAGCTCGTTTGGTTTTAAAACCTCTAAATTTAATAATCAAATAAAAGAAAATATAAGAATTTTTGACGAACGAATAAATATTAGCCTTGATAAGGTATATTTAAAGTTGGATTTAAGTAATTTTAGGATAAAGATTAATACAGAAAATCCAGTTATTTCTATAGAAGATAGCTCAATAGATTTAAGTGAAATTAGTACAAATATAGATATTAAGAATATATTTTTAGACAATAAGGTGTTTAATAATATTGAGATAAAAACAAACAAAAATTCATTAAAAAAAGTTGGAAAGTTTATTAATACTTATAAATTTAACTTGGCAAACTTCTTTATATTTAATCAGATTAAGACAGGAGATATAATATTTAACTTGAAGGTCAAACGAAGCAAAGATTTAAAAAGTAACAATGAATTATATTTTGAAGGAAAAGTTATTAATTGTGATTTATCAATATTAAAAAATTACAATATTAACAATATTAATTTTGATTTTAATTATATTGATAATGAACTTAATCTAAGCAACGCTTCCTTTTTCTTTGAGAAATTAAAATTTCAATCCAAAAATATAAAAGTTTTACAAAAAGATAAGAATTATAAAATTAAAGGAAATTTGCAAAATTTATCCAAGAATATAAATACCAAATCAATAAATGATATATTTTTTAAAAATAATAAATATGGCCTTATTGAAAATGACAGTGTATTAGAGAGTGATACAGAATTCTCTTTCAATATTAATAATAAATACAAAATAAAAAAATTAAAAATTAATTCCATTTTTAATTTAGATAAATTAAATTTTTTTTATAAAAACAAAAAATACAATGAGTATTTTCCTGATTTAAAGAATGTAATTAATCTGAAAAATAATAAATTTAAAATTGATTATGATAAAAACAAAATAGTATTTAATTTACAAAATCAGTATAGTTTCGATAAAAAATTTGACAAATTAAAAGTAAATATTATAGTTCAAAACAATACAACTTCATTTGATGCAATCATTAAAGCTAAGAATACAGAAATTCTAATTCCTGAGATTGATTTTAAAAAGAATAAAAATCAACCTTTAGAAATTACTCTTAAAGGATCATACTCAAATAATAAAAACCTAAAAATTAATTTATTAAGTTTGAAAGAAAAAAAAGATCTTATTAAATTCGAAAATGTAGTACTAAATGAAAATTATCTTATTCATAAATTTGATAAAATAACGCTTAATTATATAAATAAAAATAACAAAGAAAATAAATTAAGCTTAGTAGGCAATAATAAAAAAATATTAATTAATAGTAAATCTTTTGATGGAAAAAAATTAATAAATAATCTTCTTGAGGATAATTCTGAAAAGAATTTTTTCGATATATTTCAAAATTTCAATAAAAAAATAATTATTTCAATCGAAAAATTATATATTGATGATATGTCTTCTTTGAATTTTTTAGATGGTTACATAGTATACAAAAATAAAAAAGTTGATAATGGAAAACTGTTAGCTAAATTAAATGGTGAAAACGATTTTTCTTTAGATATCAATACTGATCAAAGTAATAGTAAAATTACAAAAATTTTAATAAATGAACCAGAGCCATTTATAAAAAGATATAAATTTATAAAAGGTTTTAAAGAGGGTAATCTTTATTATGAGAAAATAAAAAGAGATGGAACGTCTAAATCAAATTTAAGAATATATAATTTTAAAATAAAGGAGGTGCCAATTTTGGCTAAATTATTAACACTGGCCTCACTTCAAGGTATAGCAGATGTATTAACAGGTGAAGGCATTAGATTTGATGAACTTGATATGAGATTTGAGAATAAAAGTAATTTAATGACTATTGAAGAAATGTATGCAATCGGTCCAGCAATATCAATATTACTAGAGGGCTACATAGATAGAAGCAAACTTGTCAGCCTAAGAGGTACCCTTGTGCCAGCTACAACGTTAAATAAAGCAATAAGCAATATACCCTTAATAGGAAATTTATTAGTAGGAAAAAAAGTTGGAGAAGGTGTATTTGGTGTAAGTTTTAAAGTGAAAGGTCCCCCAAAAGATTTAAAAACATCGGTAAATCCTATTAAAACTTTAACACCTAGATTTATTACGAGAACCTTAGAAAAAGTGAAAAAAAATAAATAGTTATTTTAATATTGTTACATGCCCCATTTTTCTCTTTGGCTTTATATCATTCTTTAGATAATCAAAGAAAAACTGATTTTTTTTTATTTTTTTATTACGATATTTTTTTATATCATTTCCAATCAAATTAATCATTCTTGCTTTATAAATTCTTTTTGTTTTTATTTTTTTTAATTTACAAACAGCTCTTATATGATTTTCAAATTGACTTATATTATGTGAATTAATCGTAAGATGACCCGAGTTATGTACTCTTGGTGCAATTTCATTGACATATAAATTATCATTTATATCTACAAAATACTCGACACAAAGTGTACCTATATAATTTAACTTTTCAGAAATTAGTTTTGCATAAAGAGTTGATTTTCTCTTAATATTACTATTTACATTAGATGGAACCTTTGAATATTTTAAAATTTGATCTTTGTGTTTATTTTCAATTGGTTCGTATATTTCATATTTTTTAAGAGCAAACCTAGTTATAATAACAGAAATTTCTTTTTTGATATTTATTTTTTTTTCTAAAATATATTCTTTATTTAAATCAAATTTTATTTTTTCAATTTGTTTAGCTGAGTTAATTATAATTTGTCCCTTACCATCGTATCCAAGAGTACAAGTTTTTAGTATTCCAGGCAATAGGTTTAGACTCTTATATATATCTTTTTTTGATTTAATATATTCAAACTTAGTTGTTTGGATTTTAAGAGCATTGACAAAATTTTTTTCTAAGTATCTATTTTGTATTATTTTATTTATTAGTGGTTTAGGTAGAACTTTAACTTTTTTGTTCATTAAATTAAGAACTTTAAATGGAATATTTTCAAATTCGAATGTAATTACATCTACTTTTTTTAAAAATTTATTTATAATTTTTTTATTAGTGTACTTCCCGTAAATAAATTCATCTGAAAAATTTTTTGCTGGTGCATTACGATCATCAGAAATTATAATTGTTCTTATATTTAATTTTTTTGCAGATTGCGCCAACATACTTCCCAGTTGTCCACCACCTATGATTCCCAGTGTTTTTTTGAACATTTATCTTGGTTTTTTTTTAACTTTTTTTGTTTGGTTCTTCCTTAATGAAAGTAAATTTTTTCTTACTTTAAAATTTGAAATTGCAATAACAGATGAAGCCAATAGAGCTGAGTTTATTGCCCCATCTTTACCTATTGCTACAGTCCCTACAGGAATCCCTTTAGGCATTTGCACAATTGATAAAAGACTATCTAACCCTTTTAATTTTTTACTCTCAATAGGAACACCAATTACTGGCACCCAAGTCATCGCTGCTATCATACCTGGTAAATGTGCTGAGCCACCCGCTCCAGCTATAATTACAGAAAAGTTATTATTTTCTGCATTTTTTGCAAACTCATACAATCTATCTGGAGTTCTATGGGCTGAAATTATCTTTGTTTCATATTTTATGTTAAGGGTTTTTAGTGTTTTTTCACAAAATTTCATAATTGGGTAATCGGATTTGCTCCCCATTACAATCGCTACTTTGCTATTAGCACTTTTTTTAATCATATACATACTTTAATATCAAAAAAATCCTTACTAATATATATTTAATATATGAATTATAAAATTGATAATCTTCAATATTGCAATTGGTCAAGAAAAGTCTTT
>MDTB01083025.1_pt1 | contig 39087 bp, 37 predicted proteins | sample 811161 | NCBI WGS metagenome assembly MDTB01 (sample SAMN05326650, study PRJNA326480) | marine metagenome | isolation source: seawater | place: Mediterranean Sea | collected 2009 | reverse complement strand
TTAAGGCAAAAAAAATTATTACTCAAAACAATCAATCTGGAAAAAAAATAGTACTTAAACCACTTTTTGGTTCACAGGGGCAGGGTTTAATATTATTTGGAACTGATAAAAATAGTGTAACTAAACTATCATTTTCTGATACAAAAGGAGGTGTTTTTTATCTACAGCAATTTGTTCCAACAAAATACAACGTTAACCCTCATGACTACAGAGTTTTTGTAATAAAAAATAAGGCTATTGCAGCAATGAAAAGAATTGGAAAGACTTGGATTCATAATAAGGCTATGGGTGCGCAATGTGAAAAAATCATACTAACCAAAAATTTAAAAAAAATAGCTGAAAATGCAACTAAGGTGTTGGATCTTGACATAGCTGGTGTTGATCTGATTCCAGATGAAACAATCAAAGAGGGCTTTCAAATCATTGAAGTAAATGGAATACCTGCTTGGAAGGGACTTCAAAGTGTATGTGAATTTAATGTTACAAAAAGAATGCTCGATTTATTACTAGAAAATCATAGTTTTCAATGATTATTTTTGCTAAATGATCTCAATTAACAACGTCAAATCAGCTTTTCTTACAGCGTGCTTGTTAGATGTTTTAGTTTCAAAGCCTGGTAATGTTTCTTTCATGAGTCCTGGTCATGGAATGACAGCTAAATTATTTGTTAACAGCTCGAAAGTCGTTGTTCCGATATTATTTGATGAAAATAAAACACTCGGACAAAAAATAGAACAGTCTGTGAAAAAAACTTTCGAAACTGTAAACTGCAATACAAACCTTGGAATTATTTTGTTGTGTGCTCCTTTAATCCAAGCAATTATATATTTAATCAAAAAGCAGCCAAAAAAAATTATTAACCAAAAAATTTTTTTCTCACTACTTAAGATTCAGGTGAAAAAAATCATTCAAAATACGACTATTGATGATGCAAAATTTGTTTTTCGTGCTATAAAAATAGCAAACCCCGGAGGACTTGGAGTAGTTAAAAGAGCTGATATTAGAGGTGAACCCAATATCAGTTTATTAGATGTTATGAGGATCGGATCTAAACGAGATTTTATTGCCAGGCAATATGCTAATTATTTTTTTGAAGTTTTTAATCAGGAATTTTTTAATTTTGTTGATTTAAAAAATAAAGTGAGCAAGAACAAACCTGCTAATGAGTCATTTTTCTCTCTAAATCCAGATGAATTTGTTCTAAAAATATACTTGAATTGGCTTACAAAATATCAAGATACCCATATTCGACGTAAATATGGCAGTAAAGTATCAAAACAAATTTTAGATGAGGCATGTTGTTTTTTGTTTCATGACAATTCATTTCCAGTGGAATCAGAAAAAAATGATGTTAATATTTACTTACCTTCAGAAAAAAAACTATTGGCTTGGGATTATTCTTTAAAAAAAAGGAATATTAATCCAGGTACAAGTGCTGATCTGACTGTTTGCACTTTATTTTTGGTTTTAGTTCTTTTGCCAAATTTAAGGAGTGATTTAAAGAAAAAAATGTATGCTTAATGTTTTCTTTTTGTTTTAATATTCGTATGTGTTTTAATTTATATAAAAATTTAAGATATTAGGGAGAAATGAAATGGCAAAGATAGACCGTTTAATGGTTGGTGAGTCTCTTGTTGGAGACGGTAATGAAGTTGCGCATATTGATTTAATTATGGGTCCAAGAGGTAGCACTGCAGAATCTGCATTTGCAAATGCTCTTGTTAATAATAAGGACGGATTTACAAGTTTGTTAGCCGTTGTTGCGCCAAATTTGCTATGTAAACCAGCCACGGTAATGTTTAATAAAGTTACTATCAAAGGAGCTAAACAAGCTGTTCAGATGTTTGGGCCTGCACAAAGAGCAGTTGCTATGGCTGTAGCAGATAGTGTTGAAGATGGAACAATTCCTGCAGGTGAAGCTGATGATGTCTTTGTAAGTGTTGGTGTATTCATCCACTGGGAGGCTGCTGATGATCAAAAAATTCAAGATTATAATTATCAAGCAACAAGAGAGGCTATTCAAAGAGCAGTAAGTGGTCAGCCTACTGCATCAGAGGTGGTTTCTGGAAAAGGCTCTGCAGCCCATCCTTTTGCAGCATCATAAGTTTTTTTTTTTTGGATAAAATGTAAACCGGGTCTCTCATATGAGATTCGGTTTTTTTAATCATCCGGCACATGTCCAGCACCAATGATTTTCAAAATACTTTGAGGTTTTATGGTGTATTTTTTTGTGGATTTTCTTTCAATAACGATTCCAACTGAGTCAACATCAATGTACTTTTTGGGTTTTATAACCTTTACCTTAGTCCAGTGAGCTCCAAAATCATTTAAAATTATGTCGGCTATAGCTTCTGCAAAAGATTCCAACAATTTAAAATTATGATTTTTCATTATTTTCAAAACATTAGATCTAACTTTGTCATAATTAATAGTGTGATTTATATTGTCAGAATTACAAGCTTTTATGTAAGGAACACCCATTGAGATATCAACTATTATTTCCTGTGGATTGTGCAACTCATCTTCACAAATTCCTATGATAGTCTTGCCAGTTAAATTGTTAATAAAAACAACATCTAAATGTGTTTCAGGCAGTTCATTATTCAAGTTTGTCTGTGAGGTGAGGTTTTTATTTTGCATTTTGTATTTTTTTACCATGAAGATATCATTTCTACTAAGTCAATGAATTATAAATTAATAATCTTATTTTTATAAGTATGTTAAAAAAAAATAAAAAAAAGGGAAATCAAAAATGGCTTCAAGCAGCAATACCAACTGGTGGAACTGCAGGAGATACCAAAACTAGAAAAAAAATTGCTTGGGCTCTTACCGGTTCAGGACATTTTTTAAAAGAGTCATTAGAAATATGTTCTCGAACACCAAATACAGATTTATTTTTATCCTCAGCAGCTGAAGAAGTTTTGCCAATTTATGGTTACAACATAGAATCTTTGAAAAAAAATTATAAAATTTTCAGGGATAAAACAGCTAGTTCTGTCCCAGTAGGAATGTTGTATGATAATGTATATCACACGATTGTCATTGCGCCAGCAACCAGCAACACAGTAGCAAAATGCAATTATGGAATCTCAGATACTTTACCTACTAATATGTTTGCACAGGCCGGTAAACTAGGCGTTCTAAGTATTATTTTTGCGTGCGACACTGCTCCTGTTGTCGTTACTAAAGCTCCCAGGGAATGGGTTGAACTGAATCCTAGAAAAATAGAACTTCAAAATGTTGAACAATTAAAAAAGTGCTCGGATTGTGTTGTTGTTGAATCATTGAGAGAATTGGAAATAATCTTAGAGGAGCGATTAAAAAAAATAGGTCTATCTTGGAAAAAATCCTCTTTTTAACAGGTCGATTAGCGCAGAAAGCTCTAGAACGAGTTCTATTAAATATTGAACCAACAAATTTTTCATGGGAAATTAAACAAATAGGTTTACAAGTTGCTGGATTAATGACAGCCGACATGATTCGTAGGAGATTAAAAGAACCTCTTGATGATTTTGATCGAATAGTTGTTCCCGGCCGCTGCAGGGGAGATCTTGATATGTTGTCAATAGATCTAGGTATCAAAGTTATTAGAGGTCCAGAAGAACTTAAAGATATTCCCAGGTTTTTTAATAGAGAAGGGCCCAAGATGAATATTTCAAATTATGATATTTCTATATTTGCTGAAATTGTAGATGCATCAAAACTATCAATCGTGGATATATTAGATAAAGCAGAGCAATTTAAAAGGTCTGGTGCAAATGTTATAGATATTGGTTGTTTACCAGAAACAGAATTTGGTCATCTTGAAGAATCGATAACTGAATTAAAAAATAAAGGTTTTAAGGTTAGTGTTGATTCACTGGATCCGAATGAATTGATTAGAGCTTCTAATGCCGGAGCTGATTTCCTTTTGAGTTTAACTCCAGAAACTTTATGGGTTATCAATGAAGTTTCATCAACTCCTGTATTAATTCCTAGTCAGCCATCAGATGAAGAGTCTTTGATAAACTCAATAGAACATTTCATTAAAATTGATAGAGACTTTTATGCTGATGCCATTCTTGACCCAATTCCTTTTGGTTTAGTAAATTCTCTTTGTAGATATCAAAGGTTAAGAAAATTATTTCCTGAAATTAAACTTATGGTGGGTGTTGGGAATGTCTCAGAGTTAACTGAGGCTGATACCATAGGAATAAACACAGTATTAATTGGTATTTGCTCAGAACTTCGAGCTAATGCAGTCTTAACAACTCATGTAAGTGATCATGCAAGAAGATCAGTGAATGAAATTGATTTGGCCAGAAGAGTTATGTTTGCTGCTCGAGAAAATCACTCTTTGCCAAAAGGATTTAGTGATGATTTATTAACTATTCACGGAAAAAAACCCTTTTTAGATTCTTATAGTGAAATTAAATCAACTGCAGAGAATGTTAAAGATCCGAATTTTCGTATACAAATTTCTAACGATGGTATTCATGTCTACAATAGAGACGGTTTATTAACTGAGAAAGACCCTTTTGCTTTTTTTCCAAATCTAAAACTCGATGACGATTCGAGTCATGCTTTTTATATGGGAGTAGAATTGGCTCGTGCTGAAATAGCCTGGAGATTAGGTAAACGTTATTCTCAAGACAGAGGTCTTAGTTGGGGGGTTGCTGCAGATGACCCCGGTGAAGATATGCTTACCCATTGTCAACCTAACGCCACACTTAAGCGTAGAAAAGGCAAGAAGAATGATTTATGAAGTTGTAATTACAACATCAGATTCTGAAAATCGACCACATGTTGCCCCAATGGGCATCACTTATGAAGATGAAATGGTTATTCTTAAACCCTTTAAACCTTCACGTACTTTAGAAAATATACTGAGTTCAAAATATGCTGTAATGAATATAACAACTGACGTTAAAATTTTTGCTGCTTGCATTACTGGAAGAAATAATTTTGAGCTAATAAATTTGGATAATAATAATGGTTTTAGGTTAAAGAACGCTACTTCACACTTAGTATTGAAACTTAATAAAATTATTGATAATGAAACCAGACCTCAACTTTTTATGATGAACTATAGTAGAGTAGAAAATTCTAGTTTTATAGGACTTAATAGAGCTCAGGCAGCTGTAATCGAAGGATCGATACTAGCTAGTAGGCTACATATGTTATCACAAGAAAAAATAATTTCTGAAATGAAATATCTAAAAATTGCAATTGAAAAAACTGCCGGGCCAAATGAAAAAGAAGCTTGGTCATGGTTAGAGGAAAAAGTAAATAATTATTTCAAAAAATTATGAATTTTAATTTTAATAAACGAAATATTCCAATTTTAGTAAGTGTCCGCTCACAACAAGAAGCTATCATGGCATTAAATGGAGGAGCTGATTTAGTTGACGCAAAAGAGCCAAAACATGGTGCCTTAGGAGCTCTTCCAATTTCTGAGATAAATAAAATAACGAAAGTTCTGCGCGGTAGAAATTACTCTGGTCCAATAACCGCAACATTTGGGGATAGCATTGACGAACCAATTAATTTTAATTCAAAGTTATTTATCTCATATTTTTGTCAAGATATTGATGCAGTAAAAATAGGATTTGATGCTAGAGGCACGATTGGAACAAGGAAATTATTTGATCACTTATGTTTTGTTTATGAAAATAAAATCATATTTTTTAATAGTAATGAATCCAACTACAAAATGACTAAAATTGTTCCAGTATTAATTGTTGACCACGGATTAGATTTAAACTTCATTGATTTTATTTTGCAATCAAATGTATCAAAATATTTCCTAGGAATTATGCTTGATACAAAAACAAAAGTAAAAACTAATATTTTTAATGTTTTATCAGTGTCTGATATAAAAAAAGCCTCGATTATTTGTGCCTCAAATTTTATACCTTTTGGTATTGCAGGTTCATTAAATTTATTTGACTCAGAAAATATCATCAAAATATCTCCTTCTTGGGCTGGTTACCGAGGAGGCGTTTGTCATGAGGGTAGAGACGGAGATATATCAATAAAAAAAATAAAAGCTGTTAAAAATGCCTTAGAATTTTCTAAGTAATTTTGTTAAGCTTTCAACTTTAGAGGCATAAATTATGAAAATCGGGAAATTGCAATCATTTATTTCAGTATAAAACTTTTTATCTAAAATTTTTTTTTCGCTTAACATGAAACCCTTTTTCTTAGATATTTTTAAATATCCTTGATTGCCGGAATCTGGTATTTCACAAGCCTTGAGGATAATCAGAGTCTTTGCATTTATTTTTTTTGATGTTGTTAGAGCAATTGTATCTGAGGTTGTATTCCAGTTTGTAAATTTATTACATTTGACTTCAAATTTATTCTTTGGGACCCAAACAGTAATATTTTTTTTTGTAAGATGTAATTCATCCACATTAACAATTAATTCCGAAGATTTGGGAATCATGGATTGTATGATACATCCTACACTTGACATTGAAAGCAAACACAAATTATGAGCTACTAAGTTATTGAACTTTATTTTTTTCTGTTCACTTCTAACTAGGTTTGCAAAAACTCCACCCCCAGGAATGATAAAAGTTCTTTTATTTTGAGCTACTATAATATCCAAGCACTCTCTTATTTTTTTACTTTCTAATAAGCTCCCACCAATTTTTATTGCAATCATTTTTTTTTTGCAAGTATAGCTAAAGAAACTGCAGGTGCACAAGTATCAATATTTTCTTTTTGGCTTTTAGAAAAGGTATATTCAGTGGAAACTAATTCATTAAAGAAAATTTTATCTCTTTCCATCTTTTTACTTAATTCATATGCAAGAAATGAACCACAACCAGCAACTACTAATGGACATTTTCCATCTAAATCATATTTTATTTCAACTTTAGTAATATTTTTAACTAATTCTTTGATCATTCTTTTCTTAATATTATTTGCGAATTTTTTCCATTCATTTGATGTTGCATTCTTTCTATCCATACCGATTACTCTAGCTATTCTTTGTTCAGTTGCAAACAATGTCTTAGGTTTTTTGTCAAAAGTAGGGTACAAATCGAATTTTTCTTTTAAATCTTTAGTCAATCTAAATACGTCAGCAGTATTGCAAAATGATTCTCTCATTACGTTGTGAAGTTTATTTTTAAAAAGGAGCTGAGGATTTATGGATGAGACAGAAGTTCTTGTTACACCCAAATATACTAGTTCCCCTGATTGTAATCTTGAGGAATCGTCCGCATTTTTATTTACAATCCTATTATTCAAGATTGGGATTAAATCAGTGGTTGTACTTCCAATATCAACAATAATTGCATTTTTTTTTATACTAGAAACATAGTTAGCTGTAGCATGCCAGTTAGCAGAAGCAACTGATTTCCAATTCTTACCAAATTTTTTTTTGAGAAATTTTTTTTTTTGACAATAAAAACTAATATTTGTCTCAAATATGCCGCCTATTACATCTGTAATCTTAATAACCCCATCTTTTCTGTCAGAAAAGCAGTCTGCCATTTCTCCAGACATGGTGAAAAAATGAATATCATTCTTTTCTATTTTAAATTTTTTTTTAATGTGTTCAATGGATTCAATTAAATATTTCATTCCTTTCCACAATGAGGACCTAACTTGAATGACCTGAACAATCAAACTTCCATGTTTTTCTACTAATTTGCAAACTTTTATATGGGCGCCACCAATATCCCAACCATAAATTTTTGGTTTTTTATTTATATGTTTTAAATACATGAATTAATTATTTCTCTAGCCAAAGGTCTTTTTAAATATTTAGATAATCCAATATATGAACAAGTTATTCTAGGATTAACTTCTAAAACACACAAATCATTATTTTCATCAACAATAAAATCAACTCCCACATATCCTCTCAGCCCTGGAATTGCAAGTCTAATATTTTCTGCTATGTTTTCAATCTTAATTTTTAAAAAATTAGTTAGATATTTCTCTGCCCTTTTAATACCAAAATAAGAGCATTTTCCGAGATTATCAATCTTAATAATTTGTTTATTAATTACTAATACTTCTGTACTATTCTTAAAACATAACATCGAAAAACTCATTGGCTGACCTTCAACAAAATTTTCGATTATTGCTTTTTGTCCAATACTATTTAATTTATTTTGTTCATTCAAAGCAGCTGTAAATGAATTAACTCTCATTGTATTTTCTGTTCCTGCTCCATCATCTGGTTTTACTATGTAGGCTTTTTGTGTTGCTTTGTGTTGTTTTTTGGAGTCTGGAGTTAAAATATTGTAATTTAAAAGTGTGTTTTTGGTTGTTGACTTTTTGGTAGTAGTTGCTATTGCTGCTCTGTTAGAACCAATCCAAATTTTATCTGAGAGTATATTCTGAATATTCAACAGTTCATTCTTACTTTCAGGAGCAACAACCCATGCTCCTTCAATTTTTGTTTTTATGTTGTTAAGGTAACTTTTGACATCTTCCTCTGGACCATGTTTTCCAATTATTAAGGATATATTAGTGTTTTTTGCAATATCAATTTCAAGAGCTCTTCTCATTTTGAGACCCATTTTCAGCATTGAGGATGGTATCTTTAAATCTGATTTAATTACTTCGGTTTGATGTTTTGCTGTGAGAGATTCATAAAGAAGAATTTTCATGTTTAACAATTTTGATTTAATTCCAGTTATTGATCTATTGGGAGGACAAGTTGTCCATGCCCAAAGGGGCGAAAGAGAGAAATATAAACCTCTAAATTCTATTTTAACTGATTCAGCTTCTCCAGTTTCAATTGCAAGATTATTACTTAAAAAAACTAAATCTAACACTCTTTATGTAGCTGACTTAGATGCAATACAAAAAAGATTACCTCAAAAAAATGCTATATTAAATATAGCATCTGTTTTAATTGGAACTGAATTCTGGTTGGATGGCGGTTTCGCAACATTTGAAAATTTTACACATTTAATTAATTCCGGAAAGAAACTACCAAATGTCTGTCCTGTATTTTCAAGTGAATCACTATTATCTCTTGAATCTGCCATAGAATCTTTAGAAATTTTTCCAGAATCTATTTTGTCATTAGATAAGAAAAATAATACATTTTTGAATGATTCGCAAATTTGTGACTACCCTAAATTTTGGCCAAAGAGAATTATCTTAATGAATCTAGATAAAGTTGGATCTGAGAATGGTCCGGATATAGAATGGATATTAAAAATGAAATCTGAGAATCCATCGATTAAGATATATGGTGCAGGAGGAATCAGAAATAACGGTGATGTTTTGAGAGTATTAAAAGCTGGTGCCTCCGGCTGGTTGTGTGCCAGTGCTTTACATTTGGGTTTGATTGATTATGATAAAAATGGTTGAAAAAAAGTGGACTTCTCCTGCTTGTCCTTTGCTATGCCAAGAGAATATTCAATTCACAAAAAATTCAGATTTTGTCAGCCCTAAAACTTTTGCTTGCTCTAAAGCTTCCTTTTTTTTAGGTGAAGTTGATGAATATAAAGACATTGAATTCAATCCAATTATTAATGGCTCGCAGGTCGGAATTGATACTGCATTATATGAAATTTCAAAATGGGTATCCTTAAGCAGAAACCCACTCATTTCTGGTTTAGGGGTTGATGTATCAGGGGCTAGATCAATAGTAAAATTTGCAAGTAAGACAAATGCAATCCTAGACCATAAGCAAGGAGATGTATTAACAAAAATTACCAAATCAATTCAAAACAAAGGGAGTTTTTTTACTACACTATCAGAGATCAAAAGCAGAGCTGATTTAATTGTACTAATTGGTAATGACGACAAAAAGAAAAGATCTTGTTTTTTTAAAACCATCAATCAAGGTTCTAAGTCTAAGAAAAGAAAAGAGACTATATTTTACGGTGATTCATTTGATTCTAGAAACGAACTTTTGCAATCTTTGCAAAATCTTTCAGCTTTGTTAAAAAATAGGAATTTCTCATCGGCAACCATGTTTAACAAGGATTTTCTAAATAAACTTTCCAATTATTCATATATAGCTTTTGTTTGGGATCCTAATGAGTATCACGATGTTGCTGATTCATTGGCTGACATTCTTCTTGAAATAATCAGAGAGTTAAATAAAGTTAAACGAGGGGGAATTCTTACACTTGCAGGTGATGAAGGAAGTATTACTATGCAGTCAGTTATGACCTGGATGACAGGATTACCATTAAGAACTGCTTTCAGAAAAAAAGGTTTACTTTATCGGCCTGAGCAATTTTCAACTAGACGCCTTATTGAAGAAGATTCAATAGATCTTATTATTTGGATTTCATGTTTTAATTCTGATATTCCAGATTTTTTTGAACATAGAAGTTGTCCTATGATTGTTCTGGGTCATACGCAATTTCAAAAAAAATTATTGAATAGCAACTTTAATAATTTTATTTATTTTCCAGTTGCGACACCAGGAATTGACTTAGACGGCCATATGATTAGGTGTGATGGGGTGGTTACCACTCCTATAAAAAAAATAATTGAAAGCAAACAGAAGAGTTTACAGTACATTATAGATAAAATCTTAGATATGGCTTAATTTCATTAATTAACATCACCTCAGAGTTCATGCTATGAATTATAGATTAAAAAATGGTTTACTAGTTGACCCTTCACAAGGGCTAGATCATGTAAATAAGTGCATCTTCATAAAAGATGAAAAAATAGTTGAAAAACTTGATTCAACAGATAAATTTGAGGATGTAGATTGCACTGACATGATTGTAATGGCTGGTGGAATTGATATGCATACTCACATTGGTGGAGGTAAAACTAATCTTGCGAGAATGCTTTTGCCAGAAGATCATTATTTAAATAGAGGATCTAGTAATTCTTTAGAAATTATGTCTTCAGGTTGTTGTACCCCTGGTACTCTCCAGGCTGGTTACAGATACACAGAAATGGGTTATACAGCAGCGTTTGAACCTGCCATGATTTTTTCAAATGCTCGTCAAGCTCACATGGAAATGGGAGACACTCCGATATTAGACCATGGAGCTTACGTTATGCTCGGAAATGATGAGCTCTTTCTTCAAATGCTGGCGAAAAAAAAACCTCATGAGATGATACGGGACTATGTTAGTTGGTCAATTGATGCCAGCAAATCGATGGGGGTAAAAGTTGTAAATCCTGGAGGAATCTCTTCGTTTAAATTTAACCAGAGATTTCTTGATGTTGATCAAAATCATGATCACTGGCAAATCTCACCAAGAAAGATTCTTAAAAAACTTGCATTATGTTTAAAAGATATTGGTGTGCCTCATCCTTTACATATACATGCAAGTAATTTGGGAGTACCTGGAAATATTAAGTCTACGATCGAAACAATCGATGCTCTTGAAGGGCTTCCGGGACACCTGACTCATGTTCAGTTTCATACATATGGAAAAGAAGGACCTAAAAAATTCTCATCTGCAGCTAGAAAATTAGTGGAAAAATTAAAAACCTCTCCAAATATTACAATTGATGTTGGTCAAATTATTTTTGGCCAAACTGTTACTGCATCTGGGGACACTATGAAACAACACGGTAATAGTGATTTTGCAAATCCAAAAAAATGGGTTTTAGGTGACATAGAGTGTGAAGCTGGTTGTGGAGTGGTTCCTTTCAAGTACAAAGAAGAAAGTTTTGTAAATGCACTTCAATGGGTTATAGGGTTAGAAATATTTCTTTTAATGGATGATCCATGGAGAGTTGTTTTGACAACCGATCACCCCAACGGTGGGCCTTTTACTAGTTATCCTCATTTGATCAAATTACTCACAAACAAATCTTTTCGTGATGAGCAGTTAAACAAGTTGCATCCGGATGTTGTTGAGCATTCAGACTTGAGTGAAATAAAAAGAGAATTGTCATTATACGAAATTGCTATACTCACACGTTCAGCACCAGCAAAAATTTTGGGTTTAAGTCAACGAGGAAATCTTAAAAATGAGTCTTTTGCCGACATAGCTGTTTACTCAAAAAATTCTGATACAGAAGAAATGTTTAGAAAACCAAAACTAGTTTTTAAAAATGGAAGGTTAGTGTGTAATGACGGAAGAATTGTCAGCGTCCCTGTTGGAGGAGTACATGTTGTTAAAACTAGTTATGAATCAAACATAAAAAAATATATCGCTAAATTTTATGAGCAAAATATGGCTTCAAGTTTTAGCAATGCAGAAATTGGAAAAGCTGAACTACAAGTATGTTCTAATGACGGTAAAATTTTGACAACAAATGCAAATTAAATGTTGAAAAAAAATGAATTTAATTGAATTTAATGGAGTTAAAATTGTTGACACTTTTGCTGAGGCATTTCCAATGAAAGTGGTAAGAGTTATTATCACTGCTCAAAATTTAAATTGGGCATTAAATGCTGCATTCTCTATGACTGGCTTCGCTACTTCTGTTATAGCATGTGGCTGCGAGGCTGCGATTGAATCCGAGTTAAAATCCTCTGAGACTCCTGATGATCGACCAGGAATATCAGTGTTGGTTTTTTCTATGTCGGGTAAAGAATTAGCTAAGCAGATTGAAACAAGAGTTGGTCAATGTATATTAACTTGTCCAACTACATCGGTATTTAATGGTTTTGAATCTGGAGAGAATATAAATTTACTTAAAAACTTACGTTTTTTTGGAGACGGCTGGCAAATTTCAAAATTTATTGATAATAAGAGGTACTGGAGAATACCCACTATGGATGGAGAGTTTTTTGGGGAGGAAACACTTAAACTTTTAAAAGGCATAGGGGGGGGAAATTTACTTATTCTTGCTAAAGATACGGAGTCCGCATTAAAAATTGCTGAGGTTGGAGTCAAAGCAATCAAAAATGTCCGAAATGTAATAACACCATTTCCAGGAGGTGTTGTTCGGTCCGGCTCAAAAGTTGGTAGTAAATATAAAACTTTACCAGCTTCAACAAATACCAGTTTTTGCCCCTCATTAAGAAACTTAGTTGACAGTTCTCTGTTGTCATCAAATGTTGGATCAGTGTTGGAAATAGTTATTGATGGAGTTTCTGAGAGAGATATTTTTTTAGCAATGCAAACATCTATGAGTGCAATGCTTGATCTTGGCAGAAATTCTGGTTTGATCTGTATATCTGCAGGGAACTATGGTGGTAAATTAGGTCCTTATCATTTTCACTTAAAAAAAATCTTTCAGGAGATTCAAGTTGGAAAGTGATTTAGGATGGACTTTGATCCAAAAAAGCCAACCAGATACAAGGTTAGACCTAACTGGTGTAAACCCCAAAACAGTTAGTGATTTGTCAAGTTTAAAAGTTTCTAATATGAAAGTTTTTGATGGTAATGACAAAAGAAATTTGGGAGATTATTTTATTGTTGAACCTATTGACAAAAATTTTATTAAAAAAAATAGTAATAAATCTATTTTGGGACCTTATTTATATTTTCAGGGGAATTTAACTAAATATGATGCTGTTGGTTCAGGGATGTCAGAGGGCACTTTGTTTGTTAATGGGGATGTTGGAGACTATTTGGGTGTCTCTATGACCAACGGTTTTATATTGGTTACAGGTTCAGCCGGTATACATGCGGGGTGTGAAATGGCAGGTGGCAATCTTCATATAAGTAAAAATATTGGTGATTTTGGTGCTTCAGCACTACCTGGAAAAATGCAGGGAGTAACTGGTGGTACTTTCATTGTTGATGGAGATGTTGGCGATAACTTCGGAACTGCTATGCGAAGAGGATTGTCAATCATCTCTGGTAATTCTGGTAAAAATTTTGGTTCAAGAATGTTAGCAGGAACAATCGTACTTGCAGGGTCAACTGGAGATAATTGTGGTTTTGGAATGAAGAGAGGATCAATAATTTTTCTTAAAGTCAAACCAAATATACCAAGTACATTTCAACAAGCTGATTATAATTTTGATTCCTTTTGGAATTTTTTAACGAAGAGCCTGGAGAAGAATGGACAAATAAGTTCTAGTATTTCAAAAAAGAGAGTTTCTCGAGTAGTTGGAGATTTAGCTTTTGGTGGTAAAGGAGAGTGGTTAATTGTTAATTAAATCTACTAATGGTTTTTGTTTAAAGCATTCAATTTTTTGACTATGGCAATTCTTTAATTTAATTGAAGCTTGACCCAATCCAGGAATTATACAATTAGGATCAATTTCAATTAAAGGTTTAAGAACAAATGCCCTTCTGTGCATTTGTGGGTGAGGGATAATTAATTTAGGTGGACCTTTTAATTGTACTTTTAAACTTTTAAAAATTAGTAAGTCAAGATCTATACTTCTTGGAGCGTTTTTAAAACTTCTCTTTCTGCCACACTGGTTTTCTATTTCAAGTAGTATTTTCAATAGTTTTAAGGATGTTAAAGTACTTTTTATACATATAACTGCATTAATAAAATTGGGTTGATTTCGGTATCCAATAGGTTTTGAAAGAAAAAAGTTTGAAACTGCAACAAATTTAATTTTTTCCTCTGATAAAATCAAATTTATTGACTTATTTATAGTACTTATTGAATCTCCAACATTGCTGCCAATGCCTATATATATTTTATTATTCATAAGTCCATATTATAAATTACTTAAACTTATATTTTTAAAGGAACCTAATTTGTGAATAAAGAAAAAACGTTTACTGAAACGGAAATACTTGAAAAGTTAAATAAAAATTTACCAACTTGGTACTATGAAGGAGGATGGATCAGGAGAAAATATAAAACTTCTGGCTGGAAGTCCACTTTAATGGTCGTAAATACAGTTGGCCACTTGGCAGAGGCTGCATGGCATCATCCTGATTTATCAATATCTTATGCTTTCGTGATTGTAAAACTTCAAAATCATGCTGCCAAAGGAATAACAGATAAGGATTTTTCTTTGGCACAAGAAATCGAAAGAGTTGTTAGTTGGAGGCCGGAGGAAAATAGCCCATTGGAAGGTACACCAGATGATGTAAGATTCAAGTATATAAAGTATGAATCATGAACCATTTTTGTAAATCCACTTTTGATTTAAAATTCTTTTACCAAAAAGTTTTAGAACATAATTCCTAGCGACTCTAACAATACCAGTTGCCTGGAATATATAACCATTTCTGCTTGAAATTTTTTGAACTTTGGAAACTCTCTTCAATCTTTTTTTTGAAATATAAGTAAATAGCTTTTTCCAATCTAATATTTTATTATTTTTTTCGTGTTCTGTTGCTTTCATAATATGCACACCGTCCTCCAAAGCCATACTGGCTCCTTGAGCCATATGAGGTTTCATATAATGCCCTGCATCACCGCAAAACATAATTGATTCATGACAAAGTTCAGTGTTGCTACTAACTGGTTTACTCTCGTAAATTGGCCACATAAACCATTCGTTATTTTCTTTAATTAGTTTTGAAATATCGACATTTGAGAAAGGCTCGAAATGAAAATAAAAATCATTTAATTGGCATGGATTTGACCAGCCGTAATTTTTATTATTTGAAAATAAACTTGATACCACGACAATATTTATATCCTGATTGATGCCAACTGGATATGTAACAACATGAAAACTTTTCCCAAACCAAATATTAATATCTTTGGAGTATTTCTTAATACTTTTGGAATTATTTTTTACTAACGTTCTATAAGCAATCGAGACTACATGATTTAATTTTCTTTTTTTAAAAAGAAGTTTCTTAATAGTACTATGTACCCCATCACAGGCTATTAATGCATTAGAATGATATTCTTTTCCAAAATGATTCAAAATAGAAATCTTTTGTTTTTGTATTTCAAGGCTTTTGATTTTGCAGTTATTTATTATTTCTACATTTGCTATAGATTCGACTTTTTCTTTTAGAACACTGTGTAAATCAGATCTTAAAATAGTTAAATATGGGTATCCGTATTTTTTAGTAGCTTCATAACCCAAAGACAACTTGCACAAATGTTTATTAGTTGAAATGTCATAAACAAATATATTTTCAGGTTTCGATGATCTCCTGACAACTTCATCTAAAACTCCTAAGGCAGAAATAGCTCGAGTCCCATTAGGACCAAGTTGTATTCCAGCTCCCAATTTTGAGAAATATTCTGTTTTCTCAAATATCTTAATGTTCAAAGTTAAATTACTTAAAGCTATTGCTGAAGATAGACCTGCAATACCCCCACCAACTATAGAGATGGTATCCATAAAATTAATTAATTTGAAGAAGAAATCTAATCGGATATATTAATAAATCTATTAATAATAAAGTTAGATTCGTTGAAGGACTAATCCACAACTTACTAAGGATTTCAGAGATTAGTAATAAAATAAGAATAAATAACCCAAATGGTTCAATTTTAGCAATAATTTTTGCTGCAAAATTAGGTAGTATTCCTGAAAAAACTTTTGCACCGTCTAATGGAGGTAAAGGAAATAAATTTAGGACAAACAAGATAACATTAATAATTACCCCATACTTACACATCTGAATTAGTAATGTATGTTCTAGTGCAAATATTTTGATTTCAAAAAAAAGAAAGCAAACAGCCCAACAAATTGCTTGGATTAGATTTGATGCAGGTCCGGCAAAAGCAATCCAAATGATTTGTACTTTTGGATTATTTAAATTAGAAAAATTAATTGGAACTGGCTTTGCATATCCAAAAATAAAAGCCCCTTTAGAAATAAAAAATAACATTGCTGGAATCATTATGGTGCCAATTGTATTGATATGATAAATTGGATTTAAGGTAAGCCTTCCTTTGGTTTTAGCTGTCAAATCACCATAAAGATAAGCTACATATTCATGAGCAAATTCATGAAGTGTTATAGCAAAAACTAGGGGTATACCAAGTGAAATAACTTGCTCTAATAAATTAACATTTCCCAAGTATTTGTCCAAGTTATTTATAAATGGCGCGCCCGGCAGGATTCGAACCCACGACCCCCTGGTTCGTAGCCAGGTACTCTATCCAACTGAGCTACGGGCGCACATTGATAATCAAAAGATTTGTTATTTTTTATTATGATATGTTTATTTTAGTGTAATTTAGTGATTAAAGTTGATGTTTGAGGACAGAGCTATTTTCATTAAATCAGCAATTGTCCTTGCTTCAACTTTGTTCATGATATTTGATCGATGTGCTTCAACTGTTTTAATACTGATTTGCAAATCGTCTGCGATCTGCTTATTTAATCTACCAGCAATGATTCTCTCAAGCACTTGCGACTCACGAGGTGTTAATTTATCGATTAGTGATTGAACCTTAAAGTCATACTTCCTTTGATCTTCTTTTTCCCTTGATTTTTCCAAGGCTGCTTTAACTAGTGAACATAATTCTTTATCGCTAAAAGGTTTCTCTAAAAAGTCAATAGCACCCTTTTTCATACTTTTGACAGCTAATGATACTGATCCATGCCCAGTGACAAAAATTATGGGTAGCATTAATCCTAAGTCGATTAATTCGTCATGAAGCTCAATGCCAGTCATTCCTGGCATTCGAACATCTAAAATTATACATCCGTGCAACTTCCCAATACCTGATTTTGCTAATTCTAAGAGTTTTTCAGCACTTTCAAAGGATTTCACGTAGAACCCATTTCCCTCCAGTAACCACCTCAAAGAGTCTCTTACTGCCTCATCATCATCAACAATATAAACAAATTCGTTATTCATAAGTTGTACATTCCTTTTACGTGAATTTATAAATTCTAAAGACTATAAAATTTTATGTTCATCAATTAGCAAATCGGATTCAGTAGAAACAGGGCTTAACTTTACATCTTTAAGTGCAATTGGTTCTCCGTTATAAATTGGAATTGAAAAACAGAATATGCAACCATTATTTGGTTGATTCTCAAACCATAACTTTCCTCGATGTGATTCGATCACAGATCTGCATATATTGAGTCCTATTCCTGTGCCCTCAGCTTTTGTAGAAAAGAATGATTCAAAAAGCTTGTCTTGTATATCTTCTGAAACCCCGATCCCTTGATCTCTAACAGAGAAGATCACATCAGTTGTATCTGACTTAACATTTAAAAAAAGCTTTGTTCTATCACAACTTCTCATTGACTCGAGACCATTTTTTATTAAATTCAAAAGTACTTGCTCGATTAAAATCGGATCAACATTAATTGTTGGAAGTGGTTTTTGAATGTCTAATACAATTTTCATTCCCATACTGTTTGCATCTATGTCAGCTAACTCAATTGAGTCTTCAATAATAATCAAAGGGTTTACAAGCATTCGACTGGGGTCACTTCTTCTAATAAAGTCACGAATTCTTTTTATAACAGTTCCAGCTCTATCAGCTTGTTTAGATGTTTTCTTTAATGCCTCTAGCAGTTCATTAGGAACCAATGGCTCGTTATTCTTGACATTGCTTTTAATTCTAGCACTAGCACCAGAGGTATAATTACTTATCGCCGCAAGTGGTTGATTTAATTCATGTGCAAGTGATGACGCCATTTCACCCATCGTCACTAGTTTGGATGTTTGTTGTAATCGCTCATACTGTTCACGCTGATTTTTCTCGTTTTGAAGTTTTTCTGTAATATCCGCAGCAACAACTAATTCAACATCACGCCCATCGACCCATTTGATTTTTTGAAGTTTTGTATCAAACCACTTTTTTTCGTAATCGATAAATACAATATTAGTTTCTGTTTTTCCACGTTTAGATTTTTCGGCTAACTTCCTATGACCGTCAAAAAGTGAATTATTGAACCATTTTTTATAAGTTTCATTCGTAAATAATAATTCATTTGATGGACTTGGCGATGCTACTGAGACTGCAGTATCTAAAGAATGTAAAACAGTTGTGAATCTCTCTTGAGCATGTGCTAATTGATTTCTATAACGAGTTGGCTCTGTTATGTCAGTTATTGAAGTCACCCACCCTGTTTGTTTTCCATAGTTATCTTTAAAAGATGAAGTGTACATTCTCGTTATTATTCGTCTTCCAGAATTATGCATGACTATAACTTGTTCACCTAAATCACTTAATTCACCTTTGAGTAACTTTTTAAGATACTTATTTAGTTTCGGAATTTCCTCAGGTGGCCAGTAAGGATATGGGGGCATGGCACCAATTAATTCATCTTCTTTCAAGCCTACTAGGTGACAAAATGCAGGATTTACATAACTTATTTTCCCAACAGAATCTATCATTCTCATGCCAGTAGGTAAGGAATCTTCCATGGCTCTTCTGAACGCTATTTCTTTTGATAATGCTTTTTCAGTTTCTCTTCTTCTGTTTGAATGTCTTATGAGCATTACATGACTGATAAGGGCAACAGCCATTAGTCCAAAAATTAAAGGGTTCATTGCAGCACTCAAATTACTTTGTGCAGGCGCCCTAGTATATCCAAATAGGCTAATTTCATTACCAATTGAACTCATTTTGACAGAGTAATAGGGTCTGTCAGAGCCAATCGATAATTTGGGACCATCTGCGTATGAAAAACCAAATTTTACTCTGTTAGCTATGCCTTGAGGAATTGCAGTTTGAAGCATTGCAGGAACTGAGTAGGTAGCAATTATAATTCCCTCTGGCTTTCCTTTTGACATTACAGGGGTATAAAAATCAATTAAAAGTTCTCTAATTTGATCATCACCTTTAAGAGGTTGAGTATAAGTTGGTTTTCTTGTATCAATTGTTTTCTGGAAAACACTAAGACTTTGCGTTTCATTAAGTCTCTTTACACTGGTAACTGGAGGCAAAAGTATGGAGTCATTTGGGTCGTAAAAGGATGATGCAGACGCTAGTTTGCTTCCTTGTAAATTCACCCAAGTCAATAGTAAAACTTCTGGGCTAGTAGCAAAAAAATTTTCTGAATATCTTTTAAATTCAGCTTGGTTTATTTTTCGCCTACCCAAATCTCTGGCAATTGCATTTAATGCGAATTCATTTCTTCTTAGTTTTAACCTCAAAGCTTGCGCTCCATTTTCTACATCTTGTAATATTGTGGATTGTTGTTGTCTAACTTCAGACTCATAAATCAACCAAAATGTTAGAATCATGACCAATGCCAGACCTATAACTGATAAAAAAGGAACAAAAAATAAAAGTCTTCCACTTTCAGGCAATGATTTTTTATTAAAATTAGTATTAGTCATAGTTTTTTTAAATTTAAATTATTAATTTATTTTTTTATCTCATGATAGGATTTTAATACTTTTTTCTGAGCTTTTTTTGCTTGAATAAGTACTTGTCGAAAAGCTGTACCGCCATGGTGGTCTCTAGAGCTTATGGAACCTTTAGCATCTAACACTTTAAATACTTCATTATCAATCAATGGGCAGAATGATTGAAGTTTTTTTAGAGAAATATTCTCAAGATTCAAATTAGATTCGATAGCAAAATTTACGATCTTTGAAACAATCTCATGAGATTCTCTGAAGGGTATTTTTTTTATTACCAAATAGTCTGCAAGATCAGTAGCTGTAGGAAAACCTTTAGAACATGAATTTTCCATCTGGATAGGGTTTGGTTTCATTTCAGCAATCAGTTCTGAAAAAATAAATAAAGTATCGTTAACATTATCAATAGAATCAAATAAGGGTTCCTTGTCTTCTTGATTATCTTTATTGTATGCAAGTGGTTGACTTTTCATAAGCGTAAGCAGTGCAACAAGATTTCCAATTATTCGTCCTGATTTTCCCCTCGCAAGTTCAGGTACATCTGGGTTTTTCTTTTGTGGCATTATCGAAGAACCTGTACAAAATTTGTCGGGTAGTGTTATGAAGTTAAAGTTGTTGTTCATCCAAAGAATTATTTCTTCAGATAGTCGCGAAATATGAATCATGATTAAAGCAACGCAAGATGTAAATTCAATAACAAAATCTCTGTCACTAACTGCATCCAAAGAGTTTTCGCAAAGACCTGTAAATTTGAGTGATTTTGCAACTCTTGTTCTATCAATAGGAAAACTGGTTCCAGAGAGGGCAGCACTGCCAAGAGGCATTTTGTTTATCCTTTTTCTTGAGTCAGCCAGACGTTCATCATCTCTTGCAAACATAGCCTCGTACGCAAGCAAATGATGACCAAAGCTAATCGGTTGAGCAACTTGTAGATGTGTTAATCCTGGCATGATAACTTTGTGATGGATTTTTGCTTTTTTAATCAGTTCTTCTCTTAATTTTGTGAGTTTTAGTCTTATTTCATCCAATTGATCTCGGAGGTATAAGCGCAGATCTGTGGAAATTTGATCGTTTCGTGATCGGGCTGTATGCAATTTTTTTCCAGAATTTCCGATTAATTCTGTTAATCTATTTTCTATGTTGAGATGAACATCTTCGAGTTCAATTGACCAGTTAAATTTATCTTGAGAGATTTCTTTTTTTATTTTAGACAAACCACCCTTAATTTTTTTATAATCCTGATTGGAAATAATTTTTTTGAAAGCCAACATTTCTGCATGAGCAATGGAAGCTTCAATATCATATAAAGCTAATCTTTTATCAAAATTTACTGATGCAGTATAATTTTGTACGGTCTTTGTAACAGGTTCAGAGAACCTAGCGGACCACGCTTTGTTTTTTTTTGATAAGGGATCATTCACAATAAACCTTTTTTAATAACAATTTAATTAAATATATTATGTTTATTATCGCATCGAGAGAGAGTCGTTTGGCATTATGGCAGGCTAATTATGTTCAAAATATAATTAAAAACAGTGGAAATGTCCAAGTTGAGATTTTGGGAATCACGACAAGAGGCGATAGAATTCTTGATCAATCTTTATCCAAAATCGGAGGTAAAGGGCTATTTATCAAAGAGTTAGAAACTGCTTTACTAGAAAGAAAAGCACATTTGGCTGTCCATTCATTGAAAGACGTTCCTATGGATTTAGCCGAAGATTTTGTTTTGGGTGCAATATTGAAAAGAGAAGATCCAAGAGATGCATTTGTAAGTAACAAATATAATAGTCTGGATGAACTGCCCAATGAATCCATTGTTGGCACATCCAGTTTGAGAAGAGAATTTCAAATAAGAAGAAATTGGCCAAATTTACGCATTATTCCGTTAAGAGGGAATCTTGATACAAGATTGAAAAAACTTGATTCAGGAGAAATGCATGGAATAGTACTTGCCGCTGCAGGTTTAAAGCGATTAAATTATACAAATAGAATTAAACAAATTATTCCTCCAGAAGTAATTCTTCCAGCTACCGGACAAGGGGCCTTGGGGATAGAAATCCTTGAAAGAAATAAACAAGTACTTGAATTAATCAAACCAATGATCGATATCAAAACCACTAAGGAAGTTTCAATAGAAAGGATTGTTTCTAGAAAACTTGGTGCGAGTTGCCAACTACCTTTAGCAGTTTTTTGTGAAACCCAGGTATCAACAAAAAATTTTAGGCTTAGAGCTCGACTTGCTATGCCTGATGGAAGTGGTTATTGTGCAATTGATTTAATTGGAAATGATGAAGAACAACTTGGTTCTCTAGCTGCTGAAAGCCTTATTGAGCAAGGTGCAAAAAAAATAATAAACTCCCTTAATTAAAAAATGTTTGGATTTATAAATACAAGACCAACTTGGAGTGAAGGGAAAGATTATTGGCTTGAGAGTTTAAAGTCAGAACTACCCTCAGATTTTAAAATATTGGATGCTCCTCTACAAGTTTTAAAATTACTCAATACTGAAAAAGTTATCTCGAAGATCAACATATGGTTTAATTCAACACTATGTAATGGTAATGGCTTTTTAATTTTTACTAGTCCTGCAACAGTGACGGCATTTGCTAAATATTTTAACTATTTTCAGTGTTCTGAAGAGGCAGCCAACTCACATTACTTAAAAAGTGAAGAATTAATTCAGAAAATGAAATTAGGTTTTATCAATAAAAGATTAAAGTTAGCATGTATAGGAAGCGGTACAAAAAAGGGTCTCGATGCATTGATTAATGAAATCTTTTCAGACAACAGTCATATTCAAAAAAGTCTCTCAAGTAGTGTACTTTATGTCGAACAAAATCCCGATGCCGAGTCATTTTTAAATTTACATCGTACAAACTTTGAACATAATTTCCTATTAATTTTTGAGGGTGATAATAACAAACCAATCCTTAGAGATGGGCTAATTAATTATTCAAAAAAAGTAGATATTTTGACTGTTTACAATCGTAGATCTTTGGAATTACCGTCTTTCAAAAAATTTTACAATCTTATTACCAATAAGATTGTAAATACAAATTCAGTATTGAATTTCAATAAAAAAGTTTTTCTGCTTTTGACTTCAACAAATAATGCTAATCTACTCATAAAAGAGCTAGATAAACAGAATGTTTTACTAAATTCAATTATCGTGATTAGTCATCATGAACGTATAATTATAAACATAAAAAAAGATTTTCAGGACGTTGAATTTGTTAAAATTTTATCTTTATCTCCAAAGTCAATTGCTGAGAAAATTCGAAGTTATGCCATTTAAAATTTTTAATGGAAAATGTTTTGATGACAAGCGATAATACAAATCAAGAAAAACCCTCGAAAGTTATTGAAAAGAATTTATCATCTGATAAAGATGATGTTAAGGAACAGGTGGATAAAAATAAATCAGATTTGCCATCCAATAGTGAGCAAAATATTTCCCAATCTAAAGCTACTATGGGAAAAAATTTGAACAAAAAACCTAAAAAAACACTCTTTAAAATTCTCTTTTTCTCTCTAATTTTGACATTAACATCATCCTTGCTGTTTTTAATATTTAAAGAAGAAATTTTTTTAAACTTGAATTTAGTTAAAAATTTTTTCTATCAAAATGATGATAAAGCATATTTAACCAATGGAGGTTCGGACGCGAAAGCTTTATCAAACATTGATAAACTAAAACCTGATAACTATGACGTTAACAATGTTGATAATACTAATTTAAGTGAAAAGCAATCCCTACAAACTCCTAAACAGAACGAGGAAAAAAGTAATTCTTTGTTTGAACCTATTGTTGAGGACTCGAATTCGAGAGTTGAAAACATAATAAAAAAACCAACTTATGACAACGTTGAAGAAAATTCCTCTGATGTTATGGATGATGAAGAGTATCTTGTGACTATAGAGCCGGAAACTAAAATTTCTGCACCTAAAAATAATCTCTCAAATAATCAAAATATTCAAATAATTACTTTTATAAACGATTTAGAAGAATTAATTATTGATGTAAACAAGCTAAAATTTAGTTCTAGACCTGCTGACTTTGAAAAAGAAACACAAATAAATGTTAAAGATTTAACCGTATCTGAGAGGATTATTAGCAATTTGTTAGATTTGGTAAAAATTACTAGGATTAATGATGCAGATATTGTTAGTCACTCCAACGATTTTTATATTCTAATACGAGAGCACATAAAATTACGTTTGTTGTCAGCTCGGGTAAATATGATTAGTCAAGTTAATTCTAGTCCTGTTTCAGATTTAGTCGAAGCATCAAAGTTATTAGATAAATACTTTCTTCAAGATCAAACTTTTATTGAAATAAAAGGAAAATTGGATGAGCTAATCCAAGAATTGAAAATAAAATATACGAATAAAGATTTTCTTTACAAGGACTAAATGAAATTTTTGCTTTCAATTGTTTTAGTTGCCGCAGTAGCAGTGGGCGTTGCACTTGCTTTAGACCAGGGAGGTTCAATTACTTTTTGGTGGTCTGAATGGCGAGCAGATGTAGCAATTTCAACTTTTTTGTTATTTCTATTCTTCATTATTATTTTTATATGGCTCTTATCCAGAATAATTTTTCAATTGTATTCTTTGCCAGATAGGGCTCGAAAATACAAAAAAAGATTAAAAGAGAAAAAAAGAGTTGAAATGATATACCGATTGTTGATCGCTTTTTTCCAAAAGCAATACGTTAAAGTTGTAAATGATTCTCATAGATTTAAAAAAACTTTAACTCTTAAAGATGAACAGGAAATCATTTCAAGTTTATTATTTTATTTTATAACTGCTAAGTCTGCAAACAGAGTAGGTAATTTCCAGCTAAGAGACTCATGCATTAAAGAAATCGAGATTATTGAGAAGAAAAATTCGAAGAATTACAACCTTGCTGTTTTATTTAGATTTCAATATCTTATTGAGGAGAAAAAGCAGCATGAAGCATTAAGAAATATCAATAAAATTCCAAGTTCAAGTCGGGAAAACATTGAGTTTTTAAAATTACAAGTGAAAGCGAACGAACTTGCCGAAGATTGGGAGGAAGTACTAAGGTTGGTACGAGTTTTGGAGAACAAAAAAAATGTCGTTCTCTTTGATTTTGATCTATACAAATTTAAAAGTTTCTACAACCTTTTCAAAACATCTTCAGACAATCCAGTTGTTATAAAGAAAATTATTGGTCTGATTAAAAATGATTACAAAAACAGCTCAAAATTAACCTACTTGGTATCTGAGGCTTGGTTGAAGGTTGGAAACACAAAAAAAGCCAAAGAAATCGTAGAGGGATTTTTAAATTTAAGTTGGGATTCAGATTTAATAATGCTTTATTACAAATGCATTATGGATGACCAAGATAAATTAGAAAAGCTTGATGAATGGGAAAAAAACTTTTCTTCACACCATGAGTATCATTTGGTTTTCGGTAAGACATGCAGAAAGTTGAAAATGTGGGGTAAGTCTCAACAACACCTTGAAAGATCTATCCAAATTAGTCCCTCAGTAGAGGCACTTGTTGAATTAGCTGAAGTGTACAAATTAACCGAAAAAGAGAAGGCTGCTCAAGATTGTTGGAAAAGAGCAGCCCTTCTTTCTTTAAGAAGTTAACTAATCCAGAATGCGCTTACAGGCAAGATTGGAATAATTAACAAGGCCACTATATTTATTATCTTAATTAGTGGATTAATCGCTGGTCCAGCTGTGTCTTTATATGGATCGCCTACTGTATCTCCAGTGACAGCCGCTTTGTGAGCTTCTGATCCTTTCCCTCCGTGATTTCCGTCTTCTATGTATTTTTTTGCATTATCCCATGCACCACCACCAGTACACATTGAGATTGCCACAAACAGGCCAGTTATAATCGTACCCATAAGTAGACCACCTAAGGCTTTTGGACCAAGAAGAAAACCAACAAGGACCGGGACAATAACTGGTAATAATGAAGGAATTATCATCTCTTTAATTGCCGACTTTGTAAGTAAATCTACGGCTTTATGGTACTCTGGCTTTCCCTTACCATCCATTATTCCACTAATCTCCCTGAATTGACGCCTAACCTCAGTTACAACTGAACCAGCGCATCTACCTACTGCCTCCATAGCCATCGCAGCAAAAAGAAATGGAATAAGTCCTCCTATAAATAATCCAACAATGACCATATGGTCAGACAACTCAAAAGAAATATATTGTCCAATACTCTCAAGACCATGAGTATAGTCAGCAAATAGAACTAATGCTGCAAGGCCAGCAGAGCCAATTGCATAGCCTTTAGTAACAGCCTTTGTGGTGTTACCAACTGCATCAAGTGGATCAGTTACTGCTCTTACCTCTGAGGGTAACTCTGCCATTTCTGCAATACCTCCAGCGTTGTCAGTGATTGGTCCATAAGCATCTAATGCAACTACAATACCTGCCATAGAAAGCATAGAAGTTGCAGCGATTGCTATTCCGTAGAGTTCAGCGAAATAATATGCAGCCAATATGGCTATGATTACTGAAACTACTGGCCACGCTGTTGATTTCATAGAAATTGCAATGCCCTCAATTATGTTTGTAGCATGACCTGTTTCAGATGCTGCAGCAACATTTTGAACAGGTTTATATTCAGTAGCAGTATAGTATTCGGTGATAATGACCAAAGCACCTGTGAGCAAAATACCAACTATTGAAGCACCCCAAAGATTGATTGAAGTTATTGTTGAAGTTGCATCAAAAATATTTCCCATCATTGACTCGGTGACAAACCAAAATGCGACAATTGACAAAACAGCAGAGACGATTAAGCCTTTGTATAATGCATTCATTATTTTTCCTGTGCCTGAGTATTTGACAAAGAAACATCCAATAATCGAGGCAATGGCCGAAACTGCACCTAAAGCCAACGGATAGACTACAGCAGCATTTTCCAACCCTGGTAGCGTTAATGCTCCTAGCAACATAGTAGCGATTACAGTTACGGCGTAAGTTTCAAACAAGTCTGCTGCCATTCCTGCACAGTCACCAACATTATCTCCAACATTATCAGCAATTACAGCTGGATTTCGTGGATCATCTTCAGGTATACCTGCTTCTACCTTGCCTACAAGGTCTGCACCTACATCTGCTCCTTTCGTAAATATACCTCCCCCTAAACGAGCAAAAATGGAAATTAGCGATGAACCAAAAGCAAATCCTATAAGTGGTTTTAAAGCGGTACTTATGTCATTTGGAACCACATCCTGAATTAAATAAGCTGTAAAACCTGCTACACCGATTAATCCTAATCCAATGACTAACATACCTGTTATTGCTCCACCTCTGAAGGCGACTGCGAGGGCAGGGTTGATTCCTTGTTTAGCAGCCTCGGCTGTTCTAACATTGGCTCTTACACTAATATTCATGCCAATAAATCCTGCCACACCAGATAGGACAGCTCCTAATAAAAAACCAGCGGCAGTCAGGATACCAAGCCCAGGGACTGCAGCGATAACAATTAATATAATTGCCCCCACAATAGCAATTGTTCTATATTGTCGGGCTAGATAAGCAGACGCACCATCTTGGATAGCTGAAGCTATCTCCTGCATTCGACTATTTCCGACTGGTTGTTTCAAAATCCACTTGATTGAAAACAAAGCGTATATAATAGTAATGACACCAGCAAGTAATGAAAGTGATAGCCCATAGGACATCTTACGTCTCCTTATTTGTAATAATTTATTTTTATAAACCGGAATTTTTTTGCAGTTTATTACTACAAGAAATGTTATAAATTTGGTTAGCCCTCGATCATAACATTATATTCCCTTAAGAAAAATAAACGCTGGCTCTGATTAACCAAATGAATTTAATGTAGTTATTTAAATTCCTTACCATTACGATTCAATAAAGTATCAGATTGATAAAAATAACTAGACCTTTGTTTGTTGATAGGTTCATGCTTACTTGTATGCATTATCTATGTAATAACTGATACATACCTCAAACCATCAGCGACGATGGTGATCCAACTGATGTACTTGTAATCACACCTTTCCCAGTAGTCATGCAACTGTTGTTAAATGAAAACCACTTGGTATTTTAAAAATGAATGATGAAGTTGGAAAAGACAATAAAATACTGGCAGTCCCAATAAATACTGTTCTGCCCATATATAAACATTGGAATCATGTTAATGATATTTTTCCAGAAAGATTAGTTTATACAAAACATCTTTTTCAACATTACAAGAATCTTGAGGACGGCAAGTGGGTAAAAGTTACCAGATGGTATGGACCCGATCTTGTAAGGGAAGAAATTTTGCATTCCTTAAAAAGATTCAAAGTCTTTAATTAACAATCTTACTTTTTAAAAGGATTTCTATCGTTTAATTCTGAAAAATAATTTTCAACTCCATTATCTTCTCTTGATAAAAAAGTTTTGACAGCAACCCTGAAATTTGGATCTGACACCCAATGAACTGATCCTGTGAGGTTAGGCTCAAAACCTCTTGCTAATTTGTGTTCTCCTTGAGCTCCACCTTCAATTCTAGCAATTTTCTCCTTAATAGCCCACTCAATAGGAGAGTAAAAAGCAACTTCAAAATGTAAACATGAAATACGTTCAATTGCACCCCAATACCTTCCATAAGCTATAGTTTTATTTTGTTCTTTTCCCAAAACAAAAAGAGAGCTTGCAATTAATTTTTTTTGCTCAGTATCTTCTGCAATGCAAAGAGCAAAATTCTCAGGAATTTTTTCTGCAAGGTAGAAAAAAAAATCTCTATTTAAATATGGAGGGTTTCCGTGTTCAAAATAAGTTTTTTCATAGCATTTACAAAAAAAATGCCAATGTTCTTCCGTTATTTCGTTACCAATAAAAACTTTGCAAAAAATTTTACAATCTGACACTTTTCTTCTTTCTGCCTTAATTTTTTTTCTTTTCTTCTGAGACAAACTACTAAGAAAGTCATCGAAAGAATCAAAATTTTTATTTTTCCAGTGAAATTGAACTCCTTTTCTTAGCATCCAACCAGATTTATTTGCAATTTCTAATTCTTCTTGACTTCCGAATAGCATATGAATTGAGGAAAAATGACTTCGTTTTGTTTCCTCAATTAATATTTTCAACACATCTTTTTTGGTTTTGCCATCTTTGGCAAGAATTCTACTTCCAGGTACAGGGCTGAATGGACTTGCAATTAACCATTTCGGATAATAATTTCCTCCTGCACGATCATATGCATTTGCCCATGACCAATCAAAAACATATTCACCGTAAGAGTGTAATTTTACATATCTGGGTACAATTGCACACAAAGTAGAATTTTCGTCATAAACTAAAAGTGGTTTTGGTATCCATCCCGTATTTTCTCCAATACATCCGGTCACTTCCATTGCCACCAAAAATTCCCAACTTGTAAAAGGGGTTATAGAAACATTTTCTTTGCAAATTGACTCATAAATTTTTTTGGGTATCTTGGAAATACTGTTTGTAGTCTCTAATTTATAATTTTTCACTTTTTTGCTTTCATCTATATGATTAAAATTTCAATTGCACAAATCAATCCAATCGTGGGTGACATTACTTATAACTCAAAAGTTATCCTAGAAAATGTTCGTAAGGCAAGGGATGAAGGTGCAAACATGTTGATAACGCCAGAGCTCAGTTTGACTGGTTATCCACCTGAGGATCTTCTTTTAAGGGATGGCTTCATAGAAAAAGTCGATTATGAAATTAAAAACCTAAAAAAACTTGTTAATGATGTTTCCTCAGAAATAATTGTGGTTGTAGGTCACCCTATTTTAGATCAAAAAAACAATTATTTGATTAATGCAGCATCAGTTCTTTTATCTGGCAAGATAATTGGGAACTATGGAAAGATAGAATTACCAAATTACTCTGTTTTTGATGAAAAAAGATATTTCCAATCCGGTAAAACTTCATGTGTTTTTAAATACAAGGATATAAATTTTGGAATAAATATTTGTGAGGATATTTGGTTCTCAAAAGCTCCGAAAATGGCTAAAGATTCTGGTGCACAGGTTTTGATAGTTTTAAATGCTTCTCCCTTCTGTGTGGGTAAGCACAAGGAAAGAATGAAAGTTGTGAAGGAAAATATTGCAAAAATTCAACTACCAGTGATTTTTTGTAATATGGTAGGGGGGCAAGATGATTTAATTTTTGATGGGAATAGTTTTTTTGCTGATGAAAACGGAAAGTTGTTAAAAAAAGCAAAACAATTTGAAGAGGATTTTATTTCTTTATCAATCAATAATGAAATCAAAATAGAATCAGTAAAAATTGAAAGTTGCGAGGATGAAATAACACAAATATTTAATGCTCTTGTTCTCGGTACCCAAGACTTTGTCAAGAAAAATGGTTTTAATAAAGTTATATTAGGCTTGTCGGGAGGTATAGACTCTGCCTTGACCCTTGCTATTGCTGTTCATGCTTTGGGCTCTCAGAATGTAGAAGCAGTGATGATGCCTTCAAAATTCACTTCAAGACAAAGTTTTATTGATGCAAAAGCCTGTTCTAATAATCTTGGAGTGAGTTTGCAAGTAATTCCAATTGAAAATTTAATGAAAGAATTCGATAAATCTCTATTGGAATGTTTTACTGGGTTTTCAAATGACTTGACTGAAGAAAATATTCAATCAAGAATTCGAGGGGTTTTACTTATGGCTTTATCAAACAAAAAAAAGTCATTACTACTTACTACCGGAAATAAATCTGAAATTGCAGTGGGATACTGCACTTTATATGGTGATATGTGTGGTGGATATTCTTTACTAAAAGATGTTTTTAAAACACAAGTATATGATTTGGCAAAATATTTAAATAGAGTGGCTAGAAAAGAATTTAAGCAGTTGCCGATTCCTACAAGTATTATTGAAAAAAAACCTTCTGCAGAACTTAATTTTAACCAATTTGATCAGGATTCGCTTCCACCTTATGAATTATTGGACAAAATATTGCACGGCTTTATAGAAAATAATTTATCCTATACACAGTTAGTCAACTTTGGTTATCCTCATGATGCAGTAAAAAAGGTTTTAAATTTAGTTAGAATATCGGAGTTTAAGAGGAGGCAATCGGCCCCAGGCGCAAGAATCACAAAAAGCTCTTTTGGTCGTGACTGGAGATATCCAGTTTCGAACAGATTTTCTTACAATGGAGATGTCTAATGAAAGAAATTATAGCTCTTATAAGGCCATTTAAATTGGATGAAGTTCGAGAAGCTTTGACTCAAATTGGTGTCACTGGTTTAACGGTCAGCGATGTAAAAGGGTTTGGAAGGCAAAAAGGACACTCTGAGGTATATAGAGGGGCTGAATACGCAATAGATTTTGTTCCTAAAATCAAGTTAGAACTTGTAATAAAAGATGAACTTTATGACAGCGCTTTGGAAATCATATTAAAAGTTGCAAAAACTGGTAAGGTTGGTGATGGAAAGATATTTATAAAAAATATTGGAGAAGCAATTAGGATTAGGACTGGTGAGAGCGGTAACGACGCGCTCTAAGTAAAACTAAAACTGCTCCAGATCCTCCCATTTCTCTTGGTGCATGGCAAAATGCCAACACTTCGTTAGTTTGCTTTAACCAGCCCTTAACTTTGTTTTTGAGGACCGGCTCCTTACCCAAAGATCGTAAACCCTTACCGTGGATTATTCTCACACACCTCTTGTTGTCTTTGAAGCACCTTTTTATAAAATGATAGAAAGCTTCCCGTGCCTCTGAGGTAATTAGCCCATGCAGATCAAGTTCATCTTGTATTTTCCAATTTCCCTTTCTGAGTTTTTTCACAGTCAACGCTGAAATACCATTGCGTGCAAATGATAAATTTTCGTCAGTATCCAAAATGCTCTCGTTATTTATATCCGCTAATTGACTTTCCATAAGCGCTTCACTCTCATCCAATAAGCTTTGAACGGGAACAGCTTTTGGTTTTCGTTTCAAATTCTTTTTTGGATTTTTGATTTTACTTAAAGGAATAGCATCTGATACTGCATCTAGAAAAATTTTGGAGTCATAATTTTTTTGCTCTTTAATTTGTGTTTTGTTCTCTCCATAACCTTTCAATGGAGTTACACCAGAAATAGACTTTCTGAATATTTCAGAATCAGAGTGATTCGAGGTATCTTTGGGCATCTAATGCAGCCATGCAGCCACTTGCTGCGCTAGTTATCGCTTGTCTATATGTGAAATCTTGAACATCACCAGCAGCAAAAACTCCATCAATATTTGTTGCAGTTGAATCTTTATTAAAACCACCGAAGGTCTTTATGTAACCATCATTCATTTCTAATTGATTTGAAAAAATTTTAGTATTTGGTTTGTGACCTATTGCAATAAACACTCCATTAACTTCTATGATTTGCTTCGTATTATTATTTTTTAGGATTTCGATTGAGTGAACCCCTTTTTTATCACCAATTATTTCATTTAGGACGGAATTCCAAATGATTCGAACTTTATTTTCTTTTACTTTTTCATAAAGTTTATCAGTAAGCATGGGTTCAGCTTTAAATTTGTCTCTTCTATGAATAATAGTAACTATACTTGCTATGTTGGAGAGATATAGTGCTTCTTCAACTGCGGTATTGCCTCCACCTACAACACAAACTGGCTTGGAACGAAAAAAAAATCCATCACAGGTTGCACATGCTGAAACTCCTTTTCCAAGGAATTTTTTCTCAGATGTTAAACCTAAATATTTTGCTGATGCTCCTGTGCTAATAATTAAGCAATCACAAGAGTATTCATTAGAATCACCAATTAGAAGAAATGGTGTTTTTTGTAAATTAACTTTTGAAATGTGGTCATTAATAATGTCGGTTTTGAGTGAGTCTGCATGTTTGTAAAATCTGTCCATAAGATCTGGCCCCAAGACTCCCTCGTGGTCGGCTGGCCAATTTTCAACGTCAGTTGTTGTCATTAGTTGCCCCCCCTTCTCAATTCCAGTAATGAGAACAGGAGCCAAATTAGCTCTGGCAGCATATATTGCGGCTGTATAGCCTGCTGGGCCTGAACCTAAAATAATTAGTTTATGATGATTCATGTTTTACGAAATGTTAAGTTATTGTTCATAATAATAAATATTAAAATAATTAAAAAAGACTTTCTATGGTGTTAAGAACTTCAAAGCCTAATAATAAGAGAAGAAATACTCAAAGAAGAGGAAAATCATCTAATTTGATGGGTCCTGATGTTTCAAAAACTGAATCTTCACCAATTTTTGATTTTTCCTGGCTTATTTGGGCTACTGTTTTTTTGATTATATTTGTTTCTCTTTTAACTTGGTCTCCTCAAGATGGTGGCTGGTTTCAGATTTCATCCAGGGAGCAACCAGAAAACTTGCTGGGTAGATTTGGTGCTAGTTTATCTGATTTCATGATTTTTTGTTTCGGATTCTCCTCTATTTGGTGGCCAATACTTTTTGGATATCTTTCAATTTTAGCTTTCAAAAAAAATCTAAGAAAAAGAGAGATGGAAAAATTAAAAAATTTAAGTTCTGAAACTACAAAAAATAAAAAAATTAATTATGAATTTTTCAATTCAAAATCATCATTTCACCACAGAACTATTGGTTTTTTAATGTTACTTAGTGGAAGTGTAGTTATTGAAGCACAAAGACTAAATTTTGAAAATTTAATTCTCAATACTGCTCCTGGAGGAGCTTTGGGGAATTTTTTAGGAAGTATTGGTGAATGGGCATTTGGTCCTTTTGGATTGATGGTTATAAGTGTTTTTTTTCTTTTTTTGGGAGTTTCACTTTTTTTTGGATTTAGTTGGTTTACTGCATTTGAAATTTTGGGAAAAATTATTGAGGCTTTTTACGCTAAAACAAAACTTTTGATTCAATCTTTAGAGGATAATCGATTAGGTATAAAAGCATTACAAGCAAGAATGAAAAAAAAAGAAAAAACTCAGAACAGTTTTTATGACAACACTTTTGAACTCAAGGTTAAGTCTGAATCTAAAAGCAGTAAAATCAATCCTGATTTAATAGGAAAAAGAAATCAACAAACTCTATTTGACAATGATACAAACGGGGAATTACCCCCTCTTACTTTGCTGATTGAGGCTTCAGTCACCTCTTCCAAAATCTCTCAAAGTACTCTTGCATATACATCCCGTTTAATTGAGACAAGGCTGAATGATTTTGGTGTCCAAGTCAGAGTTGTAAGTGCTCAACCAGGGCCAGTGGTTACTCAATATGAAATAGAACCTGCTGTGGGGGTCAAAGGAGCCCAAATTGTTGGGTTAGCAAAAGATTTAGCCAGGTCACTATCTCTTTTGTCGATTCGCGTTGTTGAAACTATTCCAGGTAAAAGCTTTATGGGTCTTGAACTTCCTAATCCAAAAAGAGAAGTTGTTAGACTTTCTGAGGTCTTAGGCTCAAAAAGTTTTTTGGATAACTCAGCCACTTTGCCTCTCGCATTAGGCAAAGATATATCTGGAATTCCAGTAGTCTTTGACTTAGCAAAAATGCCTCATCTTCTAGTTGCAGGAACTACTGGCGCTGGTAAGTCAGTAGGGATAAACGCAATGCTTCTGTCTCTTATTTATCATTCTACTCCTGAAAAAATTAGATTTATTTTAATTGATCCTAAGATGTTGGAATTTTCAATGTATGAAGACATTCCTCATTTATTGACGCCTGTCGTTACAGATGTTGCTGATGCAGGAAAAGCACTTCGCTGGTGCGTATCTGAGATGGAGAGGCGTTATAAACTAATGAGTTTGTTGAATGTTAGAAGTCTTACAAGTTTTAATCAAAAAGTCAGTCAAGCTATCAATGAGGGAATTCCTATTGAAAATCCTTTTTTTGATTTTGATCAAAGTTCCGAAAAAGAAGATGCTCAAAATTCAACTCAACAAAATGATTATGAACTTAGACATTTAGCACCGTTACCAAAAATTGTTGTAGTAATTGATGAATTAGCTGATTTAATGATGGTTGTTGGAAAAAAAATTGAATCATTAATTGCAAGATTGGCTCAAAAAGCAAGAGCTGCAGGAATTCATCTTATTTTAGCTACTCAAAGACCTTCTGTTGACGTTATAACAGGACTGATAAAAGCAAATATACCTGCACGCATTTCATTTCAGGTTAGTAGTAGGGTTGACTCTAGAACAATTTTAGATCAGATGGGTGCTGAAACTCTTCTTGGACAGGGGGACATGCTTTTTTTAATGCCGGGAAGTGGATTACCCGTGAGAATTCATGGAGCTTTTGTTGCTGATGAGGAAGTTTTACAGGTTGTGGAATTTATTAAAAGCAGCTCAACTCCAAGTTATGTTAATTCCATCATGAATGAAACATTTGACCTTGATTCTAAAACAGGTGATTTCTCTGATATTAGCAGTGCTAAAAAGAATGATGCCGAGAAAGATCCTTTGTTTGATGAAGCTGTAGCTATAATACTAAAGAATAGGAGAGCATCAATTTCACTTGTTCAAAGACACCTTAGAATAGGTTATAACAGAGCTGCGCGTTTGCTTGATGCAATGCAGTCCGCTGGAATTGTTTCCGAAATGCAATCAAATGGCAATAGGGATATATTAATTCCCTCAAGAGATTAAAACGAGGAACCAAAGATGTATTTGAAGGTTAAAATTTTGACACCCGCTATCCTTAGTGTTTTGTTTCAATACAGCACAGCTGTATTTGCTCAAAACGAGGTTCATAGCAAGGTTTTAAACTCAAATATTGATGTAATAGAACTAAAAACATCAGACCAAATATTAATTGACTTTCTCTCGGGCACTAACACATTGAAAGCTGATTTTATTCACGAGCAAACTGATTCAAACGGAAAAATAATTACATTTTTGGGAAAAGTGACTTTTAGAAGACCTGATCGTCTTCGCTGGGAGGTAAAAAAACCTTATCCTCAATTGCAATTACTTAGAGGTAAAGAGTTTTTGCTTTATGACCCCGAATTGGAACAGGTTACGGTCAGAGAAATTGATGCTTCTTTTCAAGACAGTCCAGCTGGCTTATTGTTCACCTCTGGACCAAATGCTAAGAAAATTTTAATGAAACGCTATGATTTTTTGTCGGCTCCAGACAAGGATGATTTGAAATGGGTTCTTGCAGTTCCAAAAAGCAAATCTAACGACAACCCAACTTTAGAAGTTGGTATGGATACAAGTGGCAATTTGAACGAATTAATAAGCGTAGATGTTTTTGGAAGAACAAGTCGCATAAAATTAAACAACTTGTCTTTAAATGAACAAATAAAAGATGTTGTTTTTGTTCCCGTAATCCCTTCAGGGGTTCAGTATTTAAAACAATAATTGTGAGATTTTTTATGTTAGATAAGCCTTTAGCAGATTTATTAAGACCAAACTCTTTGAATGACATTGTTGGCCAGGAACACTTGTTAGGAAAGCATTCATTACTAATAAAGTCAGTACTTACCGGGAATTTACCCTCGATAATTTTTTGGGGACCGCCTGGAAGTGGAAAAACATCTTTAGCTAAACTTCTTGTTAAGGAGGTTGGTGCCAAGTTAATTTCAATTTCAGCGGTATTATCAGGTGTAAAAGAAATTAGAAGTGCAATAGAAAAATCCAAATCAATAAAAAACAGCCGTGGTAAAGTTGTCGTATTTGTTGATGAGGTTCACAGATTTAATAAAGCTCAGCAAGATGCTTTCCTCCCCCATATTGAATCTGGCTTATTTGTATTTATAGGAGCCACTACAGAAAACCCTGGTTTTGAAATTAACCCAGCCCTCAGATCCAGAACTCAAACCCTCATTCTTAATACTTTGAGTGAGGATGCACAAATGACACTTTTTGATCGTGGACTAAAAGCACTTAAGTTAACTGTTGATTCTTTTTCAAGAAGTGCTAAACAGTATCTCGTTAAAAGTGCGGATGGTGACGGAAGAAGATTACTTAATTACTTAGAAAACTTATCTGCAAATTTAGAAAATTCCAATAAAAAAAATGTTGACTTAGATGAAATAAAAAAAATTTTCCCACACATACAGGGATCTTTTGATAAGAAAGGTGATTATTTTTACGATCAAATTTCTGCTTTTCATAAGTCTGTTAGGGGAAGTGATCCAGACGCCTCGTTATATTGGATGAATAGAATGCTTGACGGGGGAATAGATCCAAAATATTTGGCAAGAAGAATGATAAGAATAGCTTGTGAAGATATTGGTCTTGCTGATCCGAGGGCACTCTCTATATGTACTGATGCTGCAACTGCTTATGATCGGTTGGGTTCCCCAGAGGGCGAGTTAGCTTTAGCACAAGCCACTATTTTCTTAGCAGTTGCTGCCAAATCAAATTCAGTATATAAAGCTTTTAACTTAGCCAAGAAATTAGTAAAAACAAGTCAATCTTTTCCTGTTCCATTTCATTTGAGAAATGCTCCAACAAATTTTGCAAAAGAAATTGGATGCGGACTTAACTATGATTATAGTCACAATCATCCAGATGGAGTTTCTAAAGATCAATCTTACTTTCCTGATAGTCTTTCCAAAACTACTCCAATTTTTTATGAACCTGTAAATAGAGGGTTAGAAAGTAAAATTGCAGAAAAATTAATTGCTATTCGCTCTAAAAAAAATGGATTTTAAAAAATGATAGATATTCAATTGATAAGGCGTAATCCTGAGTTTGTAATAGAATCTTTAAAAAAGAGAGGTGTGAATTTTGATATCAAACAATTTAAATATTTAGAGGAGCTTCGTAAAACTCTTCAAATTAAATCTGAATCTTTACAAAACAAAAAAAATTTAATTGCAAAGCAAATTGGTCAAGCTAAAGCTAAAGGAGAACCAGCTGAATCTTTGCTCACTGAAGCTTCTATGATCCCAAAAAAATTTGAAAAAATTAACAAAGAGCTTTCACAAATTCAACAAAAAATAAAGGAATGGTTAGTAACATTACCTAATCTTCCAGATGAGGAAGTTCCAATTGGCAAAAGCGAAGAATTTAATAAAGTGGTTAGAAAATACGGGAAAATACCAGAATTTAAGTTTACACCTAAAGACCACACCGAAGTTGGAGCAGGTTTAGGTTTAGATTTTGATTCAGCCTCAAGTCTATCGGGGTCACGCTTTGCATTTCTTAAAGGCCCTTTGGCAAGGTTACACAGAGCACTTGTACAGTTTATGTTGGATTTTCAAACTAAAAAAAATCATTACTTGGAATGCTACACACCTTATATTGTCAATGAGAAAACTCTTTATGGAACAGGTCAACTTCCAAAGTTTGAAGATGATTTATTTTCTGTAAAAAAAGGAGGATTCGATGCTGGTGGTGAAACTTTATATCTAATCCCAACTTCTGAGGTATCACTAACTAATTTAGCCGCTGATAAAATTTTTTCTGAATCTGATCTCCCAATTCGCTATACAGCTCATACACCATGCTTTAGATCAGAAGCTGGATCTTATGGTCAAGATACTAAAGGTTTAATCAGACAACATCAATTTGATAAAGTAGAAATGGTGCAGATTGTATTGCCCAATGATTCCAATCAAGTGCTTGAACAAATGGTTTCAAACGCCGAAGACATTCTCAGATCTTTAAATCTTTCTTATAGAGTCATGCTTTTGTGTTCTGGTGACATGGGTTTTTCAGCTTGTAAGACTTTTGATATCGAAGTTTGGTTACCTGCTCAAAATACTTATAGAGAAATCTCTTCCTGTAGCAACTGTTCTGATTTTCAAGCTAGAAGGATGCAAGCGAGAGTTAAAAAAATAGATGCAAACGGAAAGACAAGAAATGAATTTGTTCACACTCTAAATGGTTCTGGTTTAGCAGTTGGTAGAACTTTAGTTGCTATACTTGAAAACTTTCAAACTGAAAATGGTACAGTTTTAATCCCGGAGGCTTTGCAAAAATACATGAACAATGAAACTGAAATAAATCCATTAGTCAAATAAATTTTACCTTTGTATGGAGAGGTGGCAGAGCTTGGTTGAATGTACCGCACTCGAAATGCGGCGTGGGTTCATAACTCACCGCGGGTTCGAATCCCGCCCTCTCCGCCAGTGTCAAGTGTTTTATGGCTTAGCTAAGCCAATCTATTA